>Ga0208624_1001621_pt1 | contig 10595 bp, 6 predicted proteins | sample Knorr_S23_td_DCM_FD_185607 | JGI IMG/M metagenome (GOLD analysis project Ga0208624, IMG submission 185607) | Marine microbial communities from Southern Atlantic Ocean transect - Knorr_S23_td_DCM_ad_71m_LV_A (SPAdes) (version 2) | ecosystem: Environmental > Aquatic > Marine > Oceanic | place...
ACCCCTCGCTTTCGAGTCGTACCTGCATTAACTCTTCTTGAGACTTGTTCAACTGCTCCCCTATCCCATTACGTTTCTGCTCTAATCCTCTGATAATATGTTCATTTTCTGCCAAATTGGTTTTGGCTTGCGTGAGTTCTTTTTCAACACCAAGGCGCTGTTTCAGCAAAGTTTCTAATTGCCCTCGCATGTCCTCCATAGGCTCGTCCGACTCATCGATCTGCCCCTCGAGCATTTGGACTCTCTCTTTCGACCTTTCGACCTGAGTTGCCATACGATCCATAGTCTCTCGAGTTGATTTCAACTGCGCTTGCACTGACTGCTTCCTGAGTTCAAGTTCATGAGATAAATCCTTGAATTTTTTAACTTGATCTCTCGCTTTTTGTAACTCGCTCTGATTACGCTCACGTTCCTGTTCAAGCTTTTCCCGAACTCCCGCATCATCAGCCATAACATCTAATGCTTTTTCCAAATTAGATCTACTTTGTGAGATATTTTTCTCCTCGACAGCAAGCAGTTCCTCAAGGCTCGATAATTCACTTTGTATTCTTTTTTTACGTACCTGGGCTTCGCTTTCTTTTGCTCGCTGGGCACTTATTTTAGACTTTAAATCACCCAGCTGCTTATTCGACTCGACAATACTGTGCTGAAGATGCTCTCGCTGGAGCTCATTTTCTTTTAGAGTTTCCTGAAGGCGTTTTTCTTCTTCTGAAAAATTTTGAGAAGATGAGTTTAATTGATTGATATTGTTATTAATTTTCTCCAATTTTTCACGACGATCCATGATCGAGTCTTTTGCTGATTTATTCCTAAATTGTATCCAGTTTACGCCCATCCAAATCCCATCGGGCGTAACAATAGATTCGTTCTTAGACAATAATTTCCTCTGAACAATCGCGTCCTCGAAACTATTAGCTGTAAAAACATTCTGAAGTTTCGTGGAGATATCCCAAGAGCAGTCAATTTTTTTAGAAAGTAGTGGTAATTTAGATTCTAAATTATTGTTTTCATTTTTATTTTCTTGCCAGTTAACTACAGAAACATTGCATTGAGGGAGTTCTGAAAACATCGTTTTTAGCGTAGCTGCTTCCTGAACACAAATAGCATTTAACGAATCACCCAAAACCGCCTCAGCCGCAAGTTCCCAGCCCGGTTCAATTGACAATTCGTCGATCAGGTCGGCCTCTTTGCTGTGCCCACTTCTCTGTAACCAAGATTCAATTGCTTTGGAATCCTGACCTGAGCCTGCTTTTTCGAGAGCTTCCAAAGAAGACTTCTCCCCCTCACACATTTGTAGCTCACGGCGAACCCGATTAAGCTGCTCAGAACAATCAGCCGAAGCTAAGCGGATCTTTTCAATTGCTTCACTGCAACTGGCCATTTCTGCTTGGCTTTTCTGGATTTTATTTTCGAGATCGTCAGCTTGAGTGAGCCAGTCATCCAACTCTACAAATTTCCCTACCTTCTCGAGAGATTCTAGCTCTTCATTGAGATTCTGCTTTTGTTGAAGCGATCTTCCAACGCTGTTTTCCAGTTGCTGGATTCTTGATTGCTCAACCTCTGCAGTCTGTCTCGGAGCTTCCGCTCTTTTGTTAAACGCCTCCCATTCTTCCTGCCAATCCCTTGTTATTTTCTCTGCATTAGTGAGGAGGTTGTTTGAATCTCGCTCTGACTTTTCAGCGGTCTCTAATTCTGGAGACACCTCTCTTAGCTTCTCTTCAAGATTCGTAATTTTTATCAAATCAGTGTCTAGCTCTTCTTGAGTTTGTTTCCAGCCTTGCTCTGTATCAGCTAAATCAAGCTTAAGCTGTTCAACTCTCTCGATTCTATGTTCGATAGACTGCTCAATCCTTGTGATATCATTTCCTAGACTATAAAACCTAGCTTGGACTGCACCTAAGGCGTCGGTTAATTCAGCATTTTCAGTGAGGTGTTTTTCGGAGTCTGCATCAAGACGCCTTTGGTCGGCAATCTTAGATTCCACTTCTAATTGAAGTTTATTTATTTTCTCCTGATTAGCCTTTAGCTCTCTATCTAAATTTGACCATCGAATCGCATTTAAGTTAGCTGTAGTCTCTCTTTCTTCCTGCTTTAACTGACCATATTTTTCTGCGGCTACTGATTGTCTCTTTAGGTGTTGCAGCTGACGCTCTAGTTCATCTCTAATATCTGACAACCGATCAAGGTTTTCTTTGGTTCTCTTAATTCGTCTCTCTGTTTCTTTTCTTCGTTCTTTGTATTTTGATATTCCAGCTGCTTCTTCGATGTAAATTCTTAGCTCTTCGGGTTTTGACTCGATAAGCCTAGAGACCATACCCTGTTCTATGATTGAATAACTTCTAGCACCTAAACCAGTTCCCAGAAAAATGTCTGTTATATCTTTTCGCCTGCAGGAAGTTCCGTTAAGCGAATAAACAGAATTGCCATCCCTATCGACCTTTCGTCTTACAGCTACTTCGTTATAATTTACGTATTCACCAGTTAATTTCCTGTCTTGATTGTCAAAAACAAGTTCAACAGAAGCCTGACCTACAGGTTTTCGAGCGCTAGAGCCATTGAATATGACGTCTGTCATGCTCTCGCCTCGTAAATTTTTGGCTGAGCTCTCCCCCATTACCCACCTAACAGCATCTATCACGTTTGACTTACCGCATCCATTCGGGCCAACCACCGCACCTAAATTCGAGGGGAAATTAATTACCGTTGGATCAACGAAAGATTTGAAGCCCGACAGTTTGATACTTTTCAGACGCATTGAAGTCTCGCGGATACTGTCTTGTTATGGTAAGAATTTAATAGGAATCTACAAGTCACGTAGTTTACTTTACGTCGGCAATCAACTTAGTATTTTCTGAAAATTGAGGTCACAATTTTATCCAATTAATGATTCCATTGACACTGTAATCTGCATAATAGACTGAAATAGTTGTTTAAACGTCAAAATGCGGAATTCTAAAATAGTCCAACAACAGAAGTAAGAAGAATGACGAAACCGTTCATTCTTCTTACGCAGTAAATTGGTCTATTATGAATCCAAATCGAACCTATCTAAGGTCATTACCTTTGTCCAGGCAGCCACAAAGTCCTCAACAAATTCCTCTTTTGCATCATCAGCCGCATAAAATTCTGAAATCGCGCGCAATTCTGAGTTAGAGCCAAATATCAGGTCAACCGGGGTTGCGGTATAAAGAAGCGCATTGGAACCTCGCTCTCGTCCTTCATAAACTCCTTCTTCTGAAGACAGAGCCCACTGAATAGACATATCAACTAGATTAACAAAGAAGCTATTATCCAGTACGCCGGGAGAGCTTGTCAGAACCCCATGAGAACTGCTGTCTGTGTTAGCATTTAGAGCTCTCATTCCTGCCACTAGCACTGCCATTTCAGGAGCAGTTAAATTCAATAGAGCAGCTTTTTCGACAAGCATCTCTGCAGGAGACCTTTGGTTATCATCACCAAAATAATTCTTAAATCCATCCGCTGAAGGCTCTAAGACAGAGAAGGAACTCTCATCTGTTTGATCTTGGGATGCGTCAGCTCGACCTGGGATAAAAGGAACCTCTATGTCAAAACCACCCTGAGATGCGGCTTCTTCTATGGCGACGGCTCCAGCTAGCACAATTAGGTCGGCCAATGAAACACTTCGACGTGAGTTACTGTTATTGAAATCCATTTGTATATCACTTAGAACACCGAGAACTCGATCGATCTCATCTGAATCGTTTACTGCCCAGGAGCGCTGTGGTGCTAACCTTATACGAGCCCCATTTGCACCTCCCCTGTAGTCTGTACCCCGAAAGGACGATGCTGACGACCATGCGGTTCTGACTGATTCAGAAACATCAAGATCTGATCCGGCAATCATTGATTTTAACTCAGAAATATCGCCTTCTCTTAAATTTGATCCTGTCGATGGAATCGGATCTTGCCATAACAACTCCTCATCAGGCACAAGATCTCCCAGGTAGCGTGAGCTTGGCCCCATATCGCGATGCGTAAGTTTGAACCATGCCCTAGCAAAAGCATCCTCAAATAATTCTGGATTTTCAAGCCAGCGACTAGTTATTGCGCGATAAGCGGGATCAACTCTCAGCGCCAAGTCAGTAGTAAACATCATTGGTGCATGTCTAATGTTAGAGTCGTGAGCATCAGGCACTAAATTAGAAGCGGCTCCCTCAGCAGGTTCCCACTGGGTTGCACCAGCTGGACTTTGAGTCTGAACCCACTCATAACCATAGAGGTTTTCCAGGTAATTGTGAGTCCAAGCCGCAGGATTTATCGTCCAGGCCCCTTCCAAGCCACTTGTAATTGTGTCAGCTGCATTACCGGAGCCATAGGTATTTTTCCAACCTAAACCTTGCTCCTCGATTGTCGCTCCTTCAGGCTCAGCACCAACGTAGTCATCCGGACTAGCGGCACCGTGAGCTTTTCCAAATGTGTGCCCTCCGGCAATTAGTGCCGCAGTTTCCTCATCGTTCATGGCCATTAGACCAAAAGCCTCTCTGATAGCATCAGCAGCAGACTGCGGGTCAGAATTTCCTCCTGGCCCTTGTGGGTTCACATAAATTAGCCCCATTTGAGTCGCACCAAAAGGCTTTAGCAATTTTCCATCATCCCCCCGACGATTCGAGGCTAGCCACTCACCCTCCGGCCCCCAATTCACATCTTCAGGCATCCATGAATCTTCGCGACCTCCCGCAAACCCGAAGGTCTCAAAACCCATCGACTCCATCGCAACTGTACCAGCAAGTATCATTAGATCTGCCCATGAAATTGACCTTCCATACTTTTTCTTTATTGGCAGCAACAAATATCTGGCCTTGTCTAAATTGGCATTATCTGGCCAACTGTTTAAAGGTGCGAAACGCTGCAGCCCTCCATCAGCGCCTCCCCTACCATCTGTAGTCCTATAAGTGCCAGCACTATGCCAGGCCATCCTGATAAAAAACGGGCCATAATGGCCAAAGTCTGCAGGCCACCAATCTTGTGAATTTGTCATAAGGTCAATCAGATCGCTTTTCAGAGCATCCATATCAAGGCTTTCATATGCCTCTCGATAATTAAAACTATCTCCCATTGGATTTAAATGACTTGCACTATTATTCAGAGGCTCCAAGCTCAATTGATTTGGCCACCAATACTCATTATCTGGCATGGAATTCTGTGCTGACGATTCACCCATAGTGAAAAACAAAACTGGTAAAATGACCGCTAAAAAAGATGATGGTTTTTTTCGAATCACAACTTTTCTCCCCTAAACTACTAATGATGTGAATAGAATGATAAATTACCGTGGCTCGAAGATTTTGTACAATGATTATTTTCGATACAGGTAATTGGGTTTTTCTGTTAGCAGGAACCCATCAATCTCGTGATACGGAAACCGTTGATATCTAGACCGCATTGATTTCCAATTGATGATAAAAATCAGGAAATAGAGTTGAATAGAGCATCGTTATTAATCTTGTTGTTGTTTGCATCTTCAGCCATCCCCCAAGACCTCACATTAGAGGCATCTCTAGGGTTGATTGATTTAGTATCTGGCTTTGAAGATGACCCGCTAGTGATCCCAATCGCCGCGGGAGGACAAGAAAACGCCGAGGAATTAGGCAGTGACTGTTATGGATTGGTTGCTGACCGTCCAGATGTGTCTATCAATTATTCGAGTGGAGAGTTTGAGTTAAATTTTGCTGTTCTGAGTGAAATTGACACTACGCTGGTTATTAACAGTCCAAGCGGTCAATGGGTATGCAATGATGACTATAACTTGGTAAACCCCGGAATAAGTTTTGATAATCCTCAAAGTGGTCAATATGACATTTGGATAGGGGTATATTCGGCAAACGATGAGCTCGACATGTCTCAACTTTTGGTATCAGAAGCTGATATTGATGATTTGTTTGGCTTGTATGAAAATTTTAGTCAAGATAACGACGAAAATGTTGCAAGTGGTGGCTCAGGCACAGGTTTTGTAATTAACAGCGATGGTCATGTGTTGACAAACTTTCACGTTATCGAAGGTTGTTCAGAAATCACTTTCCAGATTCGTGGCATCGAAACGAAAAGTGTGTCGATAATATCTTCTAATCCGTCGGCTGATTTAGCCTTACTAAAACTTAATAATTTTGATGGCGACCCGGCGAAGTTCTCTCCAGTAACCCAAATTCAAATGGGTACCGAACTTTTTGTGTATGGATTTCCTCTCGCGGGAGACTTATCAGCTCAAGGAAATTTTACTAACGGAATTGTGAGTTCAACGAACGGTTTAAATGATGACATGACACAATTTCAAATGACAGCGCCCGTCCAGCCCGGCAATAGTGGAGGGCCTGTCCTAAATAGAAATGGTAACGTGCTTGGTGTAGTAGTAGCTACGGCAAATCAGGATTTTTTTCGACAACAACGAGGCACTGACACACAAAATATAAACTTTGCTATCCATGGCGAGATAACTAAACGGTTTTTGGAAAATAACAATATACCTTATGAAGTAGCCGAGAGTGAAACCGCACCGATGTTACTCTCTGAAGTTGCAAGTCGAGCTCAAGAATATACTGGAATATTACTATGTTTATGATGAATTTTTTTACAAATAAACACTTTAAGAACCATTTCTATAAAAAATTTATTTCATCTTGTGTCCTATTAATTTTAATATCAGCAGCTACTTTTTCTGCAGAACAGCAAGCTGGGTTTAATCTAACAGCCCTCGATCGTTACGTGAAGGAACCAGATCCTAATTACTTCTATAACATTATTAAAACCATTGGTCATGAAGACTATGACACTTTCATTCTCGAGATGACATCCCAGAAATGGTTAACTGAGGAAGAAGTGAATCACCCGTTATGGGAACACTACATGGTAATCGTAGCACCTACCCAACTTAGAAGTGACATAGGCTTCCTTACAATTACCGGCGGGAGTAAAGCAAACAATGCACCGAGTGAGGCTCTTCAAACTGATATAAAAAGAGCTCTAGAAACAGGGACGGTAGTGAGTACACTCTACATGGTTCCTAATCAACCCTTAACTTTCTCAGATGATAACGGTCTTTTGCGTACAGAGGACTCTATCATTGCATATACTTGGGATAAATATCTCAGAAGTGGTGATGATAAATGGCCGTTAAGACTTCCAATGACAAAAGCTGCTGTTAAGGCAATGGATACCATTTCCGATCTGATGATGGATAAAGATGGGGGCGGCAGGATCGTAGACAAATTCGTTGTGGCCGGAGGATCCAAAAGAGGCTGGACAACATGGACAACAGCCGTTGTGGACAAACGGGTCATCGCAATTATGCCAATCGTGATTGATATGCTGAATGTCAGCGAGTCTTTCAAGCATCACTTTGAAGTTTATGGAGCCTATTCAATGGCAGTCCTGGATTACGTTATCAGTGGCAATGTTAATTGGATAGACACCCCTCAATGGGATGCTCTTATGGATATTGTTGAACCCTATGAGTATCGACACCGACTCTCTTTACCAAAATACATTTTAAATTCAACGGGCGATGAATTTTTCTTACCCGACTCGTCTCAGTTTTACTGGAGAGATTTAGTGGGTGAGAAGCACTTAAGATACGTACCAAACTCAAATCATAGCATGGCTGACACCGATATCTACGATAGTGTTGACGCCTGGTATCACTCGATCGTACATAATGTAAAACCACCCCGCTATTCATGGGATTTATCAGAGGATGGAACTATTACAGTATTTTCTATCGACAAACCTGAGAAAGTATTATTATGGCAAGCACATAATCCCGATAAACGAAATTTTACTCAGGAAGTTATTGGAAAAGCCTACAGTAGCTCTCTGCTAACAGAGCGTGAGCCCGGTGTCTACAAAGTCAAACTAGATCCACCTGAAACTGGCTTTACCGCTTATTACGTTGAAATGCATTACCCAAGCGGTATTGAAACGCCCTTTAAATTTTCGACCGGCGTAAAGGTTGTACCAGACATTACTGAACATACCTGGGAATTTAAACCTGACAGTGCACGTAACTAGCAAATTCATACCTCTAAAAAGAATCTATGAACTGAACTCTAAGTCTCAATTTTTATGAGTATATTTGCGCCCAGCATAGTCGAAATCTCTGAGCTCACGGTTTCGACGATCATTAAGAAAATAATTACAATGATAAGATCGAATCTCCGAAATTTTGTTATTCACGAAAACAAACCACTCTGTACCCCTCAAAATTTCATGCTTTAACTCGGTTGAGGGCTTCCATCTCATAGACCACTCAATGACCGCTTCAGGCTCACTTACGAGAGCATGATCTATTCCCCAAGTAGCTTCTGTTTTTTGTGCAACTTTGCACCAGTAATTTGCTAGGCCTACTGCCGATCTTACCGGCTCATGATCCACGAAGTAATGCACAACATCGTCTGTAAAAGTTGATTTCATAAGTGCCGCATCGCGCTGATTGCAGGCATCATAATATCTCTCAATTATCTGAATATAGGGGTGCTTAGTCATATGCTCCGGAAAGATAGAGTCATGCCGTTAAAATTTCCGCGTCTCCTCTATGGTCTCAATAACTCCCTCATATCTCTGAGATTGCTCAGTTAAAATTGTGCGGACCTCATCTTTTGAAATTTTCTGACAGTCACCCTCAACTACTGGACTAGAGACATCATCCATCAAACTAACATCTTCAACATCAGCTTCCGGTGTTTCACTTTTATTTTTATAAAGAAACCTGCCAGACATCCGATCAATCTCTATGAAAACTTCACTACCCACATACAGATCAATTCTCTCAAGACCCATATTTATTTTAAAATCCAACGTCGAAGGTTGGGAGTCTAAAAGATTTAGATCTCGAAGTAATTCGATAGGTGTGTAACTTTGAGCCGGAAAACTATCATCAGTATATAAGTTGAAACCCCGCCACAAACCCAAAGCTTCTGCAATTTGCCAAACCTCTCCCTGAAGTGCTCTCTCTCTATTGCCGTCAAGAGAAATTTGAGACCAAGGCGCATCATACTGACAATGAAGGTAGAGATTGTCATCCTGCGCAAAAATGCAACTAGGCAATAATATTAGAATAAAATATAAATTTTTCATTAGTCTATTGTACCAACTGAAAACTGATCGCTTAAAATAAACTTTTCAACATGTTATCAATAACGATTAAGATAGCTTATCAACGCTTCATGAGAACCATGGATGCACGCCAAATTGATTTTTAGCCACATCTTGTCCGCTTTCAATTCTCAACTTGATTCCCTTAGTAACTGCTCGGAGGTATTGACGAAGCCTTGGGCGTAACCAGAACACATGAATAAAAAACCTTAAAACTTTGAAGTAGCGAAGCAGAAAAGCCGATCTCACTTCGATGGAAATCATGCATTCGGATTCACAAATCTCTTTCAGACGCCAAGAGACCTTTGATTTTTCACCATTTCGTTTACCAATTACAAGATCATAGCCTACACCGTCTATCCATTTGCAGAATTCGCGCTCATAAATCAAACCGCTGTAATAATGAACCTCATCTTTTGAGTTATGCTCTTGCCAATGTTTAACAGGATTTTTTGCACAATAAGGATGGAATTTTTCAAGGTTCCCTGGCGTAGAAATCAGTTGCCATACTTCCCGCGCAGAAGCATGAACAGTTGTTGAAATCTTTACCGGCCAATTAAGATCCTTCACCTGCATAACTATAAGTGTTCTCCAGAACAGCTATCTTATATTTCTAATAGAATCATATGGCACATACCAAATATCCTTTTCCCCCTTACCTCCTGATCTCTCGGAGTCAAAGTAAAACAAACTATAATCAGGAGAAAAAGCCGGACACCTGTCCGCAGTTTCAGTATTTACCTCTGGGCCCAGATTAACCAAATCTGACCAAATCCCATTTGGCTCGAGGTAAGACACATAAATATCTTCACCACCGTAACCTCCTGGCAAGGCTGCAGTAATGTATAACGACTTTCCATCTTTCGAGGGTAGTGAATGATGTTCATCAAATTCGCTATTAATATTTGGTCCCATATTTACTGCCTCCTGCCAAACTCCATCTATTTTTTCCGAGGTCCAAATATCATTAGCGCCATAACCTCCAGGACGTGTTGAAGTCCAGTAAGCAATTTCCCAATTATCGCCTGAAAAATAAATACAGTGGTCCATGTATGGAGTGTTGAATGGTCCTTCAAGATTCACTGGCGATCCCCAACCGTTTTCTGTTCGACTGCTGACCCACAAATCCATACTACCTTTGCCACCTGGTCGATCACTCATGAGAAATAATTGAGATCCATCTGGAGATAGTAAGGGCTCAAAATCCGAGTATTCGTCGGAACTCACCTCATGGACAACAGAAGGCTCGGACCACTCCGAACCATCAAAATAAGACACACAGATGTCACTTCCAGATCGACCTTCCCTATTGTGACAGTTTATATAAACCTCTTTACCATCAACAGAAAACGTTGGCTCTGCGTCCAGATGCATTGAGTTTATAGACTCCATATTAATGGGGTCAGACAAACAATGTCCCGACAGAAGGAAGATTGCACCTAACTTATAATTTCTCATAATTTTTCTCATTCTTTTACAGTAGACAGTAG
>Ga0208624_1001625_pt1 | contig 10576 bp, 10 predicted proteins | sample Knorr_S23_td_DCM_FD_185607 | JGI IMG/M metagenome (GOLD analysis project Ga0208624, IMG submission 185607) | Marine microbial communities from Southern Atlantic Ocean transect - Knorr_S23_td_DCM_ad_71m_LV_A (SPAdes) (version 2) | ecosystem: Environmental > Aquatic > Marine > Oceanic | place...
AGAACTCTTATGCAAGAATTGGTCAACTGTCCACTAACAGAGGTTTAATCAATACTCCAGCATTTATGCCAATTGGTACCTATGGTCCCGTAAAAACTTTATCTCCAAAAGATCTAAATGATGTCGGTTCTCAGATAATACTTGGAAATACTTACCATCTATATCTTAGACCTGGAATAGAATTAATAAAAAAGATTAAAGGATTACATAATTTGATTGGTTGGAAAAAACCTATTTTAACAGATAGTGGAGGTTTTCAAGTATTTAGCTTAGCTAAGTTAAATAAAATAACAAATGACGGAGTTTTTTTTACCTCTAACATTGATGGAAAAAAACATTTTTTAACACCTCAATTATCAATGAAAATACAAAAAATTCTAGGAAGTGATATTATTATGTCATTTGATCAATGTCCAGCAGCAAATATTGAAACTATTGAATTAAATAAAGCTATAAAAAGAACGGAGTTGTGGACTAGAAAGTGTCATGAATATCTTAGTTTAAATAATGTATTTAAAGAATCTAACACTCATTTTTTTCCTATAATTCAAGGAGGAACAAATGAAAAGCTAAGGGAAATTAGTTTTAATTCAATACAAAAATATATTAAAGATGGAATAGCAATAGGAGGGCTTGCAGTTGGTGAAGATAAAAATGCTATGTTTGATATTATTTCCTATTTAAATACTATTATTCCAAATTCAAAACTAAGATATTTGATGGGTGTAGGAAAACCAGAGGACATTATTGAGGCAGTTTCGTTGGGAGTTGATTTGTTTGATTGTGTCATTCCAACAAGAAATGCCAGAAATGGACAGTTTTTTACTTGGTTTGGAAAAATAAATATAATTAACTCTAAGTATAAAGATGATCTGAAACCTATTTCAGAAAATTGTAAATGTTACACTTGTGTTACATTTTCGAGAGCTTATATAAGGCATTTATTTAAAATAAATGATACTTTAGGATTGAGATTAGCAACACTTCACAATGTTTATTTTTATATGGAATTAATGAAAGAAATAAGGATGCAAATTTCAAAAGATTCTTTTTTTGAATGGTCAAATAAAATTAAAGATTTAATTTCATCTAAAGTTTAATAAAAAATTCATTATTAAATTTAATACCCTTTATTCCAGTGTGAAACCATCCGAATTTAAAATGATCTTCAATACAATCATTTCCTTCTATTCTTTGAACAATATTATGTCCTCTAACAACTAGTTCTCCTATATTATTTGATTCTACTGAACCATGCTTATTAAAAATCGATAATTCACAATGATTCATTCCTTTACCAATTGAAAAAAAATTATCTAAATGAATTTTTGGTTTTTTTATATTTATACTAGCATACCCACTTACTTCCGGAAGAAATAATCCTATTCTAAAATTTTTATGTTTGTGATTAATTTTTATATTATGTGGTAATATTATATTTTCAATTTTCTTATTAGAATAATATCGTTCAGAAAAAAGTGTTGTTTTATTATTTGAATCAATTTCACGATTTTTTTTAATGAATTCAAGACTATTACCAAGGTAAAGAGCTAAAATAATTGCTAAAATCAAATTTAATTTTTCTTTAAATGGATATTGATACACAAAATAATTTTCATATTTTGAGTTAAAATTTTTGCTCATACCCATTGCGGTTATCAATAGGTTATAGTGTGATAAAAATATTTTATTTTTTTGTCTACCATTAATTTTAATACAAATATCATAAAATTTATTTTTTTTATTTGGAGAAAAATTGGGTTTAAAATCTTTGAAAATTTTTTCAAAATTTAATTTTCTTTCTATTTCATTATCTAAATCAACTACTCCGCCATTATTCCATACTGAAAAGATTTCAACTAGAAAAAAAATTGGATTAGAGTTTGATACAGAAAATAATTTTTTTTTTAATTTTTTTTTATTTAAATAGTTTGAATATTGATTAACTTTTTTATAAAAATCAATATAGGACATTTCTTCGTTTTCTATTTTAATGAATATTTTATCTTTATAAAAGTTTGCTTGGGATTCTAATAGTGAATTTATATTGGGATAAGGTACCATTATTTCAGAAGGTGGAACTCCTCTGAAATGTTGTGCTTTAATTTGATTATTTAAAAATTTAACTTCCATAAGTAAATTACGTTAATATTATCATGTTAATTATGTTTAACACTTTTTAAATTTATTATATATTTTTAATTATAATGAAAAATAATAAAAAATTAAATTCTATTCTAGAATCAGTGGGTAATACGCCTGTTGTGAAATTAAATCACATTGGAAAAGAGTTTAAATGCGATTTTTATGTAAAATGTGAATATTTTAATCCTGGTGGATCTGTTAAGGATCGAATTGGTATTAAAATGGTTGAAGATGCAGAAAAGTCAAGAAGAATCAAACCTGGAGATACATTAATTGAACCTACATCAGGCAATACAGGTATTGGTTTGGCTATTGCTGCCGCTGTAAAAGGATACAGGATGATAATTACAATGCCTGAAAAAATGAGTAGGGAAAAAGAAGTAATTCTAAAAGCATTAGGTGCAGAAATTATCAGGACTCCAACTGAAGCAGCATTTGATGATCCCAAAAGTCATATTGGTGTTGCAAAATCATTAAACAAAAAAATCCCTAATTCACATATTTTAGATCAATATTCAAATCCAAGTAACCCTAATGCTCATTATAATGGTACTGCTGAAGAAATATTAAATCATTTTGGTGATGAGTTAAAAATGATAGTTATGGGTGTTGGTACTGGTGGTACTATTACTGGTGTAGCCAAAAAAATTAAAGAAAGAAGAAAAGATATTCAAATTGTAGGTGCAGACCCATATGGATCTATTTTAGGTGGTGGCAATGATATTAAACCATATAATGTTGAGGGAATTGGTTATGATTTCATTCCTGATGTTTTAGATAACAATTTAATAGATAAATATGTCAAAACTGATGATAAGAATGCATTTTTAACTGCTAGAAAATTAATAAAAAAAGAGGGTTTGTTTATTGGAGGATCATGCGGTTCAGCAGTTTGGGCAGCTTTGCAAGTTGCAGGAGAGCTTGACAAAAATGAAGTTTGCCTGGTTATATTACCTGATTCAGTTAGAAATTATATGTCTAAATTTGTTGATGATGATTGGATGAGAAAAAAAGGTTTTTTTGATTAAGTTTAAATTTGAAAAAAATTTACATATTTAATTTATTAATATTTTTTGGTTGTGCTGCTATAAGTCCTCCGCCAGGTGGGGAAGAAGATAAAACTCCCCCGAAATTATTATCAAGTATCCCTGAATCTGGAACTTACAACTTAAATGGTGGGTTAATTGTAAAATTAATTTTCTCAGAAAGACTCGATGAAAATATAGCTAAATCAAGTATAAGACTTTTACCTTTTGAAAAAACACCTTTGGAATTAAAAGTTAAAAAAAATATTATTGAAGTTTTTTTACCTGAAGTATTAAAGAAAAATCAAACTTATCAACTCATCATATCAAGAGAAATTTTAGATGAAAGAAAAAATAAATTAGATAAAACTTACCAACTAGCTTTTTCAACTGGGGATTCTATTTCAACTGGAGAAATTTCAGGTAAAGTTTTCAATATTAAAAACAGACCAACATACGTTTATCTATATAATAATTATGAACCCTATGACAGTGTGTTTTTTAGAAAACCAGATTTCTATACTGAAACGGATGATTCAGGAAGATATTCATTTAAATTTCTTGAAAATCGAGATTATAGTATTATAGCACATCAGGGAGTTTCAGTTCCAAATAAAATTGATTTTAATAGAACTAGATATGGATTGAATAGTAAGTCTGTTTTAAAATTAAGTGAATCTAGATTTTTAGATAATGTTAATATCAAATTAAAAAATGAATTAACACCATTTGCTGTTTTGTCAGTTCAAATGAGGGATGAAAGAATTGGTACCGTAAATTTTACGAATGGATTTGATCTGAAAAATCAAAAACAAAACCCTGAAATTAAAATTTTTGAAAATCAACAAAATCATTATTATACAGTTACAAATTTTTTTCAAGATTCATTATCAAATGTTTTAAATTTTTATCACAAAAATTTAGATGTAAAACAAAATCATTTTTTACAGGTATTAAATTTATCTGATACATCTAATCAAATAATTGACAAAAAATTAACTTCAATTAAGAAAAGTGAAATCGATAGTATTCCTCCAATTATAATTTCTCCAAGTCAAACAAAAAATATCATTTTTGATGGTTTTGATTCAATAAATTATATATTTAATCAACCAATTATAATATTTAGTAAATTGGATTCAATTTTTGAATTTTTTTCTGATTCTACAAAAATTACAGATTTTCATTTGACCCAAACAAAACCTAACATTATAACTATATCAAATAAGAACAAGTTACTTAATATAAATAATTTGAGAGTGAAAATCTTTTGTAATAAAATTAAATCTATTGATAATTTATCAATGGTAGATTCTATTATAAATATTTCTTATGAAGTTCAAAATAAAAAAAGGTTAGGTTCTATATCAGGACAAATTATTAATTCAAGATCAATGAATAATTATGTAATAGGATATATGCTTGAAAACAAAAAAAATAATTTTACCGTTAAAACAGATTCATCAACTAATCAATTTCATGTAAAAAATTTAAATGAAGGTTTTTGGAAAATTCATGCTTTTGAAGATATAGATAATAATACAAAATATGATTATGGTGAATTATTTCCATATGTTCCAGCAGAAAGATTTGTTAATTTGAATCAAATAATTGAAGTAAGAGGTAATTGGGAAAATAGCGAAAATAATATTTTTTTCCCAATCGAATGAATGAATACTAAAAACCCAAACATTTATGGTGTTATAATGGCTGGTGGTAAAGGAACTAGATTTTGGCCATTAAGTAGAAAAAAACATCCAAAACAATTGTTAAATATAATCGGTGATCAAAGTATGCTTCAGATAACAGTTGACAGATTGAGAAAAGTTGATTTCATAAAAGATATATTTATAGTAACTAATCCTGAGCTTGCAACTAAGATAAAAAAGGAAATTAAAGGTATTAATAAAGATAATGTGATTATTGAACCATATGGTAAAAACACAACACCTTCAATTGCTTTAGCTGCAATCAAGATAAAATCAATCGATAAAAATGCAATTATGGGAATTTTTCCCTCAGATCACTTTATTATTGGTCATAAATCTTTTTCGGATTCTTTAAGAATTGGTTCCGAGTTAGCACTTAATGAAAAATTATTAGTTACAATGGGAATAATACCAAAATTTGCTCATACTGGTTATGGATACATACAATATGATAAAAAAATTTCATATAATGAAATATCTTTTAAAGTGAAAACATTTGCAGAAAAACCTATGGAATCTGCTGCATTAAGATTTATTGAAAGTGGTGATTTCCTTTGGAACAGTGGAATGTTTATTTGGAAAGCAAAAACCTTTTTAAAAGCGATGAAAAAATTTCTTCCTGAACAATATGAAATAATAAGTCAAATAAGTGAAAAAATTAATACTTCTGAATATAAAAGCACTTTGTATGAAAAATGGGATAATTTAAAATCTGAATCTGTAGATTATTCAATTCTTGAAAAAGCTAAAAATATTTGTGTTATTAAATCAGATTTTAATTGGAGTGATTTAGGTTCATGGAATACTCTTTTTGAATTTTTATCAAAGGATAAATATAAAAATATTATTAAGGGAGATGGTTTGATTTTAAAAGGCTCTAATAATTTAATACACTCAAATAATAAGTTTACAGCTTTAGTAGGTATTGAAAATTCAATTATTATTAATACTGATGATGCAACGCTTGTTATTAATAGATCATATCTTGAAGAAATGAAAAATTTACTTGATAATATTAAATTGAATAATAGAGAAGAATTATTATGAAATCAAAAAAAATTTATGAAGAGTTTGAAAAACTTGCCGTAAAAATGAATTTAAAAATTATATATGGTGTAGGTGATTTTGATGGTGGGCTTTGTAATTTAAATGGTGATGAACTAATCGTTTTAAACAAGAAAAAACCAATTGAACAAAGATTAAAGGTTTTAGTTTCAGTATTTCAAAAATTAGATCTGGAAAATAAATTTATAGTACCTGGTTTAAGAGATTATATTCAGATAAATGAAATTAATTAAAATGGAAAAATTATGGGCGCCCTGGAGAATGAGTTATATAAAATCCGAAAGGGATAAAGGGTGTGTTTTTTGTGATAAAATTAAATCAAATAATGATAGAGATTCGTTAATATTGTATAGAGGAAGCTTTAATTTTGTAATAATGAATTTATTCCCTTATAATAATGGTCATATAATGATCATACCTTATTTACATACAGCAAAACCTCAGGATTTAAATGAAGAAACTAAACTAGAAATTTTAAATTTAAGCGATGCAAGCATGGATATAATTAAATCAAAAATGAATCCTGATGGTTTTAATTTTGGAGCTAATTTTGGTAGGTCTGCTGGAGCAGGTATTGCTCAACATTTGCATTATCATATTGTACCAAGATGGGATGGTGATACAAATTTCATGCCTGTTTTAAATGAAACAAAAACAATTATTGAATATCTCAAAGAAACATATGATTCATTAATTAATGAATTTGCTAAAATCAAATGAATAATTTTAATTTAATTTGGTTACCCTTTTTATACCTTTATATAGTTGGAGGAGGTTTTTTTCTTTTGGGATTAGTATTAATCATTAAAACCAATGCAATCGAAATTTCTAAACCCAATCATTTTAATTGGCTGTTAATATTAATAATTGGTTTTGTTTATTATTTTTTGATTCATTTTCTTTTTATTATTTTTGCAACTGGTAATTAGTGATGGACTTTGTAATTGGAACAAACTTAGATAGAATAATTATCTTATTATATTTTGCGCTTGTAATGTCTTTCGGGGCTTATTTCGGTAAATATAGTAAATCAACTTCAGATTATTTTTTTGGAGGAAGACGTTTTTCGTGGTGGCTTATTTCAATTTCAATTGTAGCAACAGGAATTGGATCACATAGTTTTTTAAAATATTCTACAAAAGCTTATGAATATGGTTTTTCTTCAACAATGACATATATGAATGATTGGTTTTTCATGCCATTATTTATGTTTGGATGGCTTCCAATTATTTATTATTCAAAAGTTGCTTCAATACCAGAGTATTTTCAAAGAAGGTTCAATTCGAAAGCAAGATTTATTGCTACTTTTATGATATTGCTTTATATGATTGGATATGTAGCTATACAATTGTTGACTCTTGCAACAGTTTTATATAAAATTTATTCAATTCCATTAATGTCTACTGTGATAATTATTGCTTTGGTTACTACTCTTTACACACATTTTGGTGGACAAACATCAGTTATTTTTACTGATTTATTTCAAGGATTAATTTTATTGTTTTCGGGTTTACTTCTTTTTTATTTGGGAATAAATTATTTGGGTGAATTTTCGAATTTAAGTGGATTTAATTTTTTTTGGGATAATTTAACAACTTCTCAAAAATTACCTCTTGCTAATTTTAATAGCCCTCCAGATTTTAATTTTGTTGGAATTTTTTGGCAAGATGGAATTGCAGGTTCTATAGGTTTTCTATTTATGAATCAAGGTTTAATTATGAGATTTATGGCTGCAAAAAATGTTAACGAAGGCAGAAAAGCTGCTGCTTTTAATGTTTTAATTATACTGCCAATTTCAGCTATTGTTGTTTCGAATGCAGGATGGATTGGAAGGGTAATATCAAATACAAATCCTAATATCTTACCTTTAGATATGGCTCCTAACGATGTTTTTGTAGTTATAACCAATCTAGTTTCAAGTCCAGGAGTGTTTGGTTTAATTATCGCTGCTTTATGTGCTGCATTAATGTCAACTGCTGATACATTGGTTAATGCTTCATCTGCAGTTATAGTAAATGATATATATAGGCCAATCACAAAAAATAAAAATTCTGATAAAAAAGAGTTGAATATTGCTAGATTAGCTTCACTTTTAGTCAAGATAATAGCAGTTTTATTAGTTCCTTTTTTTAATAATTTTGATTCGATTTATGAAGCTCATGGATGGTTTCATTCAACTTTTACACCTCCATTGGTTGTTGGTATTTTTCTTGGAATTTTTTGGAAAAGATTTACTTCTTCTGCAATCATTGCAACGTTTTTAGTTGGTGGATTTTTAATGATACTAGGACAATTTTATCCTGAATTAATTAAACCTTTTTCTCATGGTATTGAATTGAGGCCAGGTAAAGGATATTCATATATTGGTGCTTTATATAATATTTTTGTTTGTGCTACAGTTGGTATAGTTGTAAGCTTTTTTACGAAACCACCCGATTTAAAACAAATTAAAGGCCTTACAATTTTTGATGTTAAAGATTTAAAACAAATATTTAAAGGTTCAGAGATTAATGAGAAAAAAGGTGAAAAAATATCTGTTGAATGGAAAAGATCAAATCAAAAAAATGAATTTATTTCATTTTCAAAAAATGATATGAAAAGAATGAAAGCTAAAAAAGGTGATCTCGTTTATTTATCTGATTCTAGAAAATGGTTAGGTGGATTAAAATCTATACATTCATCATTTGATAAAAGTCATAATGAAGATGGTATTGTTTATTTGAGTAGTTCTTTAATCGAGAAAGGTCTTTTTATTGATAATAAAACCTTAACTGCAGAAAAAGAGATGTAAAAAGGATAAAAAATTTAAATTAATTTTCCGGAGTAGCTCAATGGTAGAGCGGATGGCTGTTAACCATTAGGTTGGGGGTTCGAGTCCCTCCTCCGGAGCAAAGAATATTTTCATAAGGTGATAACACAAGATAAAATCGATGAGAAATTTATGTCTATTGCTATTAAAGAAGCAAAAAAAGGATATAATAATGTTCATCCTAATCCAAAAGTTGGCGTTGTAATAACTGTTAATAACAGGGTTATAGCAAAAAGTTATCATAAAAAATTTGGTGGATTGCATGCAGAAAGAAATGCAATTAATTTAATCACCTCAAATTTTTCTAAAGCCACTCTCTATACAACTTTAGAACCTTGTTCTCACTTTGGGAAAACGTCGCCATGTGTAGAACATATTCATCCTTCAAACTTTGAGAGAGTTGTAATTTCTTCATTAGATCCAAACCCTAAGGTTAACGGCAAAGGACTCTTAAAGATAAAAGAAAAAGGAATTGACATAAAATTAGGAGTACTTGAGAATGAGTCAAAAAAAATTAATAATCCTTTTTATACATATTATGAAAAAAAAAGACCTTATGTTATTCTTAAATTTGCATCCACATTAGATGGGTTTATTGCTATGAAAGATGGTACCTCAAAATGGATAACGGGTCAAAACTCTAGAAATGACGTACATAAATTAAGATCTAATTGTGATGGAATTTTAGTTGGTCGAAAAACTGCAGATATAGATAATCCAGATTTATCATCTCACGGAAAAGGCAGAAATCCTAAAGTTTTAATTCTTGGCTCATCAAAAAAAATAAATAAAACAAATAAAGTTTTTTCTAAAAATCCATTATTTCTATCAAAGGAAAATTTGAATTTTAGCAATGATAAATTAGAAAATATTAGTTTGGTTTTATCTAAATTATATGAAAAAAAAATTCAATCAGTTCTTGTTGAGGGCGGTAGTAAAACTTTAACCTCTTTTTTAGAATCTCAACTATTTGATGAAATTTATTGTTATATTGCACCAAAGATATTTACAAATGGCATTTCAATATTTAATTCAAAAAACACTTTACCTAATGATTTATTAAAAGTAGAATCTATTAAAGAATTTGATGATGATATAAGAATAATCTATAGAATGAAAAAATAATGTTTACTGGAATAATTGAAGAAGTTGGTAAAATTAGAAAACTTAATAGAAATAATGATATAGTTGATTTAGAAATTGATTGTAAAAAAATTATTCATGATTTAAAAACCGGTGAGAGTGTTAGTGTCTCAGGTATATGTTTGACAGTAACTAAAATCATGGAAAATTCATTTACAGTGCAAATTGTTCCTGAAACAATTAATAGAACAAATGCAAAATATTGGGTTGAAAACACATTGGTAAATTTAGAGAGATCCTTGCAACTTTCAGATAGAATAAATGGTCACATAGTTCAGGGTCATGTGGATGAAACTTTTAAAGTAAAAGAGGTTAATATTATTAAAGATAGTTGGGTTCTAAGTTTTATCTTAAATAAAAAATTTCAGAAATTTATCATATATAAAGGATCTATTTCAATTAATGGAGTGAGCTTGACAATTTCAAGTGTTAAGAAAGATTTTTTTTCAGTAAGTTTAATTCCTGAAACATTAAAAAGAACAAATTTAGTTAATTTGAAATCTAATGATTTGGTAAATGTTGAGATTGATATATTTGCAAAATATATAGAAAATTTCTTAAGAATTAAAAGATGAGTATAAATTTAGTAAAAAACGTTTTAGAGGATATTAAGCTAGGAAAATTTGTTATTGTAGTTGACGATGAGGATAGAGAAAATGAGGGAGACCTTGTGATGGCCT
>Ga0208624_1001628_pt1 | contig 10570 bp, 10 predicted proteins | sample Knorr_S23_td_DCM_FD_185607 | JGI IMG/M metagenome (GOLD analysis project Ga0208624, IMG submission 185607) | Marine microbial communities from Southern Atlantic Ocean transect - Knorr_S23_td_DCM_ad_71m_LV_A (SPAdes) (version 2) | ecosystem: Environmental > Aquatic > Marine > Oceanic | place...
CTCTGGCTTCGTCGACTGCTGGTGGGGCGTTCGGGTCATCACGCGGAGGAAGTGGGCACGCCATCGGCATCTCGTCTGATTCGACGACCTCAGGGAAATGCTCGAAGGTGGGTTCGTCTGCCTCAAGAAGGTTGAACGCCTGTTGCAACACCTGGTGCTGGAACGCAGCGTCTCCGGGTTTGCCGAGCGGACGGCCTAACGGGAATTCGCAGGCGAGCACACGTGGGGGGCCGACCTTCTTCGCAACGTCAGCCATCGAGGCGAGAACAATCGTTGCAATTCCGGCGTCCTCAAAAACATGGGCGAGCGTACTCACGGTACGCGTGCAGAGAGGTCAAACCGGGGTGAGTAGCACAACGTCAACTGCATCAGCGTTGAGTTGCACTGCGCATTGAGGACCCGTATCGAGTCTGATCTCACTCACCGTGTCGGGCTGATTACCGGCGAATGCAAAATGCCGTGGCGCAACTTCTCCGATCACACCGTCTGCAGCGAGCTCTTCGAGGCGATCGATCGGGTAGACGACGTTGAGGTCGAGGTGGAACCCCGAATGATCGAAGTTTGGGCTCCAGTGGCCCATGATGAGGTTGCGGTCATCACGATTAAATGCACGGAAACCAGCGTCACCCTGCGCAAAACGATCTTGGTCAGGGCGGTGGAGTGACGCGCTCGTCACAATCGCAACACGACATTCCGATAACGGCTTTCTGAGTTTGTTAAAACTCGTCGATGTGAATTCTGGCGCATCCATTGTCGAGGCAAGTGCACGCATTGCGTCATCGCCTCGGGTTGCGGCTCGATCTTGTGTCATTGCGACCTCCTATCGGTTCAACCTAGTTGGCTGAAGAAGTGTGATTCGAGGTCGGGTCACGGCTCCATCACAATCCAACCTCGACGCTGTAATTCAGCGGCCAACACACCGCTGGTTATCGACTGCACCACACGCTCGTCGTTCGTCAGACGTGCCGATGGCTGAGGCCGCGAGGGTGCAGATGGGTCATGCTCGTCGCCTTCAAGTTTGGCGATGAGAGCATCAGCCTCATCTCGGGTGAACTTGCCATTACCTTGGCGCTGAGTAAACCCCATTGGGCCGCGTGCAGATCGAAAATCATCGTGACCGGCTTTCTGAAGTAATTCGAGAAGTCGTTCAATCTGACGAGCATTTGCCGGAGGGCCGGCTGACTGGTTGAACGCCATGTATGTAGTGTGACAGATTCGTGCTGTAACGACTGAGGCACCGATCACTCCAGAAGCCCGACAGAGCGGGCAGTATTTACCTGTGAACTGGTAAGTAAACCTCATGGCAAAAGCGCCCGTTGGCGAGATTGTCGAACTTGCAGTGCTCGCGGAGCAGATGGGGTATGACCGTTGCTGGTTGTTTGACGAGGGCGTCATGACGCGTGATGTGTTTGTCACTCTTGCGGCGATCGCAGAACGCACATCAACGATCAAGATCGGTCCGGGAATCACCAATCCTTACGTGCGACATCCCGGTGCGACTGCAGCCGCTGGGGAGAAACGGCATATCGCATGGTCAACAGGAATTGCCCGCAATGAACACGAACCTGCAGCAAATGCGCGCTCAGTTGACCTTTCGCTTAGTTGATTCTCCACCAGTCGTACGCGAGGCATTAGGTATTAGCGATGATCAGCGGGACGCCCTCCGCTCAGCTCTCGCTAATGGAGGCCCCCCATCGGCAGCACATCTCGTACAAGAAGAGTGACTTAACAGCTTTGGATTTATCGGCGATACCGAGACGTGCCGTCAAACCATTAGCGAGACTGCCTCACAATGTGGCGTCACCGATTTCATCGTACCGGTGCAAGACCTCGACCGAGCCGAGGAACTCATCACTGCTTGCGCTCCAGGTTGCAACTCGGTGGGTTGACCTCGGCTAACGAGGTCAACCCACAATGAGCTAGTTGACGTCTAGACGAGGCGGTTCATGAGAACACGGCCGATGACACTCCAGCCTTGTTCGCCTATGCGCTTTGCCATCTCAGGGTCGGCAAAGTTTTTGGCTGATGCGGCTACAAGGTCGTCAAGTGAATCAGTCGCTGTGACAACCGTTCCTTGGAAGGGGGAAGGACCAGCCGCAACTGCCTGAAGGCCGATCATGCCGTTCGCACCCTCGCTCATTGTTTTCCAACTGTGCTCCAAGTTTGAGGCGGCAGTCGCATCGTCGAGTGGTCGTCCGGCAATGTAGATCACTGATCCATACTTTCCCTCGCGCTCGCCCACCTCACCTTGGATCCGGAAGAGAATCCGGCGAGACACGCTGACCTGTGTGTCCCGCATCATTTGGACTATTTCTGAATCCTGGTAAAGCGCTGCTTGACCTGCCATCGCTGCGTCGATCGTTTCAAATTCGAATCCAACGATGCACATCCCTGCGAGCTCGCCTCCCATGATGATCTGATTGGCGTTGATGGACGTTGCGCCGAATTCCTTAATTCGATCACCCGCCCAGCCTGAACCCGCAGCAGCGAACTCCTGAACGTTGCCAATGGAACCGAGGACTGAATAAAGGTATGACATAAGTTCCCCCTTAGAGAAGTGAAGTTGGTAACGCTGGAAAGAGTGCGTTGGACAATGTGTACACGATATTTCTGAGAAATGAACAAGCGAAGAACACTGCCCTCGGCAACATCTCATGTCAACAGAAAGGACCCTTGCTTTCGCAAGGGTCCTTCAGATGGTGGCGGGGGCAGGATTTGAACCTGCGACCTTCGGGTTATGAGCCCGACGAGCTACCGAACTGCTCCACCCCGCGGCGATCAGTCGAACACGATGCTACGGACATCGTCGACAGATACCAACCGAATGAAAGTCACTTGGCACCATCTAGCACCCCTGTCAATTCGCTCGGCGCATGCGGACCAAGCACCAACTGCTCTAAAACGCCCCAACCTAAGCGGTCGCCCGCAGTTACTCGACATAACTGCTGGACATGCACCATGGTTGGGTCGAGCGGATTCACCTCAGCAATCATGATCGAGTCGCGGGTCTCATCGAGCTCACCTCGCCAATCACCATGCCCCCACTCGGGGTGAAGGTAGCCAAGTCCGCTCATCTGAAACCGCTGCACTGGCTCGTAGTTCACAACAAGATGCTCTCCCGTGGCGGTCTCGATCGTTGCTGTCATCGCCTGCGCCCATCGAGTTCCTCGTTGCCAAGAAAGATCTGTTGACATCGATTCTGGGCGATCGACCTCCGCCGCGTTGGTGACGTCGTCAATCGTATGAGAGCCAACGGCAAACCGTTTCGTGACCGCTGAGCTCTTATGCCAGGAGCGCCCATCTGCATCGTCGTTCACCGCAAGGTGGGTGCACATATCGTCAAACAGCGTTGGAGCCCAGGTCCAAAAAAATTGGGGAGGTACCGCCGGCCCAGGGAGGCCACGTGAACCTCCTCGGATGCCCCACGAACGATCTCGGCAACCCTCCACCACACCGAGATCGTCTAAAGCAATGCGCGTACCGTCGAAGTCAATCCATCCAGACCACTCAACAAACTGAGTGATGCGGGTGTAGTCCATGATGACCCGGCCCTCGACACGGCGCACAAACGTCGGTTCTTCAATAACCGGCGTTACCACTTGCATGGTGAGATCGGCGGAGATGCCATGGTGATCATCGATCACAATCCGATGCCGCAACATGGGCTCGACAACCTGGACGTCGATTGACCCGACGGTTGTCACCGTGCGATCAGAACTGCAACGCCGTGATGACCGGCAGTTGTGTTGAACACCATCGATCACCAAGGAAAATGATGCATCCATCACCTGTCGATTCGGGTATACCCCGAGGGCGACGGCGAAGAAGACCTCACCGTTCCGATCAAAACCGTTGAAGAAATAACGGTCGTAGAGACCAACAGAGTCGCTCGTCGGATGCAGCAGTGGGGCAGACGACTGGTGCAATGGCAGATCATCGTATGGGTGAATCATTCCGAGCCTCCATGTACGAGGGCAAACACGTCATTATCGATCATTTGTTGAGCATGCCGTTCGGCCATCACCGCAAACATCTCATCTCCACGTTCGGTTGCGGTCACCACCTGTGACGCGATCACCGCCATGCCGAGCCCGCTCACCGTTCCGATGGTGTAATCATGTCGAACATCGTCGAGCGTGCAGTCGACACCAGCGCCGATGAGCCCATTCCAATAGCGCTCCACAAGGGCCGATTCGTGTGGACGTCGATCGTCGAGTAACAAGCCGGAGCCAACGCCGTAGGCGATGTCATTTGGCCCTCGGCTGAACGCTGCGGTCTGCCAGTCGAGCACCGTCACCATGCTCGATTGTCCGGTTCGCTCAAACAGCATGTTGTCGAGTCGGTAATCGCCATGCACAACGCACAGCGGCAACCGAAGCAGCGCAAGTAACTGCTCAAGGTTGTCGCCCAACCATCGAGCGGAAGCCATCACGTCGGTCGGAAGTCGATGCTGGAAGCGATCGATAAACCCTGGGAGCAGCATCGAGTAGATCGCCTGTCTCGTCGATGCTCCTGATGGGTCAGGGAGCGTAAGCCACCCATCATTTCCGAGTTCGTTCGCCCGCCCCCAGGTCGGGGCGTGCAAGCCAACCGCAGCATCAACCATTGCAGTGGCGTCCGCAAGTGAGCAGCCGGCAAGTTGATCACCGACGTCTCCGTGTGCCTGATGCATGAGGAGGGTGAAGTCACCAGACTCAGCATCAATGACGGCATAGCGAACCGTCGGGTGAGGTACGGACACCACACCTGCGAGGTCACGGTAAAAACCGACCTCTTTGTGATAGGTGAGATGCATTCGAGCCGCCTCTCTACTTTCTGCGTCAGGCGATGGGATCTTGGCCACCAACACCTGTGGCAGATCGGGCGGAGCATCATCGGAAAGGTCAAGGTCAAGCCGAAGGCTTAACGCGACCTGGCCGGTTCCTATGCGAGTTGCGGAAACTCCTCGAACTGCACCGTCACAATTGAGAGCCTCAGAAATGAACTCCGCAGTGAGTTCGTCAACTGTCGTGGCGATGCGATCCATACGAAACGCTAACCCGAACGGAGCCTCGGGCTGTTAGATCGGCAATGGGGCACGATCGGCATTCTGCCGAATCGCACCAGCGATCTCTTTCCAGCGGCATTCCGGAAGGTCGTGACCCATTTCAGGAAACATCAACAACCGTGCATCTGGAATCGCTCGCGCCGTCGCTTCACCACCAGAAGAACGAACGAGCGGGTCGACAAGACCATGCACCACCAGAGTTGGTGTTCGAACAAGTCGCAGGGCGGCAGTGCGATCGCGACTAGCAAATATTGCTGCTGTCTGGCGCTCAATTCCTTCAACACGAAGCGCACGGTCAATACCTGCTGCGGTGAATTCGCGTGCCTCAACCTCATCGAACGTTGGACCAGAAATCCACTTCCATAACTCGACCGATTGTTCGATCATCGCTTCACGGTCGTTTGGGTTCGGGTCACCCTGTCGACGGAGTTTCAGCGCCAACTTCGGATCGATCATGCCGTTCTTTCGATCACCGGTATTCGACATAATCGACGTAAGCGACTGCACACGACCTGGCCACCCGATGACAATCTCCTGAGAAATCATCCCTCCCATCGATGCTCCCACTATGTGTGCCTGGCGGATATCAAGAGCATCGAGTAAGCCGATCGCATCAGCTGCCATATCGTTCAGTTTGTAGGGCGATGTCACGGGTCGCCGAAGTAACACTTTCAAGATGTCGCGACGCTTCAGTCCGGACCCGGTCATTTCGGTCGACAAACCGCTGTCGCGGTTGTCGAACGCGATCACCCGAAAGCCCTGCGCGATCAGTTCATCGACGAAACCCTCTGGCCAACTTGTGAGTTGGCCACCTAATCCCATCACCAACAGCAACGGATCACCGTTGCCCCGATCGACGTACTCAAGTTCCACTTCGTTTGATGCAACCTTTGGCATTCCACCAGCGTACGTCAACTCACGATTACCGTACATCTGAAGTATTCACCCTCGACTCACACACCCCATATGGTCGGCTTTCGTAAACAAACTTCACAGCGCCTCAATCAACTCGACGACATCATCACAACTCTCAGCACGCGCGTGCAGATTCTTGAAGATGAACGAGCAGCAACGGCGCAGACGCTGAACGACATCGTCGAACGCACCGATGCTCTCGATGCTCGGGTCACCTCAACGAGCACCGAATTAGCCCGACAACTTGATGAACTTGGAACCGAGCTTTCAGCCGTTACCGATCAAGAACCAGTCGATGTAGCCGGCATCGTCAACGGGGCACTCGATGAGATCCGCAACAGCCAAACGCGCCTCGCCAATGAGCAAGCCCGATACCAATCGGCATTTCGAACCGATATCGCTGTGCTCATTGAACAACTCCGCCAGTAGGCGAAGTTTGTTTCGGAGTTAGTCGTCAGCAGTCAACGACTCGAGCGCTGCCTGTACGAATGCCTCAGCACGCACAATCGTTTCTTGGTACCCACCGAGGTCTCCGTCGCGGAGTAACTGGTCGGCCTCAGCGAAGAGCGACTCTGCCTGCAAGAGCAACTCTGCGGTTGACGCACGCTCGTCGGGTGAGTCAGGCACGGTGAGAGTTGGCTCATCAGTAGTTGACTCGGCTGGGTCGTCTGAGGCGTCGTCGGTCGATGAGCCATCATCGGATGCTGGAGCATCTGATGCGCTCGTCGTCTCCTCAGTGTCTGAGCGCTCTGGAAGGTCGAGGTCGAGGCCAGGGAACAGATCGGCGAGAGCTTCCGACATCGTTGCGGCAAATGTCGCTCGGTTCTCATTCGACACGATGACAAATCGGTATTCGGTGATGCCATCGATTGCCACGTAGAACGGTCGCACATACACAAGGCCATCAGCGATAGGGACAATCTGCATGTCTCCGAACAAAACGTCGGTACCTGACTCCTCGTTGTCTTGCAGCGTGATCTCCCTGCTGATGAGCTGCTCTGATTCGGCCTGAGTGGCGACTCGGTACGGTCCGGCCGGCAGCGTTTCTTGATCGACGAGGTAGGTCGTGAGACGGCCGTACGAGCCAGGATCGCTCGACGCCGTGATGTACGCCTGAAGTTCGGTACGGCCGTCATCGGTTGAGAACGGCACGTACGGACGCAAGATCACAAACTCGTTCTCACCAGTCGACGGATTTCTCATCAGCGTGTAATACGGAACAAAACGCTCAGTGTTGAGCTCAGTTGCGAATTCGCCGCTACCCGCCGCATCAGTCGACCCAACACCATCGGTAAATGCGCGTGGTTGAACCGATGGCGCCTGAGAGACCGACCATGCACCGGTGCGCTGGAAGAAGTTCTCAGCGGAAATCTGGTACTTCGAATACAACTCGGTCTGCACTCGGAAGAGATCTTCTGGGTACCGCAAGTGCTCGCGTAACTCATTCGGCATCTCCGCAACCGGAGTAAACATGTCGGAGAACGCTCCCTGCCATGCCGAGATAATCGGATCGTCACCATCAAGTACATAGAACTTCACGTCACCGGTGTACGCATCGACGGTTGCCTTCACCGAGTTACGCACATAATTCGCGTCACGTGCAAGACCCGTCGACCGCGTCAGCTGAACGTTTCCGATGCTTTGCGCGTACGGGTACTGATTGGTCGACGTATATGCATCGATCACCCATTGCACTCCCCCGTCAACAACGACCGGATATGGGTCACCGTCATAGTCGAGGAAGGGAGCCAATTTTTCCACCCGATCACGAACATCGCGGATCAACAACAGCTGTGAATCAGAATTCACTGCACCCGACGCAAGCAAGTTGTAGTCGAGGAACGACAGCGCAGTCACCGCACGACGGAAAATGCTCGACATTTCGATTCCCGATGTGCCGGAATAGTTGCCCGAATCGCCACATCCACTCTCGGTGACCGAGGTATTCGCAACCGCATAATCAGTCATCGACGGCGAGAAATAGAGTTCAGGACGATCAAGATCGACCGTGATGTAATCGGGCCGCAACGACGATGTCACTTGGCTCACGGGAGCCATCACAAGCCCACACCCACGGGTAGAGACAAGATGACGACCCTGCCATGACTGGTTCGGAATTCCGTCAAGGTCAAGTTCACGGGCCGCAACCAACACCTGCTCACGTTCACCATCGAGTTCGTAACGGTCGACATCAAGGTCGTCGACTTGCAAACCTGCGACCTCGCCTCGGTCGATGGCAAAGCGAGACAACATGAGGCCAGGGCTCAGCAGACGAACATTCTCGAATGGCTGAGGATCTGACTCGATGTCCGCAGCCGAGAGTGCGTTGAACTGAATTGGCTCGGTAACGACGGAATCAAGTGCCATCGCTGCACGGGTCGCCTCGACATTACGAGCGATGTACGGAAGTTCTCGCTCGGCTTGGTTCGGACGAACGACAAGTGACTGAACCAACGACGGGTACACCGACCCACCGCCAATCGACACCACCAACCAGAGCGCTGAAGCGATCAAGGGGAATCGCCACCGGTCGGTGCGAATCGTCACAAGAAACAGCACTGCGGTGAGGAGCGCAATCAGTGTGAGCAACATCAATGCCGGCAATTCCGCGTTCACAACCGCATACGTTGCGCCTTGCACAACTCCGCGGGTCTCGTTGGTGAGGTCGAATCGAGCCAGCCAATAGTCACCCGCTCTAAGAACGGCGAGTATTGCAAGTAGCACCGCCATATGCACCTTGGTCGCTTGCCGCACGGTCGGAACCATTCCCGCAAATAGCACTGCGCCATTCAACACATGGGTAATTGCCGTAATGATGATGATGAGGAGCAGTGCGGCAAACAGCCAGTCAGACAAAAAACTGATCAGCGGGAGTCTGAACACGTAGAAGCCGACATCGGCTCCAAATTGTGGATCAGAGACGCCGAACGTTTGATAATTCCTGAAGAGGAGAAGATCTTCCCATTGCTGAGTCGCCGGCAACGAAACCAAGATTCCGAGCAGAGTTGCCACCCCATAGCGGACGAGTCGCATACGGCGACCAAACACCTCATGGAAGCGTTGCACGACCGGAGGAACGTTATTTTCCAACCGAACCGGTGCCGTACGGTCGGCAACCCATAGGTTGACCCACCCGAGCAGCAAGAACACGAGGAGACACACCCCAAACATGGTGAGTTTGGCGGTGAGTTGGCCCCAGAAAATGTCGCTCCGACCGAGGGCGCGGTGCCATAGAAGGTCAATCCAAAAAGAGGCAATACCTCGCCCGAATATGAGAACGAAGAACGCGATCGCTCCGACAACAATCAGGCCCACACGGCCGTTAAGGCGTCGTTGAGCTGGCGGGCGAGGGATTTCCGACTCTGGTCGCATTGCTTCTGAGGCTACTCGTCAACGAGAGCGAGTTCGCATTGACATCCAAGATGTCCGCGGGGATTTACAACGCGGGTTGGAAAACAGTCACCCAAGGCAACCATGCCAGCCGGGGTGTTGTTCTCGCGCCCGGCGCAAGGACGATCGTTGCCACCGGCCACCAATTTCACCTCGATGTCTACGACAATTACCGCTGAGTTGTTTCGTAGGCAGCGGTCATTGCGGCAAACAGCGCCGACTCGACGCGTTCACCTTTCACTTCTCGGTATGCCGCTCTTACCGACTTGACAATCGCACGTTGATCATCACCATGGTCTTTGATTGTTTGCATGACTTGCCCACGGACGAATGAAAGCAACTGTTCGTCAACCACTGCAATGGCAGCCGCACATGCCGCCTCGCCATCAACGGAATCTGAACCTAGGTCAGCCGCACCTGCCTCTGCAGCAGCCTTAAATGCTGAGGTCATCAACTTCACGTGACGCTTACGGTATGCCGCAGGACCAGGGAGCGGTGTCCGCCGCTTCTTTTCATCGTCACCATCGAGTGCGGCGAGCACCGCATCGAGTTCATCATCGAAGGCCTTCTTGACCGAACGCACGACACCTGCCAACTCGCTGCCGATGACCTCATCTAGTCGTGGAGTCGAGATACCAACCTCATCGAACTCGTCGTCAGTCTCTCTCCGCCGTCCGGGAAACAACGGAACAACTTCGGCTGACGGGCCGTCGTCGCTGACACTCTCATCGGATGATGACTCAGCGCTCGAAACAGCAGATTCACCGTCAACGTCAGATTGACCGTCAAACACATCACTCAGTGCGTCTGAGGCCATCATCGGCATTTCCTCGATCGACGCAACATCAGCGGCAATCGACTGCGGGTCAAGGACTGCAACGACATCTGCCGCCAGCGCCCGAGCGCGGTCGAACTGTTCTGCAAGGCGACGCTGATGCAATTCAGTTTCTTCAGCCCACAAGCGAGCCGACTCACGAAGACGAGCAATCTTCAGATTTGCTTGTTCGACATGACGGTCGGCCTCTTCAACGATTTCGCGCAAGCGACCTCGCATCTCGGCTCGCTCAACACGAGTCTCTTCGCGAGCTGACACCAGTGTTCGAGCTTTTTCTTCGCCAAGCAATTCCTGTAACAGTTCGTCATCCATCTCGGCAAGGTTCACCGCACGCTTCTCGGCCTCATTGAGTTCACTTGAAAGGCGCGCATTCTCATCGATCA
>Ga0208624_1001632_pt1 | contig 10546 bp, 8 predicted proteins | sample Knorr_S23_td_DCM_FD_185607 | JGI IMG/M metagenome (GOLD analysis project Ga0208624, IMG submission 185607) | Marine microbial communities from Southern Atlantic Ocean transect - Knorr_S23_td_DCM_ad_71m_LV_A (SPAdes) (version 2) | ecosystem: Environmental > Aquatic > Marine > Oceanic | place...
GATAAGCCTGCGAATCGAATATTCATAGAGGCTATCTAAATTTACGGCCAGATCACCGCCCTTATCGAAATCTAGGCTGTCTCTTAATCCAAACAAAATTTTCTGCGCCTTAGTTACCGCCTCTGCTCTAGCTTCGCGATCGTCTTTAGCAAGTGCCGATCTTGCAAGAGCTATACGATCGGTAAGACCCTCAAACAATAACTTGACGAGCTCGTGAGGATCCTTCGTATCCGCCTTTGTAGACGCTACTTTATTGTAATCAGAAATAGCGCGTAATCTTTGAGCATTCATTTGTTGACCTCATTAACTTTAAATTGATTGCATGAATACAAGGAGCCAATCGGAACTAGGATCGTAAACTTTATGTAGAGAAACTATTTTTCGTTAGGGTTAAAAAACCAGCGGATAATTGACGGCATTTGAATAGAGGAGAACTTTCTGATGAGGTGAGATGAATTTTTGTTGTTGTAAAACTTACCCTTCATAAAAAATTAAAGGTTCATTTTATAGTGACGATTGGCCCCGTACTGCAAACACGTTTAACTTGTCTTTAAGGTTCAAGAATAACGTGGGCATAGTTTGGCTGACCGGTCGAAGACGAAATTCAGAGGTCAGAGCTCAGAGGTCAGAGAGGGTCAGTCAAACTATTTTTAAATTAAACAATATTAGAAATGTTTTTTAGCAAGAGGTCAGAACCATGAGTGTTATTAATACTAATATGGCAGGGATAATCGCCACTAACGCGATTATCGGCAATGATCGGGATCAAGAGCAAGCCATGGAACGTCTCTCCACCGGTAAGCGTATTAACTCAGCCGGTGATGACGCTGCAGGTCTTGCCATATCTCAGAGAATGCAAGCCGAGGTAAGTGGTCTTAAGATGGCGACTCGTAACGCAAACGATGCGATTTCCATGTTGGAGACTGCAGAGGGTGCATCTGTTGAGATTACCGACATGCTCCAGCGTATGCGTGAGCTAGCTGTTCAGGCAGCCACTGATACTTACTCGTTAACCGATAGGTTGGCATTGGACCTTGAGTTCGGTCAACTCATGCAGGAAATTCAGAACATTGCTTCGCAGACTACCTGGAATACTATGACCGTGATGAACGGTGGTGCGCCAAATTTGGCTACCGATGTCATTACCAGTGACGTGGACTTGATGAACGCCACTATACAATTAGGTAAGGCGGCTACACAGACCACAACCCTGACGTTAAAGTCTTGGGATCCTAGAAACACTATTGACTTTGCACGTGTCAATGAGCGAACGGCGAGAGCTGGTTTTACAGCTGTAGCCGCTGCTGCTGGCGATGGGCAGGACCAGTTTGTCGGCAATGGAGCTAACTTCGGTGGCACGGTTGCTAACCAATCTAACTCGGCCTACGGGGCGGCGGTCCTCTGGACGGGTGGTGATGATGCTGCTGTCGGTGGAACCGACACGGCCGGTGGCGCCCTTAACGCGGACAAACGAATTAACATTGAAACAAGACAGAACGCGACTTATGCATTGACCCAACTTGACCTGGCTATCACTGCAGCTTCATCAGAGCGTGCGCAATACGGTGCTTACATCCGACGGATGGAGCACACAGGCGACAACCTGACTAATGTGGCTAGGCATCAGGAACAATCTCGTAGCCGAATTGCTGATGCCGATTATGCGATTGAAACATCGGAGTTGTCACGAACTACGATTATCGCGCAGGCTAGTACGGCGATGTTGGCTCAGGCGAATCAATCTAAACAGATAGTCCTGGCTCTATTAGAGTAATTGTTTTACCCAGCCTAGCTGACTGTTTCTCTTTGGGTGGAAGAGGTCAGAAGATAGTCAGCTAGGTGCAGTGTTCGTTGGTGCCCAACTCCTAGAGGCACCGACAACGAATTTGGCCCAAGGTGTTAGGGGTGAGACCTCTGACCTCCTTGCCTCAAGGACCTTGGGCCAAATACTTTTCCGCCAGTCTTCTCATGAGAGGAGCGGCAACTGAATTTGACTCAAGGTGTTAGGGGTGAGACCTCTGACCTCCTTGCCTCAAGGACCTTGAGTCAAATACCTTCAATATACATACTAATCTAAACTTCATCTCGATAGTGATATATCTGCTATAACCGGTGCTGTCTTTTTTCCGACAATTCGTGTTAGTTCCGGGCTGATCGACTAAAGGCTTTGTGTCATATTTAGAACATAAAATTCTCTAAGCTATTGAAATAAATAATAAAATTATTTTTGGCCCACTTATTGCTAAAACTTTAGCTAAAGCAGTAAATGAAACTAATAGTTAGAAAATCATTATGACAAGTATGACGGATGACTATCCATTTGTTTTTGTGGATAAAGAGAGTGTGCGTTTATTTGATTTGGCATCGAAAGTGGCCAAGTCAGATGTTCAGGTATTGATTACTGGCCCTTCTGGAGCCGGTAAAGAGGTTCTTGCCAGGGTTGTGCATGAATCTTCCAAGCGCTCGAATTTTCCATTTATTGCGCTTAATTGTGCAGCTATTCCCGAAAACTTGGTGGAAGACACCTTGTTTGGTCATGAAAAAGGAGCCTTCACAGGAGCTACCCAGATCAACAAGGGCTTTTTTGAGGAAGCTCATGGTGGCACTTTGTTTTTAGACGAAATTGGGGAGATGCCAAAGAATCTGCAATCAAAGCTGCTGAGGGTTTTGCAGGAAAAGCAAATTTACCGTGTCGGTGCAACAAAGCCGATTGAGGTAAACGTGAGGATTTTATCCGCGACGAATATAAATATAAAAAGTGCTATCAAGAATAAAGAATTTAGGGAGGACCTTTATTTTCGCCTTGGAGCATTCGTCCTAAATATAAAAGAATTGGCACAGAGGCCTGGAGATATTGAGCCCCTAGCAAGAATATTTATTCAGAAACATAGCAACGACTCGCCGATTGTTATAAGCCAAAATGCTGTTAGAAAACTGCTAGCGCATGACTGGCCGGGTAATGTCAGAGAATTAGAAAATGTCATACTACGAGCGATAATTCTGTCGGATACGGATGAAATATTGGAGCAGCATATAACCTTCGATGAGTTTTCGGAGGATGACCGAGAGTTGACATTACAAGATACAACTTTGCATGCAACTACGAGCGATAACGTACTCCCGTTTAACAGTATAAATAGATTATCCGACCTAAAATCGAGTTCTGAGCTAAATGAAATACTGAACGCTCTTAAGATGAATTCCACAAGAGATAGAGCAGCGAAAGAACTTGGTATAAGTCCGAGAACTTTGCGTCAAAAACTAAATGATTTTAGAAAGGCTGGGTTGCCGGTACCGGGCCCTTATGCCCGGACTTAAACTAGGGGAAACCTCATGGAAATCAATGCAAGTGCCCAAGATCTGCTAGCGCAGATTAGAGATTATCAAAATAAGATCGAGGCAGTAAAAAACGGTGGGGAGATATCGCCCGCGATAGGTAACGCACAAAATCAAGAGACGGACATATCAGAAGGTCCGACATTCTCAAGTCAATTAAGTAAAGCTTTTACTTCAGCAATATCAGAGGTAAATGAGTTGCAGAATCTCTCAACAAGCTCACAGAACGAATTTCAGATGGGGGGTGATATTCCCCTTACAGAGGTTGTAATGAATATGCAGAAAGCGTCAATAGCCTTTGAGGCAACACTGCAGGTGAGAAACAAGGTGCTGACCGCCTATCAAGAAATAATGAATATGCCAATTTAAGGATCTATTTAACTTAATAGAAAGGTAATTAGTTATGGCTGACACAATGGCCTTAGAAAACCCTGAAGAGAGCTTTCAGTCAACAGATGCATTAGATGAAAACCCTGCTTTGGGAAGCGGTGAAGTAGTTCCTTCGCCAATGAATGGCGAAGAAAAGCAGGTAACCTCCTGGATGGATTCTACTGGGGTTTCTAACTTCCTAGCCCAACCTTTAGTTAGGAGGACTATTCCAGCTTTGGTCGGTCTTTTTGCACTGCTTTTATTTCTTTTGGTCTATTATTGGTTAAATGCTGAGGGCTCAAGGACTTTGTATCCTAATATGTCCGAGGTGGATCGAAGTGAGGCATTTGCCCAACTCCAATCTGCAAATATCCCCGTGTCTATTAATCAAAGCACAGGGACCCTTATGGTTCCGGATAGTCAGTATTATGAGGCAAGAATGTTACTAGCGGCCAGTGGCTTGCCAAGCGATGGCAGTTCACAGTCACTTGATTCTTTGACAAGCGCCTCATCGATGACGACAAGTCAGTTTATGGAGCAGGCGCAATATATAGCTACGATTGAGAGTGAAATCGCGAGGAGTGTGATGCGAATCTCCACGATAGAAACTGCCCGGGTTCATCTCGCTGCGCCTCGACAAAGTTCTTACATAAGAAACCGACAGCCTGCTAAAGCTTCGGTGATTGTAGAAACATACCCTGGGAGAGTGGTTAGTCCCTCTCAGGTCCAAGCGATAATTAATCTGGTAGCTTCTAGTGTACCTTATCTATCAATTGATGATGTCTCAGTAGTAGATCAGATGGGGACCTTGCTTTCCGATCAGGAAGAGTCTGGACTGATAGAGGCAACTGAGCAGGCAGCGTTTAAAAGAAACCTTGAAGAGCAATACCACAATAAGGTTATGAATCTATTATCTCCAATTGTTGGTGAAAACAATGTTAGATCCGACGTGGACGTTACTTTAGATTTTTCAGAGTTTGAGTCAACATCAGAAATTTTTGATAGGAATGGTACTGGACCGAGCACTCGCTCCGAGATGTTAGCACTAGATACCTCAGCGAATGTACCTGCCGAAGGCGTACCCGGAGAAACGACTAATGTTGCGCCTCAGGATACGGTGTTGGTCGATGCCAATACAGTAGCTAATGAGCTGGATCCTTCAAGTATCCGTAGTAGTCAAACTACCAGAAATTATGAGGTAGATAGGGAAATTCAGTATCAAAGAAGTTCAACTGGCGAGATTACCAGACTAAGTGTTGCGGTTGTCTTGAATAGGGATGCAATCTCAGAGATGACGCTTGGTAACGGCGATACTGGGGACACCTACGATGTTAGTGGCATACAGAACTTGGTCGCAAGCGCAGTCGGAATAGATGAGTCGCGAGGTGATTCTATAATGGTGTTAGTGTCACAATTTAGAGATGACGCTGCCCCTCCGGTCACTTGGTATGAAAATGAATCGATTCGATACTGGGCCAACTTAGTTGCTATGTTATTAGGTGCGGTTGCTTTCCTACTATTTGTTGTGAGGCCGATTATCTATGGCGTCTCTGTTAAAACTCCAGACGCTACTGAAGTCAAGCTTTTGAAGACCTCTGAAGAAGAAAGCGATACAGATGAGATAGAAACGTTGTCAGAAGATCAAGTAGAAGAGGCAGGGGGTATCCGAGAGATTTATCGGGATGGCGAACGAGTCCTTCGCGGTGAGTCGGAAATCAAAGCTCGCGCGGAAGAGACTGGTGAGACTCTGGAAGAAATTAAAGCGCGTCTAAGACCAAGGAAGTCAAATGTTTCAGCGGATATGTTTGATACAGCGAATACCTATGACGATAAAGTTGCTATCGTAAGAATGCTCGTAGACGAGGATGCCTCTCGAGTTGCTAGCCTTCTTAAGAAGATGGTTGGTCAGAAGAGCGTAAGTTAAGGGGAGTAGAAAAAATGGCTGAAGAAACTCAACTTGCCGAAGCAGGACAAGATTCGGAAAAACCGGAATTTGATCTGCTCCCTGCGGAAAGAGCAGCGGTAATTTTACTGCTCTTAGGAGAGGAGCAGGCGGCAGAAATCATTAGTTACATGTCGCCGCGCGAAGTCCAAGCACTTGGAGCACATATGGTAAGTGTTGCCGACCTTTCTCAAGAAGCAGTGAATATGGTTCTAGATGATTTTGTTGCGACAATTAAACAGCAAACAAACATTGGTCTAGGGACAAAAGATTACGTAACAAATGTATTCACTAAGGCGTTGGGTGATGACAAGGCGGCGTCCGTTTTGGCGAGGATTATGCCTACTTCATCTAGTAAGGGTTTAGATGTTTTGCAATGGATGGATGCAAGATCAATTGGTGAAATGGTTGAAAATGAGCACCCACAAATAATCGCGATTATATTGTCCGTACTTGAATATGATATTGCGGCTGATGTTCTTAATTTTATTCCTGATACGGTGAGGCCAGAGGTCGTTCAGAGAGTGGCGGCATTAGAGACAGTTCATCCAAGTGCAATGGAAAAACTTGAGGCTGTCATGCAGGAGCAGTTTAGTTCGAGTTCTTCGGCAAAAGCCTCTAGTTTTGGAGGTATTCGCACTGCGGCGAAGATAATGAACTTTACGAAGACGGATATGGAAGGGGAAATTCTTGGGGGAATAAGAGAGAAGGACGAGGAGTTATCAAATAAAATTCAAGACAATATGTTTACCTTCGAAAACTTTGATGGTCTTGACAACAGGAGTGTTCAAACTCTGATGAGAAGCATTGATAACGATCTATTGATGACAGCGGTTAAAGGTGCCACGGAACCAGTAAAAGAAAAATTCCTTAGTAATATGTCAACAAGGGCCAGATTGATGTTTCTTGATGACATGGAGGATAAAGGTCCTATTAGAATTACTGATGTAGAAGAGGCTCAGAAAGATATTCTGCGTATTGCCCGACGTTTATCCGATGCTGGTGATATCGTTCTAGCGGGAAGGGGGGATGATTTTGTCTAGTACAGCTGAGTTTACTCCATGGGTTATTCAACCAAAGAAGGACAACCAATTTACGGAATTAACTAATCTTTCGAGACCTATAAACCTAGAGGAACACAAAGAAGAGGTTGAATTAAACGTATCGGAAAATATGACGACGGACGATCAAGACGTTGATCTACTTGAAAGTTCTGCACCCCATGACGATGAAGTCAGTGTATCTCAGAACGATACTGATATAGGAGAAGCTGAGGAATCTATTCCGCCAGAGCTTTTACCAAAATATACCACTGCTGAATTCCAAGAATACGGAGAAACCGAATACCTCCGAGGCTACAATTCATGCAAAGAAAATGAGCAGCTTGAATTCAGTGGAAGGCTAGAGCAGCTTGATAATCTGCTCTCAACCATTGCGAATGAATATGTGGATTTAAATGAATTTTATGACCCTATCCGCGAGCTCATGGTTAGTGCACTAAGGGCCATCTTACAGGTTGATTTGGCGGAGAGTGAAGATTCAATCTCAAAAATCGTTGAGACAATTTTGAAACAGATCACTCTCGAATCAGATGGTTCTGTTAGATTGTTTCTAAACCCGAGTGATGCATCCATTCTTAAAGACTTTGAACCTGATACAGAAAATTCGGTGAAGATATTATCTGATCCTAGGCTAACTCCAGGTAGTGCCCGCGCTGTTATGGGTGACTCCATAATTGAAAGCATGAAAGAAAATAGGGTTCAGCAAATAGTTGATCAAATTATGGGTGATACACAGAAAAAATCTGCTTCCAGGAGCTCGCAAAATAGGGTTCCCAGCAAGAAAAAGTCTGTGAAAAAAAAGGCGGGATAGGACATTAAAAGTGAGAGCATCAGATACATTTGTCAGCGAATTACAAAATCTATCAGGAGACTTGCTGCCTGTAGCCAACGAGCGATTGGGCAGAGTGACCAGAGTCGTAGGGATGACTATTGAGGCGTCAGGTATATCTGCTGAAATTGGAGCACAGTGTGAAATTGAAATTGACGGAAAACTACGGTCAATTGATGCTGAGGTAATCGGTTTTGATGGGCAAAAGATCGTGCTCATGCCTGTACACTTTCTTGATGGAATAAAGGCAGGATGCTTAGTTCGGCTAATCCATTCTGAGTCTGCTTGCAGTGTTGGTGATGCTTTGCTGGGGCGTGTTGTCAATGGTTTGGGAGAACCGATCGATGGGAAGGGTGACATAAATTATGAGTCGCAGGTGCCATTAGATAGTCATTCAGTAAATCCGATGGCAAGAGGCGCCATTACTGAAGTCTTAGATACGGGTGTAAAGTCCATAAATGGCTGCTTAACTTTTGGTAAGGGCCAACGAGCAGGCCTGATCGCTGGCTCTGGTGTTGGAAAAAGCGTATTGATGGCCATGCTAACCCGTAACACAGAAGCAGACGTCGTAGTAATTGGTCTAATTGGTGAGAGGGGAAGGGAGGTTCAGGAATTTGTTAAAAAGACTCTAGGGGATGATGGATTAAAAAAAGCGGTAGTTGTGGCTGCGCCCGTGGACCTCTCGCCGGTTATGCGAATTAAGGCCGCCAAGTTAACGCACTCGGTGGCTGAATACTTCTGTAGCAAGGGTAAAAATGTGCTTCTACTATTCGATAGTCTTACCCGCGTCGCACATGCTCAAAGAGAAATTGGCTTAGCGGTTGGTGAACCGCCAACTACAAAAGGCTATACACCATCGGTGTTTAGTTTGCTCCCTAAACTTATCGAGCGGGCTGGTGTTGGCCCCGGTGGCGTGGGATCTATTTCAGCCTTCTACACGGTACTTGCAGAGGGTGATGATAGAGCTGACCCAATAGTAGATTTGTCGAGGGCGACTTTAGATGGGCAGATCATGTTGTCAAGAGCATTGGCCGATGCGGCCCATTACCCTGCAATTGACCTTGAGGGGTCCATCTCAAGGGTAGCTTCGTCCCTAATACCAGCTGATCACTTTACCGCAGCGCAAAAATTAAGAAAGTATTGGTCCTTGTATGTTCAAAAACAAGATCTGATTCAAGTCGGCGCTTACACGCCCAACACTGATCCTGATCTCGACGAGGCCATACGCCTTAAGCCCATGATCGATGATTTTCTGCGGCAAGACAGCGCCGAAGCTATAGACCTGAAAGATTCTGTGGACAGTTTGCATAAGGTTATTATGTCGTGAAAAACTCAACCGCATGGGAAATTTTAGCGGAAAGGGAGACTGCTGCTCTGGGCAAGTTGAGCCAGCGAAAAAGATCTTTATCTTTAGAAAAGGCCCGCCTAGAAAAGCGGATCAAAGATATTGATAAGTACATACTTGAATATACTTCTGGGATAAAGGAAGAGACCGAGTTTGAGAAGAGCATGCAGAAAATTAACACTAACATGAAAATGGTTACTCAGTTAGCGACCGGAAGGAAAGAATTAGAAAAAATTCACAGCGAATGTCAGCTAGCCCTGGAGATGGTGACAAGCGGAATTAGAAGGCACCAGGAGGAACTACTAAAATATAATAAGGTAAGGGAAAATAAGAGATTTCAAATGGAATTAAAAGAAAAAACGATTGAAAACAAAGAGCTAGACTCCCTTGCGCTGAGCGGTTTTATTTCAAGCCAAAGATAAAATCAGCTTTTTTGGGTGGATAGATTAAATATTTAAAAAGTTTGGTACGTTAATTGCTCATATTCTAGTGTGCGATGAAAATAAGTAATCTACCGAGAGTATGGTTTTAAGTATGAATACAATACCGAAATACGATATCGCTGATATTGTCAGTCAAATATCAGGAAAAACGCAGCCTGCAGACGCGCCGTCCCCAGAGGGACATTCGTTTGCTGACTTACTCAAAGAGGCCATAAAAAGTATTCCTGAATCCAATGCGGAAGCAAATGTGGCTGAAAGTGGCAGAAGTATGCCGCAATCGCCGCTTAGTGAAAAAGTAATAAAAAATCAGCTTGCCGGAGAAGGTGTCAATGAAACTGAACTTCATACTCTCTTACGACAAGTATTTTTAGATGATTCGCAGGAATTAGCGCCAGAAGTGAAAACCGATGTCGGAGAAATTCATCGCACCCAATTAGAACCCAGAGAAAATTCTGATCTTCTTGCCAAATTGAGAGCTGCATTAAACTATAGAACGTCAGGTCCAGCGGAACTTGATGGGGATAGCAGGGTCAGCGATATAAATGACTTAGGTGCTGAAATAAAGTTATCGAGTTTATCTCCGCAAAGCGCTGAAGGCCGAATAAGGGTTGCCACATTGAAAGAAAGAAGACCTGTGCTTCTAGGCCCTGGTACTTATAGTGATGAGCTTAAATCACAAGTAATGGCTAATTATTTTAGCGAGGAGGGATTTTCACCATCCCAACAAGCTAACTCTCAGAATTCAGCGCAATTAGATAAAGCTGTTTTCTCAGAAGGAAACTTTAAAGAAACAACAAAGCAATTCGAAGGTAAGAACGAAATTACTACAGATTTGAAATCTAATTTTGATGAGAATTCCACCTCGACAAATCAATCTCCATTTCAACTTTTAGAAGCGGATGTCCTAAGCAAAGAATATAAAGAAAGAAACTCGGGTATTGCGAAGGATAGCGCTGAGCACATAACTTCTGTTAATGCTGAAGGTCGAAAAACTGACCTAGAAAGTCAGTTTCATAATGCTCGACGTGAACCAAGTCATGCACACAATGGCGAAGTTATCGGAGAATATTCCAATAGAGATGGGTCTGCTCAGAAGGAGATACTCCCGCTTACAAGCAGCAGCATGAAGCAATCTGAGCTGGGCCAAAAAGAATTAAACTCGCGCGTCCTAATTGCGGATATGCAGCCAACTGCAGAGTATGCGATTGCAAACAATACTAA
>Ga0208624_1001633_pt1 | contig 10546 bp, 9 predicted proteins | sample Knorr_S23_td_DCM_FD_185607 | JGI IMG/M metagenome (GOLD analysis project Ga0208624, IMG submission 185607) | Marine microbial communities from Southern Atlantic Ocean transect - Knorr_S23_td_DCM_ad_71m_LV_A (SPAdes) (version 2) | ecosystem: Environmental > Aquatic > Marine > Oceanic | place...
GCATCTTCTAAAAGACCGGTTGAGATAAATTCTAAAATTCAAAACGATACAGTTTTTATAAGTGTTAGAGATTTTGGTCCGGGTGTTGATGAAGAGTTATTAAAAAATATAACAAAAGCTTATGTTAGGGGCCGAGACCGCTCAAAGCCAGGTTTTGGGCTTGGGTTATCAATTTGTAAAAAGGTTATGGAATCTCATAATGGAAGCCTAAAGATTGAAAACATGGAAGACGGGGGATGTTTGTTTACAATTAGCTGGCCTTTCAGGATGACCAATCAAAAAGGAGATTAAAATGCAAACATATAGTTTAAATAAAGTTATTCTAGTTGGTAGGCTCGGAGCAAATCCCGTGGGCAGATCTACCAAAAAAGGACAATCAACCTGCTCTTTTTCTATAGCAACTAACGAAAAATGGAAAAACAAACAGGGGGGGTGGAATGAACATGTTGAATGGCACAGCATTGTGGCATGGGGCGCACTAGCAGATTTTGCATCATCCTCCCTAGAAAAAGGACAAATGGTTCAAATAGAAGGCATGTTAAGAACTCGCTCTTGGGAAGACTCGCAAAAAAAGACGCATAAAACTACTGAAATTTTATGCTCTCATATAGTGCCCCTAGAGGGCAAGGAATAAACTTGTTGCTTTTTATGAAATTTTTTTCTTTGAAAATATTATGTTCTATTCTTATATTGGAAATAGGAGTATAATTATGAATGAAAAAAGCATAAATAGATTATTTACAATAGCAGCTATTTGCATTTCAGCTGTTTTTGCAAGAGTCTCAGACAACTACGCGTCTACAGATATAGTTTTTGGCATGAAGTCTTTTTCATCAAAACCCTTTCTTTCTAGCGACTCTTCCTGTGAAGACCAAGAAAATTCATTAAAGTGGAAGAGGCGACACAAAAGAAGAAAAAAGGCTCCAAATAGAAAACCCCAAAGGGGAAAATAAACTCAATTTCGTGATTATTTTTTTTTATCTACTGAGGCCAAGTGCCCAATTATAATTCTATGAATTCTTTTGAAGAACCCCAGTTTACCGATTTAGAAGTTGTAGACAACGCCTATTCAGATAGGGATTACGAAATTAATGTTTCAATACCTGAGTTTAATGCTGTTTGCCCCAAGACTGGGCTCCCTGATTTTGGAACGATTTATATAACTTATACACCTGACAAGCATATTGTTGAACTAAAGTCCCTTAAGTTGTATATTGTAAAATTTAGAAACTTTGGTATCTTTCACGAACACGTAACAAACAAAATATTAGATGATTTTTCTGCTGCCTGTAAACCAAAAAAAATAAGCGTGAAGGGCGACTTTAGTCCTCGTGGAGGAATAAAAACATCTGTAGATGTAAATAAATAAAAGAATTTATAAAAGAATTTGCTAAATTAGCTGGCGTAATATGGGATAATTATTTATGAAGACTACTAAACATATAAGTAATAGAAAAAGAAAAAACAAACACGGTTTTAGAAATAGAATGTCAACAAAATCTGGCCAATCTATTGTTGCCTCTAGAAGAAAAAAAGGCAGAAAACGATTAACTGTTAGCTCTTAATTTATATTTATTGATTAATATTGGTTATGATGAATAAACCATATTTTTCTTTTAAAAGCAATAACTGTGTTCAGTTTACGCTAATCAAAAGTGAAATGAGTTTTTTACACATGTTGGTTAATAAAAAATTTGGCAATGCTCCATCAAGAAATACCCTTAAAAGGCGTATTAGGGTTTTGTATAAAACACTAAATTTGAATTCTCTTGAATATGACGTTACCTTAAAGGTTAGGCCTTTAAAACAAAATATTTCGTTTATTGATTTGAAAAACTGTTTTCATGATTTGAATCAAAAAATTTTAAATAAAGGTATATAATATTTTGCAGGAAATAAAAAAAACATTTATAACAGGCTTTTCTATTTTAATTATTCTGCTTTTGGCTCCATATTATTTGGCATGGATTGGATATGATGATGACTCAACCTCTACGCAAAACACTGATTTATATAAAGTTGAAACCAGTTCTAAGGTTTCTCCTCCCTTAAAAGAGGAGCTGTCCCCAAATATTGAAAATACCAATGAAGTGTTTCGAGGTGGCTCTGCTTATGAAAAAATTACGATTGAAACCCCTTTGTACTCTGCCTACTTTTCTAATTTTGGAGGAGGGTCTTTTGAAAAATATGAGTTAAAACAGTTTTCTGGTTCATGGAAAGACGACAGTTATGTTGACACTATGCGAGTTTCACTTTTAACAAATAACAGCAATGTCTGTGCGCCTTGTATTGGATCAGAAGATGCGCCACTTAAAATAAATTTCAACTGTACATCTAGTTTGGGCTGGAAAAACAATCAGACGGTAGTGTTAAATGCCGATGATGATTTAAGCATTGTTTGTGCTCACGTAGACACTGAAGGAAACAGGTACACCAAAACAACTATATTTAGTGCTGATTCTTATAGCATTAGCCATGACATTATTGCATCTAGCCCGAATGAAAAAATGGTTTTTTATTGGGATGCAGGGCTCTTAAATACTGAAAAAAATATTTTTGATGAAAATACTTATTCAGGTATTAGTATATCAAACAATAAAGAAATTGAAACCGTATCCTTTTCCCCTGGCAATATAGGCGACAAATTAGAAGACTCTAGCTTTAATGGAAATATTGATTGGGTGGCTATACGTAATAAATATTTTGTGCTGGCTATAATCCCTGACGCATCTGTTGGAATTACTACTGGTTCTTTGTTGGGTGGGAGCACCTTGGAATTAAATAAAAATAATTTTTATCCTGTTTATACAGCATCTATTTCAGGGGGCAATTTAATGAACGTAAAAACCTATTTGGGCCCTTTAGATATAGACCAAATTAACCTTCTTGATACAACTTTGGATAGAATTATGAATTTTGGATGGTATATTATTCAGCCTTTTAGCCGTGGAATCTTGTGGCTTTTAAAGTTTCTTCATTCATTTGGTTTGAACTATGGAATTATTTTAATTTTATTTGCTTTTTTGGTTAGGGTTGTAACTGGCCCTCTTACTAAAAAAAGTTTTCAATCAACGCAAAAAATGCAAGCCGTTCAACCTAAGCTTAAAAAAATTCAAGAAAAATATAAGTCTGATCCTCAAAAACTAAATGCTGAAATGGTAAAATTATATCGTGACAACGGTGTGAATCCTCTTGGGGGGTGCTTGCCCATGGTTTTACAAATGCCCTTGCTTTTTTCTTTATTTTTAGTCTTTAGGTCAACCATTGAGTTTCGAGGGGCATATTTTTTTGGTTGGATAAAAGACCTATCTCTGCCTGATACTATTTTTTCTCTTCCTTTTCATATTCCTATTTATGGTGACCAGGTTGCTTTTCTTCCTATTCTTCTTGGTATTTCAATGTTTTTGACACAAAAAATGTCTATGTCTGGTATGCAAGGAACAGCTCCAGGACAACAAAAATATATGATGTATTTTATGTCAGGCTTTTTCTTTTTGATTTTTAATTCTTTTCCGTCTGGTTTAAACCTATATTATTTAATATATAATATTTTGAACTACCTGCAGCAAAAATCCTTAAAAAAGGCCTAGGCTGTGTATCAAACAAATGACGACATAGCTGCATTGGCAACACTGTCAGGCCGATCTGCATTAAATGTTATTAGGGTATCTGGTAAGTCTTCTATGTCTATTTATAAAAAAACAACAGGCATTAAAACCTCCCCTAAACCAAACTTTGTTAAGCTTTGTTGTTTAAAAAACCCTAGAAACCAAGAGCCCGTTGAACAGGCCATGGTTACTTTTTTTAAAGGCCCCAAAAGCTTTACAGGGGAAGATTGTTTAGAGTTTTCTGTGCATGGTGGTTCAGTTGTTGCAAATAAAATTTTAAACATACTGTATGATCTTGGTGTAAGAGAGGCAATGCCAGGAGAGTTCGCTTACAGGGCATTTATTAATAATAAAATAGATGTTTTACAGGCAGAGGCCATTAATGCACTAATCGAATCAGACAATGATATTGATGGATACTACTCTTTAAATTCTCTGTTTGGCGGTTTTTCAAAAAGAATAAAAAAATCTTTGGGTGAGCTTAAAGCCTTAATGGCCCTGTGTGAACATGAACTAGATTTTTCTGAGGAAGAAATAACTCTAACGAGTCACGAAGATTATTTAAAAAGAATTAACTTAATAAAAAATTCTATTACAAAAACCTTAAAAACAAGCTATACAAAAGACAGCAGAAAATCGTGTACGCAAATTGCAATTATAGGAAAACCAAACGCAGGAAAATCTTCCCTCTTTAATCTTTTAATTGGGAGGTCAAAATCAATAGTTACTAATATAGAGGGAACTACTAGGGATATTTTAGATCAAGAAATATATATTGAAGAGAATCTGGTAAAAATAATAGATACGGCCGGCATAAGAGACTCAAAAAATAAAGTTGAAAAGATAGGAATAAAAAGGTCTTTTCAAGAAATAAAAAAAAGTGATATAATTCTTATTATTGATGAAAAAAACCCAAGGCCTGTATATGAACAAATTAAAAAAAATATTGACAAAAAACCTTTCTTGTTAATTAGAAATAAAATAGACCTATGTGGCGTTGATAAACAAAGCCAAGATATTATTAAAATTTCGTGTAAGAATCACCAGGGAATTAGCAAGTTAATAACAGCGTTATCAACAATTATAAAAAATAAAGTTGGTGTGTTTAAGAAACAATATTTATTAATGCTAAACGCCAGACAAGAGAAAGCTTTATTAAAAATAGAAGAACAGTTAAAACTCGCATATGAAGACCTAAAGAAAAATAAAGACCTGACCTTGTGCTTATCAATCTTGTATGGCGCCATAGAAGAATATAATACGCTAATTAGGCCTGTGGAAAAAAATGAGATTTTAAACGAGATTTTTGGAGGCTTTTGCGTTGGAAAATAAAAAAATTATTATTGCCGGAGGGGGTCACGCAGGGATAGAGGCTGCGCTTGCTATTTCTAGAATGGGCGGATCATGTGCAATTGTTACAATGGACAGGTATGCCCTTGGAAGGCTTTCGTGTAACCCTGCTGTCGGGGGCCTTGGCAAGTCTCACCTTGTCAAAGAAATTGATGCGCTTGGAGGTGTTATGGGGCGCTGTTCTGACCTGTCTGGAATTCAATTTAAAATGCTAAATAAAACAAAGGGCAGGGCTGTTTGGGCTAACAGGGTACAGGTTGACAAAAAAAAATATCCGAAAATAATTAGCCAGGTTTTAAAACAACATAAATCAATTTCTATTATTGAGGGAGAAGTTGTGGAAGTTAAAACCAAAGGCACCCGGGTTTCGTCTGTGGTTTTAAGGGGTGGAGACGAAATTTCTTGTTCTTCTGTAGTTGTTACGTGTGGCACTTTCTTAAGCGGTTTAATTCATATTGGAGAAAAGTCTTTTCCTGCAGGAAGAATGGGAGAAAAACCTTCTATTGGTTTAACCGAATCCCTTAAAAACCTAGGGCATGGCATGGGGCGCCTAAAAACAGGAACACCCCCAAGGCTTCTTGCTTCGTCTATAAACTGGTCTTTGACTAAGGCGAGCCCTGGAGACGACACCCCTGAGCCTTTTTCAATTTATTCAAAAAGGCCTCTTTTATTAAGCCAAGAGCCCTGCTTTATTGTAAACACAAACCATAATGTCCACAATGTTATCAACAAAAACATTAAGTCTTCTGCTATGTTTTCAGGCAAAATAAAGGGTGTTGGGCCGCGTTACTGCCCAAGCATAGAAGATAAAATATTTCGTTTTTCAAACAACCCTTCACACATGTTATTTTTAGAGCCAGAATGGTCGAAGTCTGACCAAATATACCTAAATGGCTTTTCCACATCCTTGTCTGAAAAAGTTCAAATTAATGCCCTTAGAGAAATAGAGGCTCTTAAAAAGGTTGAGTTTATTAGACCCGGCTATGCTATTGAGTACGACTATTGCCCGTCATATCAACTTCAAAACACGCTAATGTCAAAAAAAACAAAGGGGCTTTTTTTGGCCGGCCAGATTAATGGAACATCAGGATACGAGGAGGCCGCTGCCCAAGGGTTGGTTGCCGGGGCAAACGCTTTTCTTTATGTAAAAAAAGAACCTCCTTTAATTTTAAGCAGGCAAAGTTCTTTTATTGGTGTAATGATTGACGACCTTGTCACAACCCATCTCGATGAGCCATATAGAATGTTTACATCTAGGGCTGAGCACCGCCTTTTTTTAAGGGCAGACAACTGCTACTCCAGGCTTTATGACACCGCCGTTAAGCATAACCTTTTAACAAAGGAACAGGCTCTTAGGTGTAGATCCTTATTCGACAAAGAGGCGTCTATTGAAAAATGGATAAACACATCTAAAAAAACAATTAATAACAAGAAAATCCCTATAAAAAACTATTTAAAAAGACCCGAGGTTTCAATAACAGAAACTCTTCCTATAAACTATTTCGATGGGGCCCTGGCACATGAAGCTGCTTTTAATGTAGAGACAAAGATTAAATACGAAGGTTATATTAAAAATGAGCTTGAAAGAATTAGTGTAGCAAAGGGGCTTGAGGGGCTTAAAATTCCAAAAGAGCTTGAATACTCGTCGCTACAGGGACTTTCAAACGAATCAAAAAGCAGGCTGGAAAAGGTTTGCCCTGAAACGCTTGGCCAGGCCTCGCGAATTGCCGGCATTAGGCCTACAGATATAACTTTAATTGGCTTAAGTTTAAAAAAACTTGTTTCACGTGAAACATAGGTGCAGTGGACCCCTTATTAAAGATTTTAAGCAGTATAGACACTGGCCATCCAGTTGAGGTTAAAGGGCTTACAACAGAGGCTTTAGTATATTTTTGCACAGAGACCACAAAACCCATGTGTGTTTTTTTAAATCAAAACACATTAGAAGAAACCATGGTAATGTTAAAAGACAAGCCTTTAAAAGAGGCTTCTTTTGTATTAAAAAAGGCTGAAGATTTTGGTGTGTTTGAAAATTTTTATCAAAAACTTTCAAATATTTCTATTCAATATATAAACACTGGACAAAAAACGAAGCTCTGCTTTATTGACGAAAGACTACAAAAAGCCCCCCTTTTTTCCAACACAAAGACAAGGCCCCTTTTAATAAACAGTTTGTGTGACTACGACAACCTTATTAATGGCTTAGAAAAAATAAACTTTATACAAAAAGATTATCCTTTTGATACACCTGGCTCTTTTTATATAAACGGAGGCATTATAGACGTTAAGCCCTTTGACACCAAAGAAAACTATCGGATAAGTTTTCTAGAAAGCGAATGTAAAGTATATACAGTAAACAAAAATACAAATACTATTGTCGCTCAAGTTCAAAAAGTTGCGCTTTTTCCAAAAAGCTTTGAAAAAACAATTCCCCCTATCGACCTGTTTCAAGAAACCCACATGGTTTCAAAATACAGCTCCGGGTCTCTCTTTTTAGGCAAAAAACCGCTTAAACATATAAATACTAACTTAAAAGTAGTTGATTTTCAGGGGTTTATAAAAAAACAAAGCAAAAACTGTTTTTATTTTAATTTTAATTCAGAGGTTGGCTTTCTTTATAAAAACAACCTTTTTTTACCTTCGTGGTTTAAAGAAAAAAACATCAGCAGGGATATTGCAAAACAAAGACCCTCTATTGATGGGGCCGGTGCTTTAATTATTGGATCCATTTATGTGCATGAAGACTTTGGTCTTTGCCAGTTCACGGGAATGTATAGTGAAATAAAAAAAGAAAAAATCTGCCTTAGGTTTTTAGATGGAAGCGTTAAGCTCGATGTATTTTATGTCTCAAAGCTTTCCTTTTTTTCAAATGAATCAAATACGAAGCTCAGCTATTTAAATAAACCGGGGCTATGGAAACGTCAAAAGCTTCGAGCCCAAAAGGCTGCAGAAGACTATGTTGCCCATATTGCAAAATCCTACTCTAAAAGAGAAGCTATAAGCTCCAAGCCCTTAAATGTAAATGACCCTGTAATTGATGTGTTTGTCAAGGGGTTCAAGCATAGAGACACTGTTGATCAAAAAAAATGCTGGGAAGATATCTTGCTTGATTTTTCAATGGCCCGCCCAATGAATCGGCTTGTTTGTGGGGATGTAGGATTTGGTAAAACAGAAATTGCAATCAGAGCTGCGTTTGTTTCTGTTATAAACGGAGGCAGTGTTATTGTTTTAGCCCCAACCACCATTTTGGCTAACCAACTATACCACAGCTTTGTTAGTAGAGTTGACAGCTTTGGGGTTAAGGTCGGCCTACTCTCATCAATTTCAAGCGAAAAAACTAAAACTATTTCTAGTTTTTTAAATAAAAAAACAGACATTGTCGTTGGCACATCTTCTATTCTTTTTAAGCCAGAAATTTTAAAAAACTGCAACTTGTTTATTGTTGACGAGGAACATCGTTTTGGCGTAAAGGACAAAGAGTTTGTTTTTTCTCTTAACCCTGCGGTCAACTTTTTAAGTCTCTCTGCTACGCCAATCCCCCGCTCCCTTCAGCTTTCGCTAAGCAATGTAAGGGAGCTTTCTTTGATTAACACGCCGCCCGTTGAAAGAAAGCCTATAATAAGCTTTGTTCATTTTTTTGATTTAAAAATTATATCTAACAGCATTCTAAAAGAAGTGAATAGGGGTGGCCAGGTTTTTTTTGTAGACAACTCTGTTGAAAACCTTAAAAAAACCATTGTTCAGCTTAAAAAAAGACTCCCCTTTTTAACCTTTGGCTTAATTTATAGCAAAATGAACAAAAAAGCGCTTTTAAGCTCAATGAACGATTTTATTTTTGGAAAAACTCAGGTGTTACTTAGCACCTCTATAATAGAAAGCGGAATTGATATAGGACTAGCAAACACCATAATAATAAATAATGCACATATGTTTGGGTTATCACAGCTATATCAGCTCAGAGGAAGGGTTGGTAGATCCACAAGCCAGGCCTTTGCTTGGTTTTTAATTCCTCAAAAAAACCAAACAAATGATAGCAAAAAGAGAATTAAAACCATTTTAAAAAACACTTCTTTGGGCTCCGGATATAACATTGCCCTATCTGACCTTGATATTAGGGGAGGGGGTGCTCTTTTTGGTTACAGGCAAAGCGGAGATGGTGGTGTTGGTTTTGAATTTTATACAAAGCTTATTGGGCTTGCCTCTTCTTCAAAAAAAAACAAACCCTGCATTGTTAATATTTCTAATACCGATCTATCTAGCGATATTGGAGATGAAGGAAAGAGAGGCTACTACTATAAAAGTGTTTTTGAGACCTGTAGTGTTTCAGGGCTAAGGCAGCTTAAAAAAGATTTTATTAGTATTTACGGCGCTGTTCCGAAAAACTTCCTAAACCTTTTGCACAGCAGAGAGGTTGCCATTAAAGCCTCTGAAAAAAATGTAGAAAAAATCTTTTGCGCTAACAATTGGACAACTATTATTTTTTATTCTTTTAAAAATAATAATTTGGTTTCTTTAATTGATTTTATTTCTTCCTTTTTTGCGGAAAAAAATATTCCTTTTGTTTTTTTAAATTCTAAAAAACAATTTTCTTTTAAATATAAAAATGTATTTGAAAATGATTATATTTTATTGTTGTCTTTTATAAACAAACTATCTATTTAATATGTATTATTTTATATTTTTATTTTGCTGTTGTTTTGGTCTACATTCTCCCAAAAACCTAGTTGTTATCAAAGACTCTACTTTAACAGACATTGATTTTTATGAAAAAATTTCAAAGGATGATTGGGATTCTTTTGATAAAAGTAAAAAAGAAGATGTTTTTAATGATTTTTTAAAAAATGAACTTTCTTATTATGACGCTATTGGTGTTGGTTTAGACAAAGATCCAAGGGTTTTTTCTATTTTAAAAAATAGAAAAAAACAGGTTTTGTTAAACAATACTTACGAACACCTCATAGCAAGGCCTTTAATTGACCCTGGTGTAGTCGAAAAAAATTTAAAAAACTTAAAAAACAAGGCTGAGGCCTACCACCTTTTAATTGGCTACAAAGGGAGTAAACAAGATACCGAATCAACTATATCTAAAGAATCTGCTAAGTCTTTGGTTGACAGTCTTTATAGTATAATAATTTTAGAGTCTAAAAAAGAAAATATTGAGGATGTTTTTAAAAAATATGCCACCAGTTATTCTATAGACCCTTCCGTACAAAATAATTTTGGTTTTTTAGGTTGGGTTCCTTGGGGAAGAACTGTTATGTCTTTTCAAGAACCCTTATTTAAACTTAAAAACCTAGTTCTTTCAAAGCCGATACATACTGAATATGGGTATCATTTAATTTTAAAAAAAACCTCTGCTTTATCTAGCCACTACTATTATAGTAAAGAAAACTATACAGACCTTTCTAAAAAACTTGCACTAGGTTCTCTTTCTTTTGATTCACTTAGAGCTCTTTCTTCTGAATTTGATTCTTTAACAATAAAAGAAAGTGGTTTGTTGTTTAATAAACAAGAAACAGACTCTTTGTTTAATTATATATTAGACAAAAAGAAAAAAGATAAACTGACAGGAAATAAAAACCAACTTA
>Ga0208624_1001637_pt1 | contig 10541 bp, 9 predicted proteins | sample Knorr_S23_td_DCM_FD_185607 | JGI IMG/M metagenome (GOLD analysis project Ga0208624, IMG submission 185607) | Marine microbial communities from Southern Atlantic Ocean transect - Knorr_S23_td_DCM_ad_71m_LV_A (SPAdes) (version 2) | ecosystem: Environmental > Aquatic > Marine > Oceanic | place...
TAAGGATGATCATCGTAAAAACTACGCTAATGGTATGTAAAACTTTAAATTTCTTTTTATTATTTAAATCTGTAGCCTCATTTGTCATAGGAATAATAAGAAAACAAATTGTGGATAAAATTAAAGTTAATATTCCAACTAACATATAATAAAACGAATATTTAAAAATTAAAGCTAATAAAAAATTCGATAAGCCTAAAAAAGATATTATAATAAAAAACTTAGGGAAAATAGATCGTAAAAAAATACTTGTTGGACCAGGTTCTAGATTTTTAAATACTGTATTAGCAACTACAATAGATTGGTATAAAATTATACCAGAAACCAAACCTGAAATAAAAACTATTAAATTAGTATGTAATTGCAAAATCTCTTAACTCCATTTTGTTACGAATTTATCAATATTAATATCAGGAATTTCTTTAGGTTTTATTTTTGATTTTCCAGTATAAATATAACCTAAAATCTTATTTGAATCATCTAAATCAAAATAATTAGAAATTTTATCATTTAAAGCAAATGCACCTGTTCTCCATATTGCACCATATCCTAAAGCACTTAATGTAAGCAAAATATTCTGAGCTGCTGCAGCTGTTGATAACATTTGTTCTATTTCAGGTACTTTTGGATGAATTTTAATATTCGATATTAAAATTATAATCATTGGAGCTCTGAAAGGAGCATTCTTGTACTTTTCTAATTTGATATCATTCATATCTTCAATATTATCATTAGCATAAGTTTCAAAGATTTTAGATAATTTTTTAAGCCCATCACCTGTAACTTCTATAAATTCCGAAGGTCGCAACCATCGATGATCTGGTGCACGTAAAGCAGACTTGTACACAAGGTCCATTTCTTCTGGAGAAGGATGAGGCCCTTCTAGCTTGGAAACAGAATTTCTAGATAATATATTTTCAATTGCTTGCAAGATTTGATGAATTTGCTTTTGATAAAAAATAATTTTTAACCAATTTATGGATAAAATAGAACCAAACTGCATTAATTAATGGTTCTACAATCCCATCAGTTAAGGCACCATAAAATGATACTTTATTAATAATCATATTGCATGCCATTGCAATTAATACATGCCCAATGGTATAAATCACTGTCAAGGTTAAACTTGACTCTAAAAATTTCTTTTTCACTTTAAATTACTCCAGGTTTATTCAAATTGGTATTTAGTTTAATTGATTAAATAAAAGTTAAAGGATTTAATTTTTTTCTAAAAAAAATCTTCTGAAATGATACTTCCATCTAAATCGAAATAAATCCATTTACCTTTTTTTTCATTATTTTCAAAAGATCCTATAAAACTTATTTTTCCATCTTCATAAAAAGATTTTCTTTCGCCTTCTAATTTACCATTTTTATATGATTTATAATAATGAATATTACCATTTTTATAATAATAAATCCATTTACCATGCTTAAGCCCATCTTTAAAAATTCTTACTTCTTTTAAAGAACCATTTTTATAATATATTTTTTTTGTAGAAGTCCTCATGATTAAATAAATTAACTTATTCCAAAATAATTTCAATAATTTGAACAATATCTAAAATATTATTTAACCCATCTTCATTTATATCTACTAAATAATTGTAAGTATCATTTAATATAAAATTAATTGCTAAGATGATATCTACAATATTAATCATTCCATCTGAATCCAAATCACCTAATGTATAATTCATATAATTCACGTTAAAAGATGCAGTATCAAAATCAAGCTCATTACCACTATAACCTGAAAGTATAATTAAAATATGACTACCATCAAAGTTCTCATCAACATCAACAAAACTTGTACCATTATTAAATTCTAAATCAGATAAAAATAAATCTCCATCAATTCCCAAACCCAAAAGTAGTCCAGGGTATGTTTTATCTTGAGGTGAATCTAAAATGACTAAAATATCTTCATTTGGAATATTAATATAATGATTTCCACCAAGCTCAGCTTGTAATTCTAAATTCTCAATAGGCATATTCAATACTTTAGAATTACAGTATAAATTGGCCTGATTAAAGTATTGGTTTGGAATTGCTCTAGTTCCTGTAAAGTATCTCCAAATTGCATACTCTTTATATAAATCAATTAAACTATAATTTTGATTAGAAGATTCTATAATCTTTTCATCAAAAATATTAAAAAATGTTATTGGATCTTCTTGATTATTTATCTGTATTCCATATGATTCCCACAAATTTCTTATTAGCTCATTATCATCTAAAAAATTTACTAAAAAATGTTGCCATAGAGCCCCAGGATAAGATTGATATATGCCTATTTCAGGTTTTGTTAATGGATTATCAATATTACAATTGCCCAACATTAATCTAAGATGCATTGCATCGGGATATATAAAATTTTCCATATATGTTGCAGTTTGTTCTAACATCCATGAATGATAAACATAATTACCTGGCTGACCAGTAATGTATGAACCATATGAAAACTGTATAGAATGATGTAGTTCATGTGCAATTATATAATAATTAAAATAAGCAATATCATCACTTGAACCATACCAACCTAAACCATTTCCAAAAAGCATAAATGAACTCAAACCACCCTCATAAATTGAATTTATTAAAGGATTTTCAGGGACTACAGCTGCAGCTGGACCTTGGACCAAACCAATGTAAACATCATACAATTCATTTCCACCATAATTAATACAATGATTTGGATTATTAATATCACTAATACTATTATCACAATCAGGTAGAGGCATGTGCCATCCAGCATTTTCATAAATTGAGTATGCATACTCAAGTTCATTTATCAAAGTGGTTGCATAATTAATATTTGATTGATGTGTTTGCCATGATTCGTTCCAAAAAAATGAATCTGCTGGCTGACTCGTAAAATGGACTCTAAAGTGCTCGCTATCAATGCTTTCGGGGAATGTATATTCCATACGCTCAAAATTTCTAGTATTAGAATGATTTAGACTACACCAATGATGATTATTTTCATTTGAAATAAGTAGAGATGAAAATATTAGTATGAATTTAATTAACACTTGTTCAAATTGATTATCAAATCAAGAATAGACTAGTTACTCAAAATCATATTTACTAATTGAACCACATCAGACACATCAAGATTATTATCATAGTTAACATTTGAAATCGTAAATTCTTGATAACCCAATTCTAACTGTTGTACAATCATATTAACTAATATTGTAATATCTAAGACATTAATAACCCTATCAAAATTAATATCACCAATATCATAACATTCTTCATTATACTGATCCCAAAATTCATCATCTGTATCAACACAATCAGGATAGGGTGCGCAAAAGTGATTATACCTTAAATCAAAAGCAAGCCTATCATAAAAATCAGTATTTAAATCACAAATAGAATCAGGAATAAACCCATCCATATAATTACCCTCAATTCTAAAAGTCTCAAGATTTGATAAATTCTCTATATCATCAGGTATATTACCAGATAACTGACAATATATATATGCTCCGCACATTAGAGCTACTAATCTTCCATTTTCCCATTCTTGCATCCCAAGTTCAAGAGGCTCAATAATACCATTACCATTTCCACCTGATGTGTAGTTAGTATTGTCATATGATATTCCCATCCAGCTGTCAGGACTATCCATATAAGGATTAGGAGAACCACAATATAATTCGTTTTCACCACAACCCAAATCAATTTCACTTTGATAACTATTATCAATCATTTTTTGTAAAACATCAATATCATTTTCATAAAAGCATAAACCATTAATTTCGATGTAACCATCATTACATGGCTCTAAATTTTCGCATGCGGGCAATCCTTGCCAAGAAGGCATACTTGATCCAGGAATTTCAAAACCATCATCATCAACACACCAACAATAACCTGTGGAACCCCAACATTGCATAGGCAACCATTCACAACTATCAGCACACTGAGGAATATAACATCCTACTCCATCACATTCTTCATTTGCATTTATCATAGCATCACAACAATTTTCAATAGGAATTTCACATTGCCCATTATTGTAATCATAGCCCTCTTTAAACATAATTGAATGATTAAGACCACTTTCTAAATGATTAAATTCCACTATAAAACCGCCACATAAAAAATTCATCTCATAACTAACAATATTACCAAAAAATAAATCTAACGTTATTACATCATCATTAATTGAATATGGATTCGGAGTATTGCCTGCATCTTCTAATCCACCAAAACTACCATCTAAGCTATAAATAGAATATCTTAAATTATTTTCAAACTGATACATAATGCTTTCTTCATAACCGACTAAATGCCATCTTCCTTCAATAACATTTTGAGTAAATGAAAAACTAAATAAGAAAGCTACTACAAATAATATTTTTACGTTTTGAATCATGATCATTGATTTAAAATTATATCTACTATTATTATAATATCTGAAATATTTATAGAATTATCTTGATTCATATCTATCAGATTAATGTATTCTCCTTGTAAAACTACATTAATAGTTGAAACTACATCAGGAATATTTATCACTCCATCTTGATTAAAATCTCCTAAAATAAAATTGTTACATTCAATATTAGTTAAAAATAAAGATGAATTAATAGGCGGATTAATTAATTGTTCACAATTTGATGAATCATTTAATAAATAATATTCTAGCCAATATATAACTTTATCTGCCATTAATTCATTATTATATGGACTACATACAGTGTAATGATTACCACCTGCAACTTCAAATAATAATTTATCAACATTCATTGGAGTATTATTATAAAAAACATTAGTGTGAAAAAAATTTGATGCAATATTATCATATTGACCACTTAAAAATAATATTGGAGTACTATTGCTAAAAGAATCGTTTTGATTTTCTAACCAAGGAGATAAAGCTAAAACAGTTTTAATTGTTTGATCTTGTTGGGCTGCTAATTGTGCTCCGCCTCCACCCATTGACCAACCTGATACTGCTACACTATTAATATCTAACTTTTGATAAAGTGGTGAATCTATTCTTTCATTTTCAAGCTTAATTGAAATTATACCATCTAATAAAGCAGATGCCCTATAATTAGGATTAAAATAAATATTATTAACATTTACAAACATTGTTGCTATTCCATATGAAGCTAAATAACCACCCCAATCATCTACTGAAGAAATAAAACTAGCAAAACCTGGAATCATAACGATAATTGGTATTTCCGATTCAATACCCACTGGATAATAAATTATTCCACCAGCATAATCTGGGCCGTTTCTCAGACCTTCAAGCTCAGTAATAGTTTCATACTGATAACTTCCGTCGGATAACAAAACAGAAATTTGGAAAATAAAATAGATTAAATATTTATGCATAAAATGAAACTAAGTAAATTTAAAAAAAATACAAAAGGTTTTATTTAATAACTACAAGTAGGTTCCTATGACTGTTTTACAACCTTTAACTTTCATACCTTTCTTAACTTTAACTTTAAAATTTTCAGGTACTATGATATCTACTCTAGAACCAAATTTAATAAAACCTATTTTTTCTCCTTTTAAAACATCCAAATTAGGATTCATATGGTTTACAATTCTTCTAGCTACAAAACCAGCAATTTGTTTTATTTTAAACTGATTTTTGTGTTCATCGCAAAATAAAGTTGATGTTTGTTCATTTTTTTCAGATGCCTTATTTTTAAATGCTCCAAAAAATTTGCCTGGATTATATGAGGTCTGTATCACAGTTGCATTTATTGGTGCCCATTGCCTGTGCACGTTAAAGAAGGATAAAAAAATAGATATTTTAGTTGATTTACCTAATTCAGAATCATCAATAGATTTGATATCAACAATTCTTCCATCAGCAGGTGATAAGAAAAAGTCATCATTAGAAATAATTTTTCGAATAGGATCTCTAAAAAAATAGAATGTAATTAACAAAAAATAAAACAAATATAAACTAAGTAATGAAATCCAAGAATAATTAAAAAAGATTGAAGCACAATATGAAAATAGACATAATAAAGAAACCACCAAAATTATACTGTATCCCTCAGGTGCAATTTTAATCAAATTTTTCATGGATTACTTATATGAATTTACTTAGTAGATTAACTAGGTCTACAACTCTGTTTGAATAACCCCATTCATTATCATACCAGTTCAGTGTTCTTAAATATTTTCCATCAATAACATGAGAGGCAGACGAATCATAAATTGAAGATTTTGAATTACCAATAATATCTGATGATACTATTGGTGATTCAGAATATTCTAAAATATTTTTTAAATTTTCTTTTTCAGATTGATTTTTAACCAATTCATTTAGAGAATTAATATCGATAGATTTCTCAAGTTCTACAAATAAATCTACAGCTGATCCATCAGGAACAGGGACTCTACATGCAATTCCATCTAACTTTCCTTCAAGTTCTGGTAAAACTTTTCCAACAGCTTTTGCAGCTCCTGTGGATGTTGGAATAATATTTTCTGCAGCGGCACGAGATCTCCTTAAATCCTTATGTGGTACATCTGCTAACCTTTGATCATTTGTATAAGCATGAATGGTATTCATAACACCTTTAACAATACCAAAATTATCATTAATTATTTTTGCCATTGGAGCTAAACAATTTGTAGTGCAACTAGCATTAGATATTATATTATGATTTGAATTAATTCCATTTTCATTAACACCTAATACAACAGTGTAATCAATTTCATCTTTTGATGGAACAGTTAAAATTACTTTCTTTGCACCTGAATCAATATGCTTTTGAATTTGTTCTTTAGTTCTAAAAATTCCAGTTGATTCGATTACTATATCAACTTCATTTTCAGACCATGGAAGTTTAGCAGGATCTGGTTCTCTTAAAATTTTAACTTTCTGATTAGGTGATAATAAAAAATCTTGTTCAATTTCAACATCTCCATTAAAACGACCCATTACAGTATCGTATTTTAATAAATACCTTAAAGATTGAGCTTCACTTAGATCATTAATAGCTACTATTTCGTGATTCGTTCTAGATGAAATTATTCTATATATGGATCTGCCTATTCTTCCGAAACCATTTATTGCAATTCTCATGATTCTAGCCCCTCATATAATTTAATTACATCAAGAATTCTACTAGCATGATTATAACCGTTATCATACCAAGCAAGAGTTTTAACCATATTTTTACCAACTTTTAATGTACCAAAAGAGTCAAAAACAACTGATTCTTTCATTCCAATTACATCTGAAGACACTATTGGATCGGCTACATATTTTACTAAATCAGGTGTTTCATTTGATTTTTCTTTGACAATATTATTTACTTCATCTTCATTTTTGAAATTTTTCTCAAAAATTGTTGTCATATCAAGTAAAGAGCCAAATTGAACAGGAACATTTAAAGCTGCAGAAAATATTTTATTTTTAAATTCAGGTAAAACTTTTTCAATCCATTTTGATGATAGATTAGTATTAGGTATAATATTTTTTGCTGCAGACCTACTTCTCTTTAAATCAAAATTTGCTGTATCAAGAAGTGGTTGATCACTTGTATAAGAATGAACAGTAGTTATACTAGAAGTTTTTATATTACTAAATTTGTTTAAAGTCTTTAGCATAATAGCAAATGCATTTGTAGTTGATGAACCGACAGATATTATTTGATCATTAACTTTAGCATCTGATTCATTAATACCAGGTATAATTAGATTATCTAAGTCATTATCAGGTAACGAAGCTAGGATTACTTTTTTTGCTCCAGTTGATATATGTTTACTTAAAATTTCTTTATTCAAAAATTTTCCAGTGGCATCAATAACCCAATCAACTCCTAAAGCATCCCATGGAACATCACCAGGGGAAACCCCATGAATAAATTGTGTTTTTTTATTTTCAAAAATAAAACAATTATTATCGATACTTACATCTATATTTTTATTTCTTAAATTATTATTGAGTAAGTATTGTAGAGATTCTATATTACCAATATCACTGATAACTTTTACTTCAAAAGAATCTGAATTTGAAGCATTTTCGTATATGTATCGGCCTATATGACCAAAACCCATAATACCAATATTAATTTTTTTATTCATACAATAATTTACTAAACAACTTCTTCTTATTAAAAGAAGGATTTATAAAAATTGTCATAAAGCAATAATAATATTTATTAGTTCAATGATATCTAGAATATTCATGAATTCATCACTATTTAAATCACCAATGAGATCATATTGATTATTCAAAACTAAATTAACTAACTGGATGACATCAAGAATATTTAAAATCAAATCATTATTTAAATCTCCTATGAATGAAAAATTATTTTCTGCTGCAAAATTTAATAGAGCATTTTCTATTCTAATCATAGCATCATAATTAGTTGAATTACTTAATAGAACTATACCAATATCATTTGAAAATGATATGAACATTTCAGTTAAACTTCCCTGGTCACCTCCATTATGGCCAAATAATGTTCTTCCATCTTGATTTTTATAGTACCACATTAACCCTTGATTAGAGTTAATTTCAGGATAATAAATACTTTTAATTAAATCGATAGTGTCTGTTGATAAAATTTGATTATTTTGATATATTCCATCATTCATAAAGGTCATCATAAATTTAGCCAAACTTTTAGAAGTTGTTCTTAATTGACCAGATGGATAGTCAGAATAGCCATAATTTGAATATTCTAAATAATTATCAAGATTGCTACCCGAACCATTTTCACCACATACATCTTCATAGTCTAAACAGCAATCTCCAAAATCAGTACATGCAAAATCACAAAAACATTCATTCCCCTCATTGTAAATACCACACCCAATTTCAAAACATGAATCTCCACTACCTCCTTGATACTGATACGGTATTGCTACTGAATCAATATTATCTATTTCAGACAGAAACCAAAAAGTGTTATCCATATTGAGAGGTTCGAAAATATTTTCCACACAAAATTCATCAAAAGGTTGATTTGAAATTTCTTCAACTAAAAATCCAATCAAAGCAGCTCCAATATTACTATAGTTAAATTCTGAACCAGGAATCGAGTTTGTAAAGTTTGAACTATTATCAAAAAATAATCCACCAGTAGTTAAATATTGCTCTAAATAATATCCTAATTCTAAATCTGAATCACCATTGTAATATGGCATCACAGACCAATTATCTTTAATACTGGATACATGGCTTAATAACATTTTAAAAGTTATTGTACTTAATGGATAATTTGGATTATAAACATTAAATGATAAATAATCATTAATATTATCATCGAGATCTATTAATCCATCTTCATACAATTGTAATAATGCTGTAGCTGTGATTGTTTTTGAAATTGATGATAAAATGAACATTGAATCTTCATCAACTAAAATACTTTCATTTAAATTTGAGTATCCAAAATAATTTTCCCAAACAATAGAATTATTTTTAACAATAGCAATAGATAAACCAGGTATCATATGGGTTTGAATTATTGATTCAATAAACTCTAATAGCTCTTCTTCATTTCTAAAATTTTCTTGTACATAATAATCATCACGAATGATAAAATTTTTTGATTCTCTACTTAAGATATTTGCATTGAGGATTTGGAAACAAAATGAACACAAAAATAAAAAATTAATAATATTTTTTTTAAACATATATTAAAGTTTAGTTATCAATAAATTTTTCTCTACATCGCTAGCATAATTAATATCCCAATTCTTAAGTTCTTTATTCATTATTAATTTATAAACAAACGGCACGAAAAGTACAAAATATAACATAGTTAAATATCCATAAGGCAACATTGGAGCATCTTTATCAACTGGTTTAAGCTCCCAATATTTTAAATTTGAATTTCTATGATGATCAGAATGTCTTGTAACATTATATAAATAAATACTACTAAAAAAATGATTAGAATTCCATGAATGTCTCATTCTAACTGGTTTACCCTCTTCTCTAATTAGTCCAAAATGCTCAATATAGTTTATTGCTTCCAATAATAATTTGGATATAAATGCACATAAAAGAAAAATTAAAGTACCAACATATCCACTAAAAACAAAAACGAAAATAGTTAAAAATGTGCTTCTTAAATAACCTATGATCATTTTATTTTTTAAACTAACTAGTCCAATATTTTTTCTCTTTAATCTTAATAATTCAATATTCCATCCCGATATTTGTTCATGTAATATTGCTTTTAAAATAAATGAATAAATATTTTCACCTCTTTTAGCAGATGCGGGGTCAATATCTAAACAAACATTTTTATGATGACCATAAACATGTTCAACGGCAAAATTACAATCCCAAGAGAAGGATAAAAGGCAATTCCCAATAAACATATCAAATTTATTTTTTTTTCGATGGGTTAGTTCATGTGCAGTAACAATTCCCAAAGATCCAATAAAAAGAGATGTGCTGAAAATAATCGAAAATTTATCTAAACGACTAAACGATTGATTCAATACATTCAAATCAATATTTAAAATACTAGAAAATCCATTTAAATACCAATCAGGTAGTGAATTACTGAAAATTGAAACAA
>Ga0208624_1001648_pt1 | contig 10500 bp, 9 predicted proteins | sample Knorr_S23_td_DCM_FD_185607 | JGI IMG/M metagenome (GOLD analysis project Ga0208624, IMG submission 185607) | Marine microbial communities from Southern Atlantic Ocean transect - Knorr_S23_td_DCM_ad_71m_LV_A (SPAdes) (version 2) | ecosystem: Environmental > Aquatic > Marine > Oceanic | place...
AGCCGTTGCTGCTACGTATTGACCAACTAAAAAAATCGTTCCTCACGCCTGAGTGGACCATTCAAAGGGTTGTCGATGTTTCATCTTTTACGATGGATCAAGGTCAACAGTTGGCGTTGAGTGGTGCGAGTGGCTCTGGCAAAACCACACTCCTCAATTTAATTGCCGGAATATTGCAACCAGACGAGGGGCAGGTGGAATTGGACGGTCAATCGATGTCCGGGGCGGATGAGGCGAACCGGGATCGGTTGCGGGCCAAATTGCTGGGGTATATTTTTCAGACTTTCAACCTATTGCAGGGATACACCTGCGTTGAGAATGTGTTGCTCGGGATGAGTTTTGGGGGGAGTCCAGATCGCGCGAGGGCTGCGGCGTTACTCGACCGTGTGGGGCTTTCCCGGCACCTGAATTATTATCCGAGACAGCTGTCCACCGGTCAACAGCAACGGGTGGCTGTGGCTCGCGCCCTGGCCAATCAACCCAAGCTGGTGTTGGCCGACGAGCCGACAGGCAATCTTGATCCGGAAAACGCGGCAGAGGCCCTTGGCCTTATCCGCGAAACCTGCATGGAAAACGGAGCGGCCCTATTGTTGGTGAGCCATGACAAGGATGTGCTTGGCCAATTTGATGAGGTTCATGACTTGTTGGAGATCAACAAGGCAAGCTCTTGGCAAAGCTGCGTAGAGGAGGCTGGAGCATGAGCCTGTTGCAGATCGTTCGGCGAAGCCTGCGGCAGCATCTCCTGTCGACTGTGATTACAGCATTTTCCATTGCATTGGCCAGTGGCTTGTTGATGAGCGTGTGGGTTGTTAAGGAGCAGGCGCATAGCAATTTTACAGGGGTTAATTCGGGGTTTGACGCTGTGTTTGGTGCGCGAGGTTCTAAGCTGCAGTTGGTACTTAATTCCATTTTTCATCTTGAGTCATCCCCGGGCAATCTTACTTGGGATCAATACGAGTTGATCGCAAAGGATAAGCGTAGGATTAAGACTGCAGTCCCGATCGCGGTGGGAGATAATTATCATGGCTATCGGTTGGTGGGGGTGACCACCAATTTGTTTGAAGTTGCGTTTCGTGGTGATGAGAAATTTGATGTGGAGAACGGTGGGTACGTTTTTCGTCCGGATAAAAAACAAGCTGTGGTTGGGAGCCTTGTCGCAGAGCGACTCGATATGAAAGTTGGTGACAAGTTCCACCCCTATCATGGTTTGATTTTTGATGAAAAGGAAAAACATGCCGAAATCTATGTTGTGACCGGCATCATGAAAAAAACCAATACACCGGCGGATAGAGTGATATGGATACCGATTAAAGGGCTTCAAAATATGTCTGGCCATAGTGTCGAAACAGCTACTGACGTCAGCGCGGTATTGGTCAAGTTACGCGGCACTACTCACGGAATCATGATGGATCAGGAATATAATGCTCAGGGAGATGTGATGACCTTTGCATGGCCTATAGCGCAAATCATGTCCCAGTTGTTTAACAAGATTGCTCCGGTGGAAATGATTCTGCGTTGTGTTGCAGTTCTCGTGGCGTTAGTCGCAGCTGGATCAATTCTTGCCAGTATCTACAACACAATGAATGAGCGCCGCCGCGAGATTGCCATATTGCGCGCTTTGGGAGCTAGACGTAGTACTGTGTTTGGGGTAGTGGTTCTTGAGGCGACTGGTATTGCGGCATTAGGAGCAATAGCCGGTTTTGTGGTGTTTTTTTTCATCATGAGTTTTGCTTCTTGGATTATCCGTACGGAGACCGGGATCGTATTGAACCCACTTGAGCCTCAGGCTGTGATGCTATGGGCGCCTTTATTGATGCTTAGCCTTGGTGCGTTGGCAGGGCTAATACCAGCGATAAAAGCGTACACCACTAATGTTGCTGTAAATCTAATTCCGAATTCGTGAGAAAAATCAGATTAGTTATATTTGTATTAATTGGTACAGCAGTAGTGCTGTCTCAAGTAGGTTGTGGCGGTGAGGTGGCCCATGATCATGGGCATAGTCATGCAGGTGGTGAAGATCATCACCATGAACCTCATTACCATGAACCGCCACATGGTGGGGCTGGCGTAACACTTGGAAATGAAGATGCGCACATTGAGTTCTTGGTGGATGCTGAGGTGGGAACCGTGACTGCTTGGTTTTTTAAACCCCATATGGAGCAATATCTTCGGATGAAGTTGGAGTCATTCGAGGTGTTGGTTAAACGATCTGAAGGTGAAACCAAACTGGTATTTGAGGCTTTAGCTAACCCTGGAACCGGTGAAACGGTTGGTAATACCTCGCAATTTGTGGCCACGGCTGAGTGGTTGGGCAAAGCCGAGACATTTGATGCAGTTATTCCCGAGATAACTGTTCTTGGCAAAACCTACAATAATTTGGAGTTTAACTATCCGAAAGGCAACTGAAATGAGGAAGCAGAAAGATATAGCAGTGTGGAAGTGGATTGCTCTTAAGGCAGTCGTTTTGGTGTTGGTATGTCTTGCTGCTTACTTGGTTTTTATCAATCCCCCTGTTCGAAAGGCTGAAGGGCCCGTGCTGACACGGGATGATCTCGACAGCCAAAGCGATGCCATCACCGAACTGGCGAATGCTGAACAGGAACAAGTTACGGAAGTGACCGGTTTGGAAAACAATGAGCCGTCTGTGTCTGTACCTCCTCTGCTAGAAAAGATTCCTTTGCCTTCAGAAACAACTAACTTGATCACATCGGAAGAAGTACCAGTAGTGGGCACAAATCTCATCGAGTTAGCGCAACCTATTGTTGAACTTCCCCCATTACCGGATGAGATCGATGGTTACAAAACAGTAACATTTGATAAACTGGCATCTTTTGCATATGAGGTCCCGCTAGACCCGGTGACAAATAAGGTAGAGTTGGCAAAACTCAATGCTCAGATTCCTGAAGGTATAAAAAATTTTAATGAAAAGCCTGTAGCCATACAGGGTTTCATGCTTCCGCTCAAAGTCGAACAAGGCAAGGTAACCGAACTTTTGATTATGCGCGATCAGTCGATGTGCTGCTTTGGCACCGTGCCAAAAATCAACGAGTGGATCAGCATCAAGATGGAGGGCGACGGCGTGGAGCCGATCATGGATCAGGCCGTGACTCTCATGGGCCAGTTGAAGGTGGGCGAAGTGATGGAGAACGATTACCTCGTGGGAATTTACGAGATGCTGGGCGATAAAATGATAGGCCCATTGGATCTCTAATCGGGAAGGCTCACCCTGGGCTAAACAGCATGGAGCACCGGGCCGATGTCGGAGTCATTGGGGGAGGCTGCGGGGGTGCACTCATGGCAATGGTTGCCCGCCAGATGGGGCACTCAGTTGTGATCATTGAAAGGGGGACTCATCCGAGGTTTGCAATTGGAGAGTCTTCGACCCCTCTTACGAACCTTTACCTTCAGCAAATAGCCCAACAATATGATTTGCCGCAACTACTTCCATTTCGTCGATGGGGTGAATGGCAACGGGAATATCCTGAGGTCGGATGTGGCCTGAAGCGGGGTTTTTCTTTTTTTCATCATGACTTTTGCCGGGATTTTTCCGATGATGAAAAAAGGGAAAAGCAATTGTTGGTTGCGGCCAGCCCGTGCGACGAGGTGGCTGATACGCATTGGTTTCGGCCCGATTTTGATTTGCACTTGATTGAAGAGGCACAACGACTAAGCGTTGAGTATTTTGATCGAACTGAGCTGACCGCGTTTTGCGAAACTACGGACGCGGTCACGCTGCGCGGGGAACGAGAAGGTGAACCCATCGAGTTTCGGGTTGGCTTTGTTGTGGATGCCACCGGGCCTCGTGGGTGTCTTTTTCGGTTGCTCGGCTTGGCCAAGCGCAAGCTGCCATCAATGCCGTCGACGAGTGGGTTGTTTGCTCATTTCCGAAATGTTGGCGCTTGGCCAAGCGCGGAAGGTGTGCCTTACCCGGTGGAGAATGCGGCAGTGCATCATGTGTTTAATGGCGGCTGGGTGTGGGTGTTGAAATTCAACAATGGCATCACGAGCGCCGGAGTCGCAGCGAACGAAACACGAGCGAAGTCATTGCGGTTGGGCGAGGGGCGCGCCGGCTGGGATTGCTTGATGGATCAGCTGCCGTCATTGGCAAAGCAGTTTTCCGGTTCAACACCCGTAAACGATTTTGTCTTTGCCCGTACGCTGTCCTTCAGCACTGGCGACATCGTGGGGAAGCGTTGGGCACTGCTGCCCTCGGCGGCGGGGTTTGTGGATCCATTGCTATCGACCGGTTTCCCGCTGACGCTGCTTGGCATCCAGCGCTTGGCCAAGTTGCTGGGTGCTTGGCCAAGCGAGACTGAGTTGTCGAGGTATCGATGCAAGACACTTGCCGAGTTGGATCAGGTTTCCCGCTTGGTGGGTGCGCTCTATGCGAGCATGGATGACTTTGAGTTGTTCACTGCGTTGACCCAGCTTTATTTTGCTGCGGTCAGTTTTTCGGAAACGGCGCATCGCTTGGCAAAGCCGGAGTTGGCGGGATCATTTTTACTTTGTGATCGTACGGCGTTTGGCCAGGCAACACAGGAAATCTGCGAAGCGGTCGTGAACGGGGCCAGACGGAATGAGGTGCTGGCGAAAATCGCCGCGACGATTGAGCCGATCAATGTCGCCGGCCTTGCGGATCCAGCCAAGCGCAACTGGTACCCGGTGGATTTAGACGATCTATTTGGTGCGGCCGCCAAGCTGGATTCAACTGAAGCGGAAATTCGGGAGATGCTTCTGCGTGAGCAGTTGCTATAGTTACCGCCGATGAGTTGGTTGATGGTGGCATTGGGTGGTGCGCTTGGGAGCGTGGGGCGTTACGGGGTCGGGCTGGCGCTGACACGGTACGAGGCGTTTCCGATTGCGACATTGTTGGCCAACATCCTTGGTTCGTTGCTCATCGGCGTTTGTGCGGGAATGTTCGAGGGCGATCAAAAGGGACGGCCGGCTGCGCTGTTTCTGATGATTGGATTTTGTGGGGGCTTCACCACGTTTTCCGCGTTCAGCCTGCAGACGCTCGACTTGATGCAGCAGCAGGCGTGGTTGAAAGCGGGAGGAAACGTGGTGCTGTCGGTGGCGGGGTGTCTGCTCGGCACATGGCTGGGTTTTCTCCTCGGCCAAGCGGTCAAAAAAAGCGCCTGAGCCAATTTTCGGGAAGATTCGACGCCGGGAGCGGCTTGGTTTACATTCCCGCCACTTGGATGCCAAAGCGCACTGACATCAACACCGTTTTAATCATTGGTGCCGGCCCGATCATCATCGGCCAGGCCTGCGAATTCGACTACTCCGGCACACAGGCGTGCAAGGCGTTAAGGGAGGAGGGCTACCGCGTGGTACTCGTTAACTCCAACCCGGCGACGATCATGACCGACCCGGAGTTTGCAGATCGGACGTACATCGAGCCGATCACGCCAGAGACGGTCGAGAAAATCATTGAGATCGAAAAGAAGGAGATCGAGAAAAGCGGCACCGAGGGCAAGTTGGTATTGCTGCCGACGCTCGGTGGGCAGACGGCACTCAATACCGCAATGTCGCTCCATCGGGCCGGCAAGCTGGACGAGTTGGGTATTGAAATGATCGGAGCCAACGCGGATGCGATCGAGCGAGGTGAGGATCGACAGGCGTTCAAGGATGCCATGTTGCGGATCGGCCTTGATGTGCCATCCAGTGGCGTGGCCCATACACTGGATGAGGCACTGGAGATCGCCGAGCAGATTGGTTCGTTTCCGTTGATCATCCGTCCGGCGTACACGCTGGGGGGGACCGGTGGTGGCATCGCCTACAACCGCGATGAGTATGAGGAGATGATCAAGCGTGGTCTTGATCTCTCGCCGGTGACCGAGGTGCTGGTGGAGGAATCGTTGCTCGGCTGGAAAGAGTACGAGATGGAGGTCATGCGGGATCGCGCCGACAACTGCGTAATCATCTGTTCGATCGAAAACTTTGACCCGATGGGGGTTCACACGGGTGACTCGATCACTGTGGCTCCGACGCAAACGTTGACCGACAAGGAATACCAAATCATGCGCGACGCCTCGTTTGCGGTGATCCGTGAGATCGGCGTCGAGACAGGTGGGTCGAACATTCAGTTTTCTGTCAACCCGGAGAACGGCCGGATGATCGTCATTGAGATGAATCCGCGTGTGTCACGTTCTTCAGCGCTGGCTTCGAAGGCGACCGGTTTTCCGATTGCCAAGTTTGCGGCCAAATTGGCGGTGGGGTATTTGCTCGAGGAAATTCAAAACGACATCACCCGCGAGACGCCTGCCAGTTTTGAGCCGACCATCGATTACTGCGTGGTGAAGATCCCGAGATTTGCGTTCGAGAAATTCCCCGCAGCCGACCCGACGCTGAACACGCAGATGAAATCCGTGGGAGAGGCGATGGCGATCGGGCGAACGTTTAAGGAGTCACTTCAAAAAGCGTTACGCTCGCTAGAGATTGGTCGCTCGGGGCTGGGTGGTGATGGCAAGCCGTGGCGGATCGGGCATGAGGTTTACGGAGACCGCGACATCCTGCCCCGTGAGTTGATCACTCAAAAACTGAGTGTGCCCAACGCGGAACGCATTTTCTTCCTGCGACACGCCTTGCGAGCCGGATTCACCATCGACGAGATTTTCGAGCTAACGAAAATCGATCGGTGGTTCCTCACACAGATCAAGGAGATCGTCGATTTCGAGGAAGAGTTGGCCAAGTCGGCCTAACATTCTGAGCGCTTGGCCAAGCGCTTGGTTTCTCAGAGAATTTTTATCAGGGCCTCGGCCATTTGGGACGGCGTCTCGGCGACGCTGATTCCGGCGTCCTCCATCGCTTCGATCTTTGCCTCGGCAGTGCCTTTGCCTCCGCTGATGATGGCTCCCGCGTGTCCCATCCGGCGGCCCGGGGGAGCGGTGGTGCCAGCGATAAATCCGGCTACCGGTTTTTTGCAGTTCTCTTTAATCCAAGCGGCGGCTTCCTCTTCGGCAGAGCCGCCGATCTCGCCGATCATAATGATACCGCGCGTGTCGGGGTCATCGTTGAACAGCTTGATGATATCGAGGTGTGTGCTGCCGGGTACCGGGTCGCCCCCTATGCCGACGCAGGTGGATTGGCCAAGCCCGTTGCAGGTGAGTTGCCAGACGGCTTCGTAGGTGAGCGTGCCGCTGCGGCTGACGACGCCGATGTCTCCTGCTTTGTGAATGTAGCCTGGGGAGATGCCGATACGGCAGCCGCCGTGGGAGTTTTCTCCCGTGCCGGGGGTGACGATCCCCGGGCAGTTTGGCCCAACGAGGCGTGTCGCAGAGCCCTTGAGGGCGGCTTTGACCTCAATCATGTCGCGCACCGGGATGCCCTCGGTGATCGCGACGACAAGTTCGAGTCCGGCATCGACGGCCTCAAGAATGGCATCGGCAGCAAAGGGTGGGGGAACAAAGATCGCGGATGCGGTTGCGCCGGATTCTTTAACAGCCTCCTGAACGCTGTCGAAGATCGGCACTTGATCCTCAAATCTCTGGCCGGCTTTTCCGGGCGTGACGCCGGCGACTATTTGTGAGCCGTACTCCAAGCTGAGTTGGGTGTGGCGGCCACCGAAACTTCCGGTGATGCCTTGAACGAGTACCTTGGTGTCTGGTTTGACGAGAATGGCCATGTGAATCGATTAATGTTTGGGTTATGCAGCGGCTTCGGAAACGACCTTCTTTGCGGCGTCTGCCATACTGTCTGCGGTGATCAGTGCGATCCCGGATTCGGCAAGGGTTTTTCGGCCGGCCTCGACGTTGTTGCCCTCAAGCCTCACGACGAGAGGTAGTGAGAGGTGTGTCTCTTCTGCGGCAGCGACCACCCCTTCCGCGATCGTATTGCAGTTCATGATACCGCCAAAAATGTTGACGAGGATTGCCTTGACGTTTGGGTCCTTGAGGATGATTTGGAACGCGGCTGACACCTGCTCCTTGGTTGCCCCACCGCCAACGTCGAGGAAGTTTGCGGGGTCGCCACCGTAATGCTTGATGGCATCCATCGTCGCCATGGCCAAGCCGGCACCATTGACGAGGCAGGCGACGTTGCCGTCGAGTTTGATATAGTTGAGATCAAACTTGCTGGCCTCGACCTCGAGTTCGGCTTCCTCATTGAGGTCGCGCATCTCGGCAATGTCCTTGTGGCGGTAGAGGGCATTTCCATCTACTGAAATCTTAGCGTCCACCGCAGCGATCTTTTGTGAACCGTCCGGATTTTCCACGACGCACAGCGGGTTGATCTCGACCATAGAGGCATCGCATTCCCACCAGGTCTTGTAGACACCCAGAATGAGCTTGGCTCCGGAGTGGATCAGTTTACCGGTCAGCCCAAGCGCCTTGGCCAAGTTCCGCGCCTGATAAGGCTGGAGGCCAAGCAGGGGATCGACCTGAAGTTTCACGATGGCTTCCGGGTTGGTCTCGGCGACCTCCTCAATGTCCACACCGCCCTCACTTGAGACCATGATTAGCGGCTGGGACGTATCGCGGTCGAGCAGGACCGCAAGGTAAAACTCGGAGACAATCTTTTCTGCACTGGCCACCAATAGAGTATTCACTTGGCGCCCGGCTTCGCCGGTCTGTTTGGTGACGATTGTGTTGCCGAGCATTGCCATGGCCTTTTGATGGACATCATCGGCAGTCTTGCAGAGATGGACTCCGCCCTTGAAACCGTCCTTGAACACGCCCTTGCCGCGTCCACCGGAGTGGATTTGGATTTTCATGACCACCATTTCGTGGCCTTCGGTAAACAGTTTTTCCGCGATGGATCGGGCTTCGTCGGCGGTGGTGCAGGGCTGACCGCCGGGCACCTCGACCCCGTACTGAGCCAGTAATTGCTTGGCTTGATATTCGTGAAGATTCATTTCTCCCAAACGCCGGATTGGCGGGAAGTGATGTAAAGCGAACTCGATGCCGAAGCAAGCCGGGATGATAGATTAAATAAATTTAGAAAAAAATATTTGACTAATGACGATTTAGTGTTATTTTTTTTCTTTCCGGGGTTGACACTGTGTTTTGAGAGTGTAAAAAGGCCGCCGCAACCGGTTCTACGTAGAACTACGTAGGTAGTGTTTTTAAATTAACCCGAGATAGAAACTACGAGCAATGAGCAAAAAAGAACTAGCAAATGAGGAATGGGATTTCTCTCCAATGGAGAAAGCCCCCCGCACAATGATCCAACGGGCCCTTCTCTGGGAAATGGATCGCGAACTGGGAAGTGGCCGTGAGCCTTACATGAAGTCGGCGGAGTACCGTCGTGGAGCCAGCAACGGTTTCAAGGGCAGTGCTTCCGGTGTGGTCGAGGCCGGTAAGGCCAACGAAAAGACTCTGCCGTTTGAGGACAGCTTCAACTTCCGAATCGATTGGTCGCAGCCGCGCGAGGAGTTGGAAGAGCAATTCAGCGAATGGTTGGAGAGCAAGGAACGCTCCGGCAAGATGATGGAGAAGCCTGCCCTCGGCAAACCGCGTGAGGCGCTGACGATGCTCCGCAAGATGTCGATCGTTCGCCTCAAGGCCAACGGCTACTCGCTGCGCACCGCCGGGCAGATCTTCCCGGAAAAGAAGCGCTTCGTTGAGAGCCTCCAGAAGATCAACTGGACCACGGCGTCTCGCGAAGTGGAGAAGGCACTCAATCGTCGACGCAACAACCTCAAGACGATCGAGCGTTCATTCAGCGGCAAGAGCTGGAAGAACGGTCTCTACGAGAACGCCTAATCGGGTTCGTCAGTTAAACTGTTTAATGTCCGCCGGTGGAATTTCCCCGGCGGGCATTTTTCTTGCCGCCATCACCCATCCGAGACAGAGGCGGCGAACCGGCTTAAACAAGTTGCCCAAGCTACAGGCCTGATTGACGGCCAAGCTCAGCAGGGTCGCGTAAACTTTTTGCGGCAGCGCCTGGCCGATGTTGGCCAATTGGGTGTCGAGGAACATCTGGCCAAGCGTGGTCAGGTTGTTGCCCCGGCGCACTTCGTCGAGAATTTCAAAGTCCGCCTCTTCCAAGAGATGTCGCAGTCCGTGGAGGGTGTAACGATAGAAGTCGTACGGCTCCTCGTGTAGCGGCCAAGTCATCGGAGCGGAGAGAATCAGGATTCCGTCCGGCTTGAGCACGCGGGACATTTCATAAACTACCACGTCCGGTTTTCGCACATGCTCGAGCATTTGTGTGCTGATGACCGTATCGAACGTGCCTTCGCGAAACGGCAGCACCATGCTGTCGGAGAAAAAGTCGGCCCGCGTCGAGTGGCCGTACGAACCCTCCATCGTGACCGGATAGTCGGTGCCATAGTACTTTGAACCTGAGTTGTTGAGCAACGACTCGTACGGCTTCATGCCGCAACCGACATCGAGGATCAGGCCGGGTTTCACCCGGTGACGAAGCTCCCGCAACGCGAGCACAATACTGACCCGCTCGAGGTAATGCGGTCGGCGTTTGGAGGGATGCAAAAACTCACGCTCCACTGCCGCCTTGATGCTGTCGCTGGGGTCACTCATTTTGACGGTAACAACCGCTTGG
>Ga0208624_1001653_pt1 | contig 10481 bp, 3 predicted proteins | sample Knorr_S23_td_DCM_FD_185607 | JGI IMG/M metagenome (GOLD analysis project Ga0208624, IMG submission 185607) | Marine microbial communities from Southern Atlantic Ocean transect - Knorr_S23_td_DCM_ad_71m_LV_A (SPAdes) (version 2) | ecosystem: Environmental > Aquatic > Marine > Oceanic | place...
GCGGCGGATCGCTAGGTGGCTCGAACACGTTGGGTCGCGAGAGAAAACGCGACTGCTCCGCGTGCCGGTCGTCGTCGCTTTTGTCGAGCCATCGCGTGAGGCGGCCTTTTTCAATTTGCAGCGATTTTTTGTCGGAAGAATCCAGCCACAACCTCAGTCCGGCCACCGTGCCGGGATCAATCGGTTGGTGCTTGGCCGGGTCGAGTTGTGGCGGTTGTTCTGTTTTAGATTTCCACCGGTGAACGGCGCCGGTGTCGTCCATGACCAACGAACTCTCGTCGCTTGCGTCGAGCCAAAGCGACAGCCCGGGGATGGTCAAAGGCAGGCCGGACTCAATCGTTTTTGGCCGGGGCCGGATCGACCGCCGATCCTTTCCCGACGCGAACACCAGCGTGCGCTCTCCCGGCCCGAGCACGTGCTCCGGGAAGCGCCACTTGAATGGGTTTACCGGGTCATCCGACAGCCCATGGTTGAGGAGATTCACCGGTTGATCGGTAGGGTTGTGAATCTCAATCCAGTCTGAAAAATCGCCGTCATCGTCGGCAAGCGTCGTGCGGTTGACCGGCATGAGTTCACTGATCACCACGCCCTCGGCCAACACCTTCACCGAACAAAATAGCACGGCGAGAATCCCCAGGATTGGAATCATCCGGCTGCCGGTTGGTTGGGTGTTGCTGCTACTCAATCTGCTCCACTTGAAAAAATTTCATTGCACCATCCAGTTTGGTGCGAAACTGCAGCATCCGTCCCGGCGGGGTGTCCAGCACGGCCTCTTCATGCCACGGCTCGGTCGACAAATCGCGGCTCGAAAGGACGCGAAAAATGAGTCCGTCCCCGGGTTCCCAAGTCACCAGCAACTCCCCGTCCGCCACTTCAAAATTCAGGCCGAATTGATTGACCGGCGGGGCGGGCGGGGGAATGAGGATTACCGTGCCACCGTCCGGTTGCGGGCCGTATACGTGGTGATCGGTCCAGCTGCCATCCGGTGTAACCAGAGCCAGTTCGCCCTGGCTTGCGGCCAGCTTGAAGCCGAGCCAGTTACTGTCCATTTCCAGCCGCTCGCCGGTAGCGACGAAGCTGAGCGCCGGGAAGGTAAACGCGCGCGGCCGGCCTGTCGGTTGATTCGTGAGTCGCAGGCCAGCAAGATGAACCGGCCGCGCCCCGGTGTTTTGCAGGATCACCCGATCGCCTTGACCGTCCGCCGGGTTGGCTGTCCAGCCGGCGATCCGAACATCCTGCGCTTGGCCAAGTGGCACGGCTTGGTTTTCCCTCCCGAATGTCGGATGCGTCAGCGTCCAGTTGGCCTCGCGTCCGGCACGGCCGATGGAGAGCCCCTCGACCTGTCTGCCGAACATCACCGAGTCGATCAACTGTCCCTCCGCGTTGTACAACCAAAGGCCCTCGCCGTCGTTATCCAGCTTAAAGTCGAGTCCACCGTTTTTGCCGCCGTTCATGACCAGAAATCCGTCGGCCTCGATCACGGTGTTTTCGGGGAACACGAATCGGCGCGGCTTGGCCGGGTCGTCCGACAGGCTGAAGCCTCCAAGGCGGGTGGGCGTGGCGCTGTCATTGAACAGTTCGATCCGGTCCCGTCCATTGCCGCTTGGCCAAGCGAGCAGTTCGTTGATGAGCATCCGGGATAGATTGGGATCAACTTTCCAGTGCTTGGACTGGGTCGCTTGGCCAAGCGGCTGCCAGCGGCTGGCGCTGTTTTTGCCGATGACGTGCACGGTGTATTCGCCGGCGCCAAGCTTGGCCAGGTGGATGGGTTTGCTGACCGGATGCTCACTGCTCAGTGGGCCGCCGTTGACGCTGTACCGGTAGTGAGTGATGCCCGGGCCGCCGATGGTCAGCGTGGCGCTCGTCGAGCGGGTCAACGCGCTTGGTTCACCGGAGATTGAAGCGCCGCCCGGCACGAGCGCGCCCATGTCGAGTCCGTTGGAGCCACTGCCGGTCGCGGGAGAATCGTGCCGGAGCGAGAAATCCTCCGGCGGGTTCGTGAACAGCGGGTCAGACTCAATGTTGCGGTCGCCGTGCCAGTCGTGCGTCCTGCGGATGATCGAGTCGAACACGTGCAGCCACAGCCATCGTTTCTCGAGCCAAAGCGGGTTCAGGTGAACGAGGTCGGCCGGGTTGTCGTGAAAAATGTTCCCGACGAGCCGTGCGCCCTTGGGCATCTCGACGTCGTGCTTGGGTTCGTCGAAGGCAATCGCGCCAAAACGGCTGCCAACGAAGGTGTTGTTTTCCGCCGTGAGCCGGGCGTTTTCCTTGAGCAAAATGTGATGGTCGTTGGTGTGAAAAACATTCCGTACCACCGTGATGTTGGACTCGTCGGTCTTGACGATGACCTTAACGTTTTTCGCGAAACGGGAACGGTATTTTGGCGTCAGCAAATCCTCAACCCCACCGACCTCGAGGCCGGTTGCGTCGAACAATTGTTCGAGATTCGGATCGGTGAATCGACCGCGGTCGTCCATCCGTGCGCGGTATGACTTGGCGGCGTTGCCGGCTCCGGTGACATGCACGTTGAGCCACGTGCCGGCTTCCGGCTTGGGTTTGCCGGTGGCGATGGCAGCCGAAAAATAGCCCGGCCGGTCTGCGTTGTTGAAGCCGCTGAATGTGTTGCCCTCGATGTGCGCGTCCATGCCGTCGAGGTCGGGGCCGTCGTCGTTGCCGCCGAGGAAGACGTTGTCATAAAGCTCAAGGATCGGGCCGGGGCGCTTTCCGCCGCTGATGTCCATCACATCGTTGCCGCCGGTCGTCCGGCCGAATTGGCATCGCTCGAAAACCAGTTCGCCGCCCTCGCGAATGCCGACACCCCGCACATGCTCGCTGTGTTCCAGCGCGGGAAAAACGCTGTCACGCACGGTGAGTGAGGCGTCGCGAAACCAGATCAGGTTCGTCTGGGTTTGGTGCCAGCGAACGTGGTCGAGTGCCAACGCCGAGTTTGTCAACTCCAGCGCGTAGGAGCCGGTCCGGTGAAAATCAACGTGTGCCAGCCGGCTCGTTGCGGTGGCATCGTTCAACCGAATCCCGCCCCACGGTCGCGTCTCTCCCGGCAGTCCTGTGAGTTGGATTCGTTTTTCCGGTTCACCATTCGCGATCAAACGGCCGGCGACCTGCAGGTGTGCGCCGGGGGCGAAGCAAACGGTTGCGCCCGGTTCAATCGTCAACGTGGCGTCCTCCGCAATTTGCAGCGGTCTGGAGATCAGGATGGGTTTCTCCGCTGTCCAGACGGTGTTGCGCTCGAGCGGACCGTGAACCGGCTTGGTTGGGATGGCACCGTGCCAAACAGGGACAAGCTGCCGCTCCCGTTCCGCACCCCGGTCGTCGAGTGACTGGATCAGGACTTGGTTGAGCCCTGTGCGCAGCGAAACCTTTGCCTGCCACTTGGCCATGGGACCGGACAGTGTTGCCGCCCGGCCGTTGACGCGTACTACCGTCGTATTCGCGGCGTTTGCCGTACCGGTCAATTCAATCTCCGGAGAGTCGGAAACATGCCAGCCGTTGCGCTTGGCCAAGCGCATGTCGACGGTGAGGCTGCCTGGCATTTGGGACAGGATAAATGCCCTCCGTCTGGCGGCGAACGCCTTGATTCGATCGCGTTCCGCTGCGGGCAAATAGTCGCCGGTCAATCGGTTGACCGTTCGTGAAAAATTCCCCGGCTCAAACACGGTGTGAGCCAGTTCCTCGAGATGCCGCCAGTAACGCGCGGCAACCTCGGGGTGTCGCAGTGCTTGGCCAAGCGCGGTGTTGGCCGTGGCGCGGAGTACCGGACTTTTCTCGCCTCCGGCAACGCCCAGCACACCGTCAAGGTCGTACGGGATCAGCACGAACCTCGGATCGGTCGTCCCGGCATAAAGAGCGTAGTCACCCCGGTCACCGGTCACGAGGCTTGTTTCCTCGTTTCCGAGCAGGTCATGCACCGCGAGGTGACGTGTCCAGTTGTCGAGATTCATCTGCTGCGGCAGCGCCTCCGGGAGTGTCGAGCCGTCCGCTTGGCCAAGCACGCGCAGGAAATCGATCAGGTCGGTGTAGTCATTGAGCCAGCGGTTAGTCTGCTTGGCGTAGAAATGCAGCTCGGCGTAAGGTGCGGCCGTATCCCCGAGAAATTTCAGATCCGCATGGCCGCCACCCTTGTACAGGTTGCCGTTGGCGTCATCGGGAAACTGCCAGTCGATGTACTCGGAATTCAGCGGATCCAACTCCGCGTAATGATGGAACTGGGATAGCCCGCCGAGCGGTTGATTGTTTTCGTACACTCGAACGGCACGGGCGCGCGGCGCCGGCAGAGCGGCCAACCGAAATAACGCACTGCCAAGCTCCTGCACGTGCGGGCTGACGGCGTTCAGGTTAATTGCCGTCCGGTTTTGCCACGGTCGATCGTTCGGGAAATTCACCCGCCTGCTTTTGTGCGCGGCGGCGCGCGAGGTCGTCCCGCGGAGACGCACGCCGACGTTGTAGCGCACCGAGACTTTGTCGCCCTCACGGTTGATGAACGTGCCATTCATCTGCGCGTCGCTGGTTCGATACCACGGGCGCGCACCGATGGTAGCCAACTCGGCTCGCTCCTTCGCCGTGAGGATGATTCGATGCACCGGCCGACCCGGCTCCGGTCGGTCGTCGGCAACCTGATAAAGTGCGCGCGGACAATCCGGCCCGGCGTTCGGCCAGGTGCGCTTGTTTTTACCGGAGTCAACGGCCGTGACGAAAAACTCGACGACGGTGCCGTCTGGCCGGGGCGGGATGGCCGCCTTGAACAGGCCCTGATTTTTCCGCTTTATCGGCACAGTCTCGAACTTCTCCGCGCCGTCGTTTCGAAAGTGCAGTTGCGCCGTCACATCCTTGGTTTTTTCATCGATGATATTGACAGAAACCGTCACTTCGTCGGTCGACGACGGCAGGGAAGGGGAGTGCGCCGCCTCGAGGATCATCGGTGGGAGGTCGTCGGTGTGTCCCGAGTTTTTTCTGCCGGGCGTGCCGCCGTTGGTCTGGCTGGCTGCCCAGTTTTGGCCGTGGCCGGCTGGCAGTTCGGGTTGGCGCAGTTCCAGCGAGCGCCCGCCGGCGTCGTGGCCGCTTTGCCAAACCCATCCTCGGTGACCCTCCTGAAGCGGGCCGCGTACCCGGCGCGACCAGTCGCCCTCGGTAGCGTACCGGATCTTGTCCACCGTTTTGCCGGAGGCATCTACCAAGCGGATCAATTCGCCGTTGTTACCCAGTCGCCCTTCCCAAGGGCCGGCAATGTTTTTCAAATTCGGATGTTGCCCTGCGAGTCGCCCGGGATCGGCAGCGATGACGAGGCCGGTGTCCGGCTGCAGCGCTTGGTTCGTGAACGAAAAATCAACCCCGCGAACCAGTCGCCATCCCGCGAGGGAGACTGTTTTTTTGCCGTGGTTCCATAGCTCGATGAACTCCTCTGCGGTTGATTCGTTTTTTGGCCGGTAGTGAATCTCGTTGATCCGCACCCCGGCCATCGCGGGCAGGACTGCGACAAGCAGAAGCCAGACGCCAACACACGGCAGCGATGGAGCCGGTCGGCGCATGCTATTTCTTTTTGCGAAGCGCCTTGCGCTTGGCCGCGAGCAGGCGGCTGGTGGTCGAGTCGCCCTCCGGTTCCGGGTTGTCCTCGGTGGTCGGCGGATCGGCCACGGCTGCGGTGGATGCGCCTAGCGGGGCAGAGTCGCCACTGGTCGGCTGGCTTGGCTGGAAAAGTTCCGGCGCCGGTTCGGTCGGCGCGCTTGGCTGCTCGCGCCGGAATGTCTGCCGCGCCTCGTCGCGCTTGGCCAGCAGCGAGGCGAGTGATTCCTCCCGCTTGGGGTTCTCCTTTCGACGCCAGAAAACCAGCACGCGCATCAGCCCGGCCATCCAGCGTGACCACTCCTCGCGATCGATTTGGATGCGGCGCACGCCGACGTCGATCGGGAACAGCAGCACGGCAAACTTGAGCATCCATTCCCAGAGGTCGACCGGCTGAAAAGTTTCCCTGCGGTCGTGTTCGAACGGGTTGTCTTTGCCAAAATCGCGACTGAGCAGTTTGCCACCGCCGATTTCCGCCAAACGCTCGAGCCGGGCGAGGTTGGGCCGCGACTCGGCGAATTCCGGCGAGTGATCGAGGTTTGCGCCAATGACCTGTGAGGCGCGCAGTTCACCCTGTTCCATCTCGCGAAGGTGGACGAGGTACGAGCCGGTCTCGCGGGTTTCGAACTCGGCCTCGTAACGGCCGGCAGCGGTCTGGGTGAGCGGCACGAGTTCGCGTTCGCCTTTCGGATTCACGACCACGGCCTGCAGGTCGAGGAAGTTTCGAAAATTGCCGTCGGTGTCGATGGCTTCGACGCTGATGATGCCGCGCCCTTGTTCGATCGCGACGTCGGCTTCGAGATTGCCGGTCTCCACCCGGCGCAGGCTCCAGTTGGCGATCTGCGACCAAAAGGTCTGGTAGTCGCCCCAGCCGATCCAGTTGCTGCCCCACTTGGCCTTGGCGTCGGACGTGAACGCCACCGCCCGGCCGAGACCGTATTGCCAGTGGGCCAGCAGCGGGTCGCCCTGCGTGGTCAACAGCGGCGTCTCGGCGCGGGCCTTCTCGCTGGTAGCCACGTACCCGAGAAGCTGCGGGTAGCTGCCCGCGCCGAAACCGGTCAGCAGTTCGCTGCTGCTGCGTTGCTGCGGTACGAACGGGTCCTCGTAAATCGCCGTCTTGAGGATGACGGCGGTTTCCTTGAGGAAAATCTGCGGCAACTGCGCGGGGTTGGTGATGTTGTAGAACCGTCCGGCGCCCTTGTCGGCAATCTCGATCATGGTCTCCGGCCCGGCGTGGCCTGCGATGAGCACGGTGCTGACGGTAATCTTGTCGGCGCGCATGCTGTTCATTAATTGATCGCTTGGCCCGCCGGGGTCGCCGTCGCTGAAGACGATCATGTGCTTGATGCTGGCGGTCGATTTCTTGAGCCCCTCGTAGCCCATCGTCATCAGGTTTTGGAACGACGGCAGGTCGCCCTGATTCATCCCCATGATCTGCCGGCCAAGCTCCTGCTTGTCGCCGACCTTTCGCAGGTGCGGCTCGGGGAACAGCCAGCGGTCGTTTCCATCCCATAACACGATGCCAAGTTCATCATTCGGCCCCATCGCGTCCAGCGCACCGATCGCGCATTGCCTGGCGACCTGGTTGCCATTGTTGAATTCCATTCCGTGCATCAGCAAAACCAGTGCGCCGGGCGGCAGCACCTTTTTGCTGTCGAGTTCCATGCTAACCGGCAGCGTCCGCTCGAGCGGGGTGTTGCGGTAGCCGCCTGCGGCGAACGATTGGTCGCCACCGATGCAAACCAGTCCCACACCGAAATCGCGCACCGCGCTTTCGATCAGCAACATTGCGTCACGGCCAAGGTCACCGGCGTTGATGTTGCTCAGGAAGATCGTGTCGAATGCCTGCAGCCCGGCGAGCGAGCCCGGCAGCGACGAGAGATCGCCCAGTGTGACCTCGAGATTTGTGGCGCGCAACGCGTTGGCCAGCGGCGCGTCCTGCGCGGGGTCGGCTGCGATGATCAACACGCTCGGGTCACCTCGCACGTTGGCGAAGCCGGAGGCGCGGTTGTTCTGCGGCACGCGATCGCCGCCCGCCTCGATCTGCACCTCGTAGGAGTAAAATCCCGCTTGGCCAAGCGACTGCGGGAAGCTGAAAAGATTTTTGCCCTTGGCCAAGCGCACCGATTGTTCGCCCAGCAACTGGTCGTTGCGGAACAGTCTCACCGTGGCCGGTTGCTCGCGGTCCGATAACGCGAAGATCTTGGCATCAAACGGCTGGCCCTTTTTGATGGAGCCGGGCACCGCCAGCCGCTGCACCGCCACATCCGCACCGCCCTGCGTGCTCAATGGCACGACGTCCACCGACACATCCAGCGGCCGCGCCGCCATCACCGCCTGCACGGCGTCGCCGATGTTTTCGTTGCCGTCCGAGAAGAGCACGAGCCGTTTTTGACCCGCCTCGGGGAAGGCTGCCGTGCCCAACCGGATCGCGCCCGCGATATCCGTCCGGTCCGAGCCCACCACCGTCTGGATGATGTTCGTCTCCAGCGCTGTTGCGCTGAGCGACGTCTCGATGCCGGCATCGGTGCCGAACACCATCAGCCCCGCCCGGTCGTTCTCCTGTTTTTCCACCGACGCCAACAATCGGTGGGCCGCCTGCTGTTCCGTGCCGGGGACACTCTGCGAACGGTCCATCAGGAAATAGATATTCATCCCGTCCTGCGGTTTTTTCCACTGCAGCCCGGCGAGGGCCAGCACCACCGCCGTCACCACCAGCACTCGCAGGCCAAACGCCAGCACGCGTCGCCACCGCTGGATGTGGACATCCGATTTCCACGCAAGCCAACTGACCCAAGCCAATACCAGCGGCAACGCCAGCAGCCAAAGAGGATGGGTCACTTGTAAATTCACCTACCGGGGGAGTCTCAAGTTTGAAGATTGAAGATTCAAGCTTTCTGGGGAGCGCATATCTTCTTCCTAAAAATGACCCTTAAAAACACCCTCTCCCGTGCGATAGGGGGAGTAGCGTCATTCGCGCCAGCGTTTTGGAGTGCGGCAGTCCCTGCCGCTTTCGTGCGCACTTCAAGACGCTCCCGCGCCGCACCCAACCCCGCTTGGCCCAAGCGGAGTCGGCTTAAAACTTCAAACTTGAAACTTGAACCTCCACCGCCGGATGGCGGCGTATGAATTTTTGCACCCGGTGATTCTGCGAGTCGGCCACGTACAGGTTGCCGCGCGAGTCGAGCGCGAGGCTCCACGGGTTGTTGAATTCTCCCGGCGCACTGCCCGGCCGACCGATCAATTCCAGCACCTCCCCCTCCGAATCCAGCACCGTCAGGCGGCTGTTCCCGAACTCACAAATGTACTGCCGCCCCTGCTCGTCCACGCGCACATCGTATGGGTAACTGAACTCTCCCCGCTCACTTCCCGCCCGGCCGAATTCACGAACGAACGTGCCGTCCGTCCGGAACACCTGCACACGGTGGTTGCACGAGTCGGCGACGAACAATTCGCCGGAGGGGGAAAGCGACAATCCCTCGGCGCGATTGAATTGCCCCGTCGCATGCCCCGCGCCGCGCACCTCGAACAGCACCGCCTGCCGGTCGGGTCGAAACCGCTGCACGCGCTCCACGATCTGGAATTCACTCACGTAGGCCGAACCGTCCGCGCCGACCGCCACCGCGCGCGGAAAGGACAACTGCCCGCTTTCGCGCCCGTGCACGCCCCATTGCGAAACCAGCCGTCCCTCCGGCGTGAAATGGTTGATCCGCGAATAGTGCGGCTCCACCACCACGATGTTTCCCTCGTGATCGCACGCCATGCCCTTGGGACGGCCGCGCGTGATCTCCGGCATCTGCCACTGCAACAGGTAGTTGCCGTCGGGATCAAATTTCTGGACGCGCCCGGTCATGTCGCAGACATACACATTGTCGTCCCGATCGACCGCGATCGACCGCGGCTTGACGAACTGCCCCGGTGCATTCCCGCGGCTTCCCAGCACGTGCACCTCGGAGAAAACCTCGCTCTTGAACGCCCCATCGCTTGGCCAAGGCCCACACCCGGCCGCCAGCCAAAGCATGGCGCACACCGCCACTTGGCCAAGCGCTTGGCCTAGCCGCGACACCGTTGTGCACTGATCGTTCAACCTGCCCAATCCTCGACGGCTCTCCTGTTTTTTCAAGTCCCCCGGTCTGGTGACGGGCAAATTACTTGACCGGTCGGAGGAGGCCGGACAGCCTTTCGGCATCATGAACTCTGTATTATATCGTCGCCTGACTGTCGTGGTCACGCTTGGTTTTTTGGTGACCGCGGCGGCTTGGGCCGGGGATGCGAAGGTCAGTCATCACTACGCCGACAATGACGGGGTGAAGATTCATTACGCCAAGGCCGGGGAGACGGGGCCGCTGGTGGTGATGATTCACGGCTTCCCGGATTTTTGGTATTCGTGGAACGAGCAGCTCAAGGCGCTGCAGTCGACGCACCGCGTGGTGGCGATGGACTTACGCGGCTACAACCGGAGCGACAAACCGAAGGGGCTGGAGCAGTACGCCATGCCAAGGCTGGTTTCCGACGTGGCAGCGGTAATCCGTGATGCCGGTGAAAAGAAGGCGGTGATCGTCGGGCACGACTGGGGCGGCATGGTGGCATGGCGGTTTGCCATGGCAAAACCGGAGATGACTGATCGCCTGATTGTGTTAAACCTGCCGCACCCAAAGGGGTTGAGCCGTGAACTGGCCAACAACCCTGATCAGCAGCGCAACAGCCAGTACGCGCGGAATTTTCAGCAACCGGGCGCTCACGAAAAACTCAGCGCTGAACGATTGACCCGTTGGGTCAAGGGTGAGGCCAAGCGGGCAAAGTACATCGAGGCAATGAAACGATCCGACTTCGAGGCGATGCTCAACTATTACAAGCGCAACTACCCGCGCCCCCCATACAAGGAGGACACTTCCAAGCCGGTG
>Ga0208624_1001657_pt1 | contig 10474 bp, 8 predicted proteins | sample Knorr_S23_td_DCM_FD_185607 | JGI IMG/M metagenome (GOLD analysis project Ga0208624, IMG submission 185607) | Marine microbial communities from Southern Atlantic Ocean transect - Knorr_S23_td_DCM_ad_71m_LV_A (SPAdes) (version 2) | ecosystem: Environmental > Aquatic > Marine > Oceanic | place...
TTTACCATTACCTTCTTTTTTTCTAACTGTATCTGTAACAACTATTTCTTTAAGGATTTCTATTGAACTTAATTTTTCAATAGCATTTCCAGAAAAAATACCGTGTGTGGCACAACTGTATACTTCATTTACTCCAGAAGCCGTTAATGCTCCTATAGCTTGTACTAATGATCCGCCTGTATCGATTTCATCATCAAAGGTTAATGCTGTTTTACCTTTAACATCACCGATGACATTTAATAATTCAACATTGCCACTATTATCAGATCTTCTTTTTTCGATTATCGCTAATGGTGATGAAAGTCTAGCTGCAAAATCTCTAGCCTTTTTACTTATCCCGACATCAGTTGCGACTACAACAAAGTCCTTCTTTAACTTTTTAAAGTAATCTACAAGTATTGGTGTTGCTGTTAACTCATCAACTGGAATATTGAAAAATCCCTGAATTTGAGGTGCGTGCAAATCAATCGTTAGAATTCTGTCTGCACCAGCAGTAGTTATAATGTCAGCAATTAATCTTGCTGAAATGGGGACTCTAGGCTGATCTTTTTTATCAGTTCTACCATACCCAAAATAAGGTATTACAGCTGTAACTCTACCTGCAGAAGCCCTCTTTGCTGCATCCATACATAAAAGTAATTCCATAATGTTATCGTTAGTAGGTTTATCTGTAGGTTGAATTATAAAAACGTCTTGCTCTCGAATATTATTTAAAATTCTTACGAAGGTGTTATCGTTTTCAAATTTGAATATTTCAGCCTTAGATAGTTCTATGCCTAAATTTGTGCATACATCATTAGATAGTTTTGGGTGTGATGTTCCCGAAAAAACTTTTATTTCCCCGAATCTTCCTGGCAATTTTAACCCCTTTTTGTGAATAAAATTTAAGTATACATATAAAAATAATTTTTTTTAAATTTAAAATGATTTTTTTATTTAATCATTGTTAATAAATATATTGTAAAATCTTATGATGTTAAAATTTTTATCGAAAACTATTAATGAGGGCACAAATAATGTATTAAATTTAGGATCTTATGTTTTTGGCATAACTGGTGTAATTATTTGTTTAGTTGTTGTGGTAGCGCCATATAAAATTTTAGAAGTAATGCCTGAAGATTCCATTAAATTTATTGGTTTAAGTTTAGAAAAAAATGGAGCGCTAGGTTTGCTGCTAACATGCGGTGTTATAGTTGCTGCAATTACTCAGCCTCTCATCGGATCAATTAGCGACAGGTTGACCTTAAAAATTGGAAAGAGGCTTCCCTTCATTTTAGTTAGTGGAATAGGAACTTCAATGTCGTTAATAACAATATATTTTGCCAATAGTTTTTATTTTTTAATTTTGTCTTGGATTTTAATTCAATTTTTTGCAAATTTAGGAGAAGGGCCTGCAAATGCACTTCTTAAGGATCATGTTGATGAATCTAAATTTGGAGCAGCATCTGGTAAATTTAATTTTCTTAGAGTCGCTGGCGCATTAGTAGCTTTAATTGGATCATTACAATTTATGAACCTTTATGATAATTCGGAAAATAAGATTTTTTTTCTTTTTGCAATATTTTATCTAATATTTTTAACTTTACTTTCAACTTTTTGGAGCTTTATTTCACTCAAAAACCCAATTGATTTTAATAAAATAAAAACTGATAGCAAGGATTCTAAGAAAACAAGTAAGTGGAACTTAACTGTAGTATTAATTATTTTCAGCGTTACTTTATTCTCGTTCACATCTCTTCAATCATATGCATTATTCTTGTTGACAGATGTTCTTAAAGTCGAAAATATATCATTAATGATGACTGGAGTAATTATTGCTTTGGGTCTGTCAGTTGGAGCATCAATAATTCCTGCAGGAAAACTTTCAGATAAATACGGGAGAAAATCCATATTAATATATGGAGGATTAATTGGATGTTCGAGTTGTTATCTACTCATTATTTTTCACACCCCAATAATGGTACTACTATTGTGCTGTGGAATTGGATTAGCAGTTGGTTCAATGTTTTCAGCAATATGGGCGCTTACCAATGATGTGATTTCAAAAGATAATGCTGGAAATCAAATTGGTTTACTTGCAATTGGGTTTCTAATTGCTGGTTTAAGTTCAAGAATTGCAGGAATTTTAATCGACTTTTTAAATAATAAAATTGAAAATCTAGGATATTTTAGCCTTCTTGCTATTGCTGGGAGTTGCTTTATATTAGGTCCAATGGCAACATTTTTAATTAAAGGAAATATTGATGAAAGTATTAGTAACAAATCCTAGGGGCTTCTGTGCTGGAGTAGTAAGAGCAATTGATATTGTTGAACTTGCTATAAAAAAATATGGTGAGCCAGTATATGTTAAGCACCAAATTGTGCATAATCCAAATGTTGTCCAGGATGTTGAGCATCAGGGCGCTATTACGGTTGAAGAAATTAACGAAATACCTGATGGGAGCGTAGTTGTATTTTCTGCTCATGGATCTGCTCCCGATGATTATGAGCAAGCAAAATCTAAAAATTTAAGAATTATTGATGCTACATGTCCTCTCGTGACGAAAGTTCATAATGAAGCAAAAAAGTATTCTCAAGAAAATAAATCCATTATTTTAGTTGGCCATGAAGGTCATCAAGAAGTTAAAGGGACTATGGGTCAAACAGATATGATATTAATTGATGAAAGAAAAGAGTTTCCTAAAGAAAAAATTATGAATCTTAAAAATGTTGCAGTAATTTCCCAAACAACTCTTTCTGTAAATGATACAGCCAAAGCTATTAATGATATTAAAGAAATTATTCCTGACGCCACTGTCAGAAATGATATTTGTTATGCCACAACAAATAGGCAAGATGCTACAGAAATTCTTGCTGATCAATGTGAACTAGTATTAGTAATTGGCGCTAACAACAGCTCAAATTGTCAAAGATTAAAGGATGTGGCAATTAGAAAAGGAGTTCCATCATATTTAATTTTAGGCCCACAAGAAATTAATTATGATTGGTTCAAGGGCGTAAAAACAGTTGGGATAACTTCAGGAGCTTCTACTCCAGAAAAAATGGTACAAAAAGTTATAAAAGCAATTAAACCAGAATCAGTTGAATACATTGGTGGGCCCCCTGAAAATATTACATTTAAATTACCAAAAGAATTGTCATAATGAAAATTATCAAAGTAGAATGCCTAGTTATTGATAATTTATACCCTTACGTTGTTATTCAAACTGATGAAGGAATCACAGGTTTTGGTGAATGTTTTAGAAGAGCACCATTCGTTACAAAAGCAGCTATTGAAACATTGTACGAAGATATTCTTATTGGGATGGATCCTCTAGAAATTTCAATAATTTGGGATAAATTGTTTAACGCATCAAGTGTTGCTGGTCCCTATGGAAGTCTGCTTACTGCAGTATCTGGTATCGATACTGCACTTTGGGATATAAAGCTAAAAGAAAAAAAATCATCACTTTCTGAAGAATTTGGAGGAAAACAGAAAAACTTCATAGATCTCTATGCAAGCTCAATGAGAAGAGATATGGAGCCAATGGAGGAAGCAGAGAGAGCTCAGTTTTTTTATGAAAAAGGATTTAAATATTATAAGATGCATTCTGCTTTCCCAGAGGAAATTGATTCTCCTAATGACAAAACTCTGATGACTGTTGCTGAGATTAGAAAATTATTAGGAGACAAAATCGATATTATGGTTGATGTAAATGGGGCATATTCATTAGAAAAAGCATTAGAAGTTGGAAAAGAATTACAAAATTTTAATGTTTTTCAATTTGAGCAGCCTGTTCATGTAACAATGCTCGATGAGATGAATATTATTCAAAATGAACTTGAAATTAATATTTCAAGTGGGGAATGTTGCTACACTGTCCCAGACTTTATTGAATTAATTGAAAAAAGTTCTCCGGACATAATTCAGCCTGATGCAATTAAAACTGGTGGGATTACTGAATTCAATAAAATTGTTTCTGAACTTATATCAAGAAATCAAACAATAATGATTCACAACACTCAACCCTTAATATCTACTTCAATTCACATGAATTATTTGTGTGCAAATCCAAATTTAAAATTACCTCTTGAATATAATATCGAACCCAATTCATTATTAGATAACCCAATAGTAGAAGAAAATTTTAATATTATTGAAGGACAAATTGAAATTCCTGAAAAGGTAAGTTTCGGATTAGATTTTAATTTGGATGAAATGAAAAAGAGAAGTATTTAACAGTTTAGATAAATCTTTTTGATTCAAAAATACCATCAATAAACTCCAATAGTATTGGTTCTCCTGTAGGAATTTCTATTTTAATAATATCCTCATCTGAAATATTCTCAATGAATTTTAACATTGCCCTAATACTGTTTCCATGAGCAGATATCAGGATATTTTTTCCTTTTTCAATTAGAGGAAATAATTTGCTTGTCAAAAATGGCTTAAGACGATTAAAAGTATCTTTTAATGATTCATTTTTTGGAAAAGGATTGATATCAACTTTTTTAAAACATTCCTGATTAATTAATTTTTTATGAGATTCGATGTTTATAATTGGAGGTTTTAGATCGTAACTTCTTCTCCATAATAAAACTTGCTCATCTCCATGTATATTTCTCATTTCTTGTTTATTTAAACCCTGAAGATTTCCGTAATGTCTTTCGTTTAATCTCCAATCTTGGTTTAATTCATTACCAAGATTACAGACCTTGTTTATTTCGTTATAAGTTTGAATTGATCGATTTAAAACTGAACTAAATGAATAGTCAAAATTTATATTTAAATTTTTAATTTTCTCTCCTGCCATATTGGCTTCTTTTTTTCCTTCTGGAGAAAGAGATACGTCTACCCAGCCTGTAAATTTATCTTGCTTGTTCCACTCACTTTGGCCATGCCTAATGAGTATTAATCTAGATTTTTTCATAATTAAATAATTGTTTATATATAATAAATTAATCATATATATAATGTGTTGATTTATGAATATTAAAAAAATTGAGATTGATATAGTAGAAAGAAATTTGGAGTTTGTTGGTAATAATGTATACCAGTCTTCTGGTGTAACAGGGGGTATTGTGCATCAAGGCATTTTAAGAATTTTTTCTGAAAATGGAATGCAGGGTAATTGCATCATTGGGGCTCATAGGGGGGATAATTTAAATAAAATTAATTGTGTTAAAAATTTTGCAAACACTTTTTTAGGAAATTCTGCTTTTTCCAGTAATAATATTTGGGATACTCTTATCAATAGGCCTAAATTTTCAATTAACAGATTCAATAGCGATGATTTTTCTGCATTCTCTTCAGTCGATGTAGCAATTTGGGACCTAAAAGGAAAAATATTAAATTTACCAGTCTATTCACTTCTAGGAGGAAAACAGAAAAAAATAAAAGCTTATGGAACTTACCAACCAAGGCACCATGACCCAGAGGGATACGTTGAGGAAAGTGAAGAAATAAAAAATCTTAATTTAAAAGCATATAAAATACATCCTGGCCCAATGGAAACAAAGAAAACAATATCGATGATCGAAAAGGTTAGAAAAAATTTAGGGGAAGGATTTGATTTAATGCTTGACCCAAATAATTCTTATGACTTGAAAAAATCTATTGAAGTAGGTGAGTCACTTGATGAAAATGATTTTTTTTGGTTCGAAGATCCAGTCCCTTGGAATGATTTAAAAAGTATTGAAAAAATTTATTCAAAAATAAAGACTCCTCTTGCAATGTCAGACCAGGTTGATTTTAACTTTAAAGAAATTCAAAAATATATTAAAAATATCTACCCGCAAATTATTCGAGGAACAACTAGAAAGTTAGGTATTACAGGATTAATGAAAGCTTGCGCTGTAGCAGAATCAAAAAATAAACTTTGTGAAATTGGTACTGGCGGAAATATTTTTTTTAATATGGCTAACATTCATGTAACTTCAAGTATCCATAACTGCATTTTTTATGAATACTGGATGCCAACTAGCTCTGCTGATTTTGCAACAATTGAAAAAATTGATTTAGATATTTATGGAAATGTTTCAGCGCTGGAAAAACCTGGCCTGGGGATTACATTAGATGAAAATTGGATCAATGACAATATTGTAGATAGAATTAAAATATATTAAAGGAGTTTCCATGAGTAAGTTTTATGATAATTCAATAGTGCCAAATGAAATAAAGAGAAATTATGACGTCTATGACAGAATAAATGAATTAGGTATTGATCTTGGGACGTACGATGACAATGTTAATGACATAACAAGTGGAGGTCTTCCAATAGCTACTGTGCTCTTTCACCAATCTGGGCTAGTTTATCTATCTGGAGAAGGTGGTGGAGAAAAACAAATGAATGATGACCCTGAGAGAGTAAAGCATGGCCAAGAAGCTGCCCAAAAAATCGCTGATAATATGGTAAGAAGATTGCATTGGGCAATAGTATGTGGAGGTGAAGGAGGTGATTTAAATGATGTAATTTACACCGTTAAAGCACTCGGCATGGTTGTCTCTACTGATGTTGATTTTGATTCAGGCCCTGCAGTCATGAATGGTTTTTCTTTAAGATGGCAATCTATTTTTGGGGGCCTAGGTGAATATTTTGATGGAAATAATGATCCAGGAGGGTACTCAGGTATTCACACAAGGAGTGCAATAGGTGGATTTACTGGACGGTTTTCAATAGAGCCTGAAATTATTGTTGCAATTCCGTCTGAATTATCAGAAGAAATTATCAAAAATAGAGGGTGGTTATTCCCTATTGACCCAAGGTTTAATTCAAAAATTATTAAGAATTAATGAAAATTGCAATTGCAGGTTCTCATGGACTTATTGGGACTAACCTAGTAACACATTTCAGAAAGTCAAATATTAATGTTACAAGAATTGTAAGATTAAAGGACCAAAATGGAATTTATTGGGACCCTTTAACAGGCTATATTAATCATGAAAATTTGGAAAATTATGATGCAATCATAAATTTATGTGGAGAAAAAATTGCATCATTTAACCCTTTCTTTAAAAATAAAAATAAGTTGATTTCGTCAAGAGTAAGTACAAATTTAATTCTTTCAAAAACAATTGCGAAATTAGTAAATCCACCAAAATATTTTATAACAGCATCAGCAACTGGTATTTATAAGCCTACTAAAAGAAGGATCACAGAATCTGGTAAATTAAATAGAGGTTTTCTTGCACAATTAGCACTTGAATGGGAAGAGGCGTCTAAATTTTATGATAATGGCAAAACCAAAATAATTAATTTAAGACTTGGGCAAGTAATTTCTCCTAAGAGTTTTTATTTCAAAGCACTTTCAAATATAACTAAATATATGAAAATTTCTAGTTTTGGAAATGGAAAACAGAGATGGCCGTGGGTATCAATAAATGACATAAATGAGGCAATAGATTTTATTATTGATTCCGATCATATTGATGGGCCTGTAAATGTAACTAATCCAAATTTATTGTCTTGCAAAGAAATTTTAAAAATTTTCTCCTCTAAAAACAATTCATTCAATTTTATAAGGGTTCCCAAAATTTTTATTAAACTTTCAACAAATGCTTACTCAGAAGAAATTCTTTTAAATGATTATCCTGTTTTTCCAGAAAAACTATTAAGTAGCGGTTTTGTATTTAAAGAAAAAAGTTTAGAAAATTACCTTAAAGATATGAACTAGTTATCTTGGAACATATTTCTAAGAACGAATTGCAAAACTCCTCCATTTAGGAGATATTTTTTTTCTACCTCAGTATCAATTCTTAACTTTACATCAAAATTTATTTCAAAATTATCATCTCTTCTAGCATTTACTTTTAAAGTAGACATAGGTTTTGTAGAGTCATTGACTTCCTCGAATGAAAAATATTCCGAACCATTTAACCCAAGTGATTCAAATGAATCATCGCCTATAAATTCAGTAGGCATTACACCCATGCCAATCAAATTGCTTCTATGGATTCTTTCATAACTATGTGCAATGACAGCTTTAACACCCAATAAATTTGGCCCTTTAGCTGCCCAATCTCTTGAAGATCCGGTTCCGTATTCTTTTCCTGCAATTACGATTAAAGGTGTGTTATTTGATTTATAATTTTCTGATGCCTCAAATATTCTCATTTTTTTACTTTCAGGATGATAAATTGTCCAATCACCTTCAGAGTCAGGAACTAACATGTTTCTCAACCTTATGTTTCCAAAAGTTCCTCTGGCCATAATGTTATGATTACCTCTCCTTGAACCATAAGAATTGAATTGAATTCTTGGAACATCATTAGATATTAAAAATTGTCCTGAGGGCGCAAGTTCTGGTATTGAACCTGCAGGTGAAATATGATCAGTTGTTACTGAATCGCCAAGCAAACACAATAATCTTGCATTCTCAATAGGTTTAGGAGGATCTATTTCTCTTGAAAAATTATCAAAAAATGGGGCTTTCTGAATATATGTTGATTCCTTATCCCAGTTATAATTTTCTCCTGCATCAGATGAAAGATTATTCCACTCTAAGTTGCCAGCAATAGCTTTAGAATATTGTTCATTATACATCTCAGAATTTATAGAATTGTCAATTTTATCTTGTATTTCTTTAGATGAGGGCCACACATCAGAAAGGAAGACATTTCTACCATTTTTATCTTTTCCTAAAGGGTCAGAAGTCAAATCAACATCTACTGTCCCAGTAATTGAATAAGCAATTACAAGAAGAGGAGATGCTAAAAAATTTGCTTTTACTAATGGGTGAATTCTTCCTTCAAAATTTCTATTTCCGCTGAGTACACTTGCAACAACCAAATTTGAATGTTCAATTTCTTCAGAAATATCTTGATCTAAAGGGCCAGAATTACCTATGCAGGTAGTACATCCAAAACCAACTGTGTTAAATCCTAGATTATTTAGATGTTTATCAAGTCCTGATTTTTCTAAGTAACTAGTAACAACTCTTGATCCGGGGGCCATTGAAGTTTTTACCCAAGATTTGGGATGTAAACCCTTTTCATTTAATTTTTCTGCTAATAATCCAGCACCGATCATTACAGATGGATTTGAAGTATTCGTGCAACTCGTTATTGCTGCAACAACTACAGATCCATCGCTTAAACTTTCTGGGTCCTTATCTAAACCTTCAAATTCTTTATTAAATACATTTTTTACATCGTTAAGAAAGATTTTATCTTGTGGTCTTTTTGGGCCAGATAAACTTGATTTTACACTGCCAAGATCAAATTCAATTACATGATTGTAGTTTGGCTCTATATTCTCATCATGAAAAATATTTTGTCTTAGAGAATAATCTTTAGCAAGCTTTACTTTATTTTTTTCTCTTCCAGAATTAATTAAGTAACTGAAAGTTTCATCATCAACTGGAAAAAATCCACAAGTAGCTCCATATTCAGGGGCCATGTTAGCTATTGTAGCCCTATCTTGCAAAGACATTTCAGTTAATCCATTACCGAAGAATTCCACAAATTTTTCTACTACTCCAAATTCTCTCAATACCTGTGTAATAGAAAGAACTAGATCAGTAGCTGTAGTACCCTCTTTCAATTTACCGAATAATCTTACCCCAATAACTTCAGGTAGTTTCATGTAATATGGCTGACCCAACATAACTGCTTCAGCTTCAATTCCGCCAACACCCCATCCTAAAACACCCAAGCCATTTATCATAGTAGTATGTGAATCTGTTCCAATGCAGGTATCTGGATACAAAATATTTTTTTCATTTTTTTCTAATTCCAAAATTCCAGGGGCTAAATATTCCAAATTTACTTGATGGACAATACCTACACCTGGCGGAATAATTCTAAAATTATCAAATGCTTGCTGTCCCCATTTTAAAAACTTATACCTTTCGATATTTCTTTTAAATTCTAATTCAGTATTTTTCTGCAATGCCTGCTCTGTCTTGTAAAAATCAACCTGAACAGAATGATCAATTACTAAATCCGATCTAACTAGTGGATTTACTTTTTTTGGATCAAAACCTAGTTCTCTTGCTGCATCCCTCATTGTTGCTAAATCAACAACAGCTGGCACACCTGTAAAATCCTGTAAAACAACTCTAGATGGAAGGAATGGTATCTCTTTATTACTAATTGATTTAGGAGACCATTTAGAAACATTATCAATGTCTGATTCTGTGGCTAAACCGAAATCCTTAACCCTTGCCATATTTTCCAACAATATTCTTATTGTGTAAGGAAGGTTATTAATTTCACGACTTGTTAATATTTCATTAATGTCATAATAACTGTAATTATTAAAAGTTTTAAGACTCATTAATTCTCCAAAAATAGTATAAGCACGTTGTTCATTATACTAGCAAAATTTACAAATATTATCGTATATATAAAAAAAATATTAAACTAGCTTTAATAAGAGGTTAAGGAATTTATATGAATGGATATGGTGCTATATCAAAAATTTTAAAGAAAGAGGGGGTGGAATGGATTGCATGTTTCCCCAACAATCCATTAATTGAAGCAGTTGCTAAAGAA
>Ga0208624_1001659_pt1 | contig 10472 bp, 9 predicted proteins | sample Knorr_S23_td_DCM_FD_185607 | JGI IMG/M metagenome (GOLD analysis project Ga0208624, IMG submission 185607) | Marine microbial communities from Southern Atlantic Ocean transect - Knorr_S23_td_DCM_ad_71m_LV_A (SPAdes) (version 2) | ecosystem: Environmental > Aquatic > Marine > Oceanic | place...
TCAATTTTTTTTCTACTGGATAGAACTGACATAATAGGTAGGTCATGTAGTTTTTTTACAACTAACCATATACCTGGTAAAACAAACGCAAAACTTAGCAGTAATAGAAATAGCCTAAGATTTGATGGAATTGTTTTAAAAATATCCATAGGGTCAGCATCAGGGCTAGGTAATTCTGAAGGAAAAAAAGGTATCATAGGTAACTGTCCTATAATAGAGAATAGTATCAGTATGAATGACCCTAAAATATAATACCAAAAGTTTTTTAGTTTGTATGATTTATCCCAAAGAAACATTATTGAAAATTAGCTAAAATTATCATATAAATAAAGGAGAATAACATATGAAAATAAATAGTATGAATGTTATACTTGATCAAAGATCTACTATTGTAGTGTTTAAATAATCCAGCTATTAAGTAATATGAGTAAATCATTGTTACTGGTATTAGCAAATACAAGAACAAAGATCCTTGAGTTTGGTTGAGAATATTTTCTGCTATATAGTAAAGAGAGCCTACTGCTATAGCTAGGTTAAGTGCATAAATCCATCTTGATGATTTTTTACCAAAAAGAACAACTAGATGATTTTTACCAACTTTTTTATCTGATGCATAGTCAGGGTATTGGTTTATAAAAAGAATATTGGTTGTTAATAGTCCAATTGGAATTCCAAGTAAAATCAAATTGTAAAATTCATTTGAAAACAACTGAATTGTTTCATTAGCAATAGCAAATCCAGTACCTAATGTTAGTAATGGTCCAAAAGAGAGAAAAATTGAAAGTTCTCCTAAGCCATATCTAGAAGAAAGTCTTATTGGTTTTGCAGTATAAAAGTATCCAACCAGAACTCCAATCAAGGCAATTATTGCAGCGTAATATGCGTTAAATGTGGATCCAGTATTTAAATAACTTGTATATAAAATACCAGCAGCAGTAAATAAACCTAAAATAAACATCACATTAGCTAGGCTTTTAGTACCCTTTAAAGTTATTAGACCAAGCTCTACTGCCCTACTACCTCCAGATAACTGAGCACCCTGGAGAATTGTTGAGTCCATTCCTGCATTAAAATATTCCGTGTTAGCCTCATCTGTACCATGTGTAACATCAAAGTAATCATTATACAAGTTTGAAAATAGATGAAAGAATAATATTCCAAAAGTAGTCAGAATAAGAGATATTGGGCTAAAAAGATTATTTCCAATTCCTGCATAATAGCATGCAATAGCAAAAACTGGGAATAAAGATGCAGAAGCAAAACCAACTCTAGTAATTGCTACACCTTTTATGATTTTTGTAGCAAAGCTAATAGGTATATCAACTTTTTCATTAATTAATTCAGTAATACCACAGTATCCTGTTTGAGGGTTATTCTTTCCATTACCAAAATTTGGGGTTATCTTAATTTTGGCGGCAAATTTTGAACCGTCTTTTCTTATAAAATTGGTTTTAGTCGTATGTTCACCTGTTTGATTTGCATCCTTTAACCAACCAAGAACATTTTGAAGAACGATTTCTCCAGGTGAAAAGATTGATACTCTTTTAATACCGACTAATTCATCAGAAGGATATCCAAACATTTTGACAGCACCATCATTCATGTTCGTAATTAAACCTTCCATGTCACAGATTATTACACTTTTCATATTGATAATTTTTAAAGTGCCAAATTTACATTTTGACAAGCTAATATGAAAGTTTTTTCTTAAGTTTTACTTATTAATTGTTAACGTGGTAAGTTTTGCAAATGAAATATCTTTTCCTTCTTGGTTTTTAATTGAAATTTTCCAGAGTTGCATTGTCCTTCCCATATGAATTGGTTCAGCTTTAGCAATAACGGTCCCTTCACTTATACCCCTAACATGATTAATTGACAATTCAACACCTCTTAACATCTGGTCCTCTTTTTTTGAAAAAATTGCAGCAGCTGAACTTCCAACTGTTTCTGCTAAAGCAGCAGTAGCTCCACCATGCAGGACACCAGCAGGTTGATGAAGCTTAGGGGTAACATGCATTTCAGCTACTAAGAAGGTTTCACCAACATCTGTAAAATTTATATCTAGAGTTGAAACAAGAGTACCCTTACACCTATCATTAGCTTCTTTAAGAATAAACTTTTTTAATTTATTATCAATCAAGATCTATTCTTCTTTTACTTCTTCAAAATCAACATCCTGTACGTCATCACCTTTGGAATCGGTGTTTGTATCTTGACTATCTGAAGTAGGTCCTTCCGCAGGCTGACCAGCACCACTTTCTGCTTGTGCTTTATACATCTCCTCTGAAGCATTTTTCCAAGCTTCGTTTATGGTATTTAATGTCTCATCGATTTTTTCTAAATCTTTTGATTCATAGGCTTTTTTCAAATCCTCAAGAGCAGACTCAATTGGCTTCTTTTTATCATCAGATAATTTATCACCAAAGTCTTTAAGCTGTTTTTCAGTTTGGAATATCATTTGATCAGCACTGTTAAGTTTATCAACTTCTTCTTTCGCTTTTGAGTCGGCTTCAGCATTTGCCTCAGCATCTTTTTTCATCTTTTCAATCTCCTCCTCTGTTAGACCAGAAGAAGCTTCAATTCTGATATCTTGAGATTTGTTAGTGGCTTTATCCAGTGCGCTCACATTAATAATTCCGTTAGCATCAATATCAAAGGTAACCTCTATTTGAGGAACACCCCTTTGTGCAGGAGGAATTCCATCAAGATGAAACCTTCCTATAGTTTTATTGTCTTTAGCCATTGGTCGCTCACCTTGAAGCACATGAATTTCTACAGATGGCTGATTATCAGCAGCAGTAGAAAAAACTTGTGATTTTTTTGTTGGGATTGTTGTATTGGATTCAATAAGTTTGGTCATTACATTACCCATTGTCTCTATTCCAAGTGATAATGGAGTAACATCTAAAAGTAATACGTCCTCAACATCACCAGAGAGAACACCACCTTGTATTGCAGCACCTACTGCAACAACTTCGTCCGGATTAACTCCTTTTGATGGTTTTTTTCCAAATAAAGACTCAACCTCCTTTTGAATGATTGGAATTCTTGTTGAACCTCCAACTAAGATTACTTCATCAATATCTTTTTTAGTTAGACTAGCATCTTTTAATGCTTTTTTAACTGGATCCATAGATCTTTTTACTAATTCATCAGATAATTGCTCAAACTTAGCTCTTGAAAGCGTCGTTACTAAATGTTTAGGACCAGATGAAGTAGCTGTTACATATGGTAAGTTAATCTCTGTTTGAGTGGATGAGGAAAGTTCTATCTTAGCCTTTTCTGCAGCTTCTTTTAGCCTTTGAAGTGCCATAGAGTCATCCCTTAAGTCAATTTGCTCATTTTTCTTGAATTCTTCAGCAAGAAAATCTATAATAACTTGATCAAAATCGTCTCCTCCAAGATGAGTATCTCCATTGGTAGATAATACTTCAAATACTCCATCACCAAGTTCTAATATAGATATATCAAATGTTCCACCTCCTAGATCATAAACTGCAATTTTTTTGTCCTTACCACCTTTATCCATTCCATAAGCTAAAGCAGCAGCAGTTGGTTCATTAATAATTCTTTGTACTTTAAGCCCTGCGATCTCACCAGCTTCTTTTGTTGCCTGTCTTTGTGAATCATTGAAATAAGCAGGAACGGTTACTACAGCCTCTGTAACAGTGGATCCTAAATAATCTTCAGCAGTCTTCTTCATTTTTTGAAGAACCATTGCAGATAATTCTTGAGGTGTATATAATCTTCCATCAATATCAACTCTAGGGGTATCATTATCACCCTTAACTACTTTATAAGCAACAGTTTTAACATCATTAGATGATTCACTGAATTTATTACCCATAAATCTCTTTACTGAGGCAATTGTTTTTTCAGGATTAGTTACTGCTTGTCTTTTTGCAGGATCTCCTACTTTAATTTCACCATCCTCAACAAATGCAATTACAGATGGTGTCGTTCTTTTTCCTTCTGCATTAGGTATAACAACAGGTTCACTTCCTTCCATAACAGAGACACACGAGTTTGTAGTTCCTAAGTCTATTCCAATAATTTTACTCATAACATTTATTTTTTTATTAAATATTGTCAACCATTATGCCAATTCAAATAATATGACATTATGTCATAATAGTAGTAAATATATTTATACTATTTTTGTGAAAAATCATGTAATGACCAATAATTCAAATCAATCAAGAGTAACAATTAAGATTCTAAATCAGATGAAAAATAAATCTGAAAAAATCTCAATGCTTACTGCTTATGATTTTAGTTTTGCAAAAATAGTTGATGAAGCAGGTATTGATATTATTTTAGTTGGTGATTCTGCATCAAATGTGATGGCTGGTCATGAAACAACACTTCCAATTACACTTGATCAGATGATATATCATGCAAGTTCAGTCGTTAGGGCAGTTAATAGAGCTCTAGTTATTGTTGACTTGCCATTCGGAACCTACCAAGCTGATTCTAAAGAGGCATTAAAATCTGCTATCAAAATAATGAAGGAATCAGGAGCTCATGCTGTTAAATTAGAGGGAGGATATCAAGCTAAAGAGTCAATAGAAAGAATTATCCAAGCTGGAATTCCTGTAATGGGTCATTTAGGCTTAACACCTCAATCCATATACAAGTTTGGAACATATGAAGTTAGAGCAAAAGATAAACAAGAGGCAGATACTTTATTAAATGATGCATTAATGCTTGAGGATATTGGCTGTTTCTCTGTTCTCTTAGAAAAAATACCAAATACACTTTCAAAAGAAGTTTCTACAAGATTAAAAGTTCCAATTATTGGAATTGGTGCGGGAAGTCATGTAGATGGTCAAGTCCTTGTACTGCAAGATATGCTTGGAATGAATAAAGACTTTAGTCCAAGATTTTTAAGAAGATATCTTGATTTGGATTCATTAATTAGTGACGCTGTAAAAAAATACTCTACTGATATTAAAAGTGGAGATTTTCCTAATGAAAAAGAGCAGTACTGATTTGAAACTAAAAAAATCAGAAATACTCTTTGAGGATAACCATTTGATAATAATCAACAAAAAACCCGGAGTACTTGTTCAAGGTGATATTACTGGAGATATTTCATTAATTGAAATCACTAAAGAATATATAAAGAATAAGTATAATAAAAAAGGAAATGTTTTTTTAGGCCTAGTAAATAGAATTGATAGACCTACCTCAGGAATAGTAATTTTTGCTAAGACAAGTAAAGCTTTATCTAGGATGAATGAAATACTTAGGAATAGAGAAATACAAAAAATCTATTGGCTAATTATATCAAATAAATTTGTTTCAAATGATGGAAAAATCGAGGGTTGGTTTAGAAAGAATGCAAAGCAGAACAAATCTTATTTTTTTAAATCTAAGGTAACGAACTCAAAATTTGGTAGCTTATATTATAAAAAAATAAAAAAATTAGATAATTATTGTTTAGTAGAAGCTGAACTTATAACTGGAAGGCATCATCAAATTAGATGTAGTTTTTCAGAATTAGGATACCCAATTCAAGGGGATTTAAAGTATGGTTCAAAAAGATCAAACAAAGACGGTGGTATTTACCTTCACTCAAGGGGAGTGGAGTTTATCCATCCAGTTTCCAAAAATAAAATATTTTTAAAAGCAGATACTCCTAAGACAGGACTATGGATTGCCTCTCCTTCCTATTAATCAAAATAGCTTTTTCTTTTATAATGTCTTGTAAAGGTTTTCTGTCTATTTTACTTTCTAACCATGAAATAATATCCAGGTAGAGAAAAGCTCTTTTTTCATATGGATCATCTTCATATTTTTTTAGTTCATTATAAAGATTCCTCAGGAAACCTTTTATTTCTCCCGGGTAAATATTCTCCAATCCATTCAAATACTTTAAAATTGTTTTTTGAACTTCATGTAAATCATTAAGCTTATCTAAGTAATTATATGTTTCCTTTATAATTTTATCTAAATTAAAATCAAGTCCTGCCTCCCAATGAGCAATAAGATTGAGGATCCTAGTAAAACATTGAAGGTCTTCCCTCATTTTAATGTTTTTATTTCTAATTATTAAACTGGTATATCTAATACAATTATTAAAATCATCAACTGTAAAATACATACAAGCAATTTTATAATATAGAAGCATAATATGATGGTGATCAATAAAATTTTTATTTTTTTCAATACCCTCTAGGACTTCAGGAATGATTTTAATTGAATCTTTAAATGTTCCCTCCAAGACATGAAGATTAAAAAGATTATTGTATTTATATAAAAATATTAATGCATTTAAATTTTGATTAACAGGGAATGATTCATCCTCAACAACTTTTATCATATCATTCAAACGATTTTTAAATTTAGAGGGGTATTTAATTAAAGATAATGCCTCAAGCAAGAAATTATAGCCCTTTAAATAGTAAACTGGATGAATTTTTATCATCTCAGGCTTTTTATTAAATGTATCAATCCATTTTGATGCATATCTATAACTTGAAAGAAAATCTTGCGCCAAAAGACTGTACCATACCCATGATTGATAGTAAATAAGTTTCTCTCTAAATCCAAGGTTTTCAGGATTGAAGTATTTAATTTTTTCATCAAATATTGTTTTGATCTCTTTTGACTCAGAATCACTTTTTGCATATCCTGCTTTAATTAGTTTTTCATACAGCTGAAGAGAGATATTTGATAATGAACTTGAAATATCATTAAGGTTCTTTAAATGGTTTGTCTGAGTAACTAATTCATCAGTCCTATTAGTAAGACTTCTAGTTACATATAAAGATTCAATTAATTTTTCAAACTCTACAATTTCATATGCAGAAGTATTTTCGTCATATTTTAAAGCATATGATTTTACTTTATCAAGAATCTTTAGACTTTGCTTATAAAGTCCCTTTTGATATAAAATAGTTGCAAAATCAATCTGACCTCTAATATGAAGCTTAACATTTTTGTGTTGTGGATTTAATCTTAGACTAATTAATATTTGTTTATACAGATGGGCTTTAAGATTTGAAAGTTGTTGCTTTGTAACTATGTTACTTTCAATTATCTTTTTTTCATCGTATTTGTTCATCTTATCTAGAAGGTTGAATAAGTTGAGAAACTTTGAGTCTTCATTAGAATCCATTCTTCCAACATAAAGTTTAAATTGTCTTTTCTCAGACTTTGTTAGGGATTTTATAAGTACGAAAAGGTTATCTTTTATATCAGTAGTCATTGTATATATGTATTGATTATATTATTGATTATCAATATTTTAAATATTAATTAATGTTTTCGGGTATTGTAAAATTAATATACTTTTTTTTAACTATCGTCATTTAAGTAATAATTTAGTGTGTAATGAAAAATCAGGTTCAAATTTTTGATACAACTTTAAGAGACGGTGAACAGGTTCCTGGTTGTAAACTTGATACTAAAAGTAAACTAATTTTAGCTGATAAAATTGATCAACTTGGGGTTGACATAATTGAAGCAGGTTTTCCAATTTCAAGTCCTGGAGATTTTAAATCCGTTGTCGAAATTTCCAAGATTATTAAAAATGCATCTGTATGTGCACTAAGTAGAGCTAACGAAAAGGATATTGATGTTGCTGCTGAGTCATTAAAAAAAGCAAAGAAACCTAGAATTCATACCGGCATAGGAACATCTGAAGTTCATATTAAATATAAATTCAACTCAAATAAAGATTCAATAATTGATATAGCAAAAAAATCAGTTGCTCATGCAAGAAAATATGTTGATGATGTTGAATTTTATGCTGAAGATGCTGGCAGAACAGATAACGAATTTCTTGCAAAAGTATGTGAAGAAGTTATTAAGTCTGGAGCTACTGTTTTAAATATACCTGATACAACTGGCTATTGCTTACCTAGTGAATATGGAGATAAAATTAAGTTTTTAATGAATAATGTTAAAGGGATTGAAAATGTTACAGTTTCATGTCACTGCCATAACGATCTCGGGCTAGCAACTGCTAACTCCATATATGGAGTTATTAATGGCGCAAGACAAATTGAGTGTACAGTTAATGGTATTGGAGAGAGAGCAGGAAACACATCTTTGGAAGAAGTTGTTATGATTTTAAGACAGCATACTGATTTGAACCTAGATACTAATATTAACTCCAAACTTCTAAATGAAACAAGCCAAAAAGTATCAGAACTTATGGGGATGCCTGTTCAACCAAACAAGGCTATAGTTGGATCTAATGCATTTGCTCACAGTTCTGGAATTCATCAAGATGGCGTTATTAAAAAAAGAGAAACATATGAAATAATTGATCCACTTGATGTTGGTGTAGATAAATCATCAATTGTACTGACAGCTAGGAGTGGTAGAGCTGCACTGGCATTTAGAATGAAACAGTATGGCGTTAATCTAACGAAAAAAGAGCTAGATGATGTATATAATGAGTTTTTAATAGTAGCTGACAAAAAGAAAGAAGTAACAGACACAGATTTTCCTGAAATTCTTCAGAATAAAAATATTAGTTATGGCTAAAACACTATTTGATAAAGTTTGGGATTCACATGTAATTGAAAAAATAAAAGATGGTCCAGATGTTCTTTTTATAGACAGACATTTCATTCATGAAGTTACAAGTCCGGTAGCATTTGTTGGGCTTAAGAACAGAGGTCTTAAAGTAATGTTTCCTGATAAAACTTTTGCTACTGCTGACCACAATACACCAACAATAAATCAACATCTACCAATTAAGGATAAACTATCAGCTATGCAGGTAAAAACCCTAGAAAAAAATTGTATTGAGCATGGCATTGATTTTTGGGGACTTGGTCATAATAAAAATGGGATTGTCCATGTTATTGGTCCAGAAAATGGTATAACTCAGCCAGGACTTACAATTGTATGTGGAGATTCTCATACATCTACTCATGGTGCATTTGGAGCTATTGCATTTGGTATAGGAACCTCTGAAGTTGAAATGGTTCTTGCATGTCAGTCAATAATGCAACAAAAGCCTTTAAAAATGAGAATAAACATTGATGGATCTCTAAATTCTCATGTTACACCCAAGGATGTTGCTATTTATATTATATCAAGACTTTCTTCCTCTGGTGCAACTGGATATTTTGTCGAATATTCAGGAGAAGTTTTTAAAAATATGAGTATGGAGGGTAGAATGACTGTCTGTAATCTTAGTATTGAAATGGGTGCAAGAGGAGGAATGATTGCCCCAGACGAGAAAACATTTGAATACATAAAAGGTAGAGAATATGCTCCTAAAGGAGAGGAATGGGAGAATGCTCTATCCTATTGGAAATCTTTAAAGACTGATAATGATGCAATTTTTGATAAAGAATTTAACTTTAATGCAAGTGATATTGAACCTATGATTACTTATGGGACTAATCCAGGTATGGCTATTCCAATTTCTAAATCAATTCCAGGTTCCGGTTCAGACTCGGAATCATCATATCAAAAGGCACTCGATTATATGGAGTTTAAGGAAGGTGAAATGATGATTGGTAAAAAAATTGACTATATCTTCCTTGGAAGCTGCACAAACGGTAGAATTGAAGATTTTAGAACATTTGCCAGCTTAATAAAAGGTAGAAGAAAATCTGATAATGTTGATGCTTGGCTTGTGCCTGGATCACATAAAGTATTAAAAAGTATTAAAGATGAAGGAATCTTAGATATCTTAACAGATTCCGGTTTTCAATTGAGAGAACCTGGTTGTTCTGCATGTCTAGCAATGAATGATGACAAGATACCCAAGGGAAAATATGCGGTAAGCACCACAAATAGAAATTTTGAAGGAAGACAAGGACCTGGTGCTAGAACTTTACTTGCAAGCCCTTTGGTCGCTGCTGCTACTGCTATTACTGGAAAAATAACTGATCCAAGAGAAATTATTTAAAATGGCTTACGATAAATTTAACATTCTAAACAGCTCAGCTGTTCCACTTAATATCGATAATGTTGATACAGATCAAATTATCCCAGCAAGATTTTTGAAAGCAACTGAAAGGAAAGGGTTTGGTGAAAATCTCTTTAAAGATTGGAGATACAACTCAGATGGCACTACTATTGATTCATTTCCTTTAAACAATAAGGTTTACAGTGGGAAGATACTTGTTGCGGGTAAAAATTTTGGGTGTGGATCTTCAAGAGAGCATGCAGTTTGGGCAATATATGATTACGGGTTTAGAGCTGTAGTATCTAGCTTCTTTGCTGATATATTTAAAAATAACTGTTTGAATATTGGTGTTCTTCCTATTCAAGTTTCTGAAGAATTTTTAGTTGATATTTTTTCCCAAATTGATTTAAATTCAAAAACATTGCAAATCCCTTAAGTGAATTCACTTGAAAAACCTCATCCTTACTATCGTTAAAATCTGTCTTACTGTATTCGTCTTGTTTTGCAGGGCCTATAATTGCAAAATCTGGGTGTTTGTTTGCAGTTATTAAAAGTCTATCAAGAGTTTTGTTTTCTAATACAGCATCTGGAT
>Ga0208624_1001662_pt1 | contig 10464 bp, 10 predicted proteins | sample Knorr_S23_td_DCM_FD_185607 | JGI IMG/M metagenome (GOLD analysis project Ga0208624, IMG submission 185607) | Marine microbial communities from Southern Atlantic Ocean transect - Knorr_S23_td_DCM_ad_71m_LV_A (SPAdes) (version 2) | ecosystem: Environmental > Aquatic > Marine > Oceanic | place...
TGTATATCTTTTTTCATAACAAATATTTTGAGTGTGAAATAATATCAAATTAATAATCTATTACAATAAATTCATGAATTTTGTTCAGGTAGCAATTCCCTCCCCATTACGTCAAACATTCACTTACAAGAATCAGTTTAGCTCTGATTTGATTGGTAAAAGAGTTTTAGTTGAGTTTGGAAGAAGAAAGCTTGTTGGAATTGTTATTAGCCAATCAAAAAACTTTGATGAAAACTATAAATTAAAGCAAATTGAAGAAGTTCTTGATGATTCACCATTATTTGATAAGCATGCATTAAAGAAAATAATTAATATTGCTAATTATTATATGCATCCAATCGGCATTGTTTTTGAGTCTTTTATTCCATCATTTCTCAGAAAAGCAAAACATCAAAAAACTTTAGAAAAATATGTGATCAAAATTGATTCAGATAACGCTATCAAAAGTTTACACACATTAACGAGAGATCAAAAAAATGCTCTAAATTCAATAGAATCAAACGATTCGGGTGAAATATTATTGTCAGGCATTACTTCTTCAGGAAAGACAGAAGTTTATAAGCATTTTATTAAAAAACTTTTGAAAAAAGGAAAAAGTGCTTTAGTGCTTGTGCCTGAAATTTTTTTAACCCCTCAGATATTTAATGATTTTCAAGAAACTTTTGGTAACAAAGTGCTACTAAATCATTCTGGTTTAACTCCTATACAGAGAATTAAAGTATGGCTTACCTCACAGGATAACAAACCAAAAATTATTATTGGAACTAGGTCATCAATCTTTTTGCCAATTTGTAATCTTGGGGGAATAATTTTTGATGAAGAGCATGACCAATCCTATAAACAACAGGATGGTTTTAGATACGATGCGAAAGAGATTGCAAGAATGCTGTATGGTTCAAATACAAGAATTGTTTATGCATCTGCTACTCCTTCTCTTCTTAATATTAACAGAGCTCATAATAATGAAATTGAAAATTGCTTTTTAGATAAAAGAATTTCGAATGCTCCATTGCCAAAAATATCAATACATCAAATTACTCAAAATAAAACCACGGGTGGCATATCAAACGAACTACTAACTAAAGTAAAAAATAATCACACCGCGGGCCTTCAGTCACTAATTCTTTTGAATCGAAGGGGCTATGCTCCAATTTTTATGTGCAATTCATGTGGTTGGATTGCTAAGAGTAATTGTTGTGAAACTACATTAGTGTTACATCAAAATGTCCAAAGGCTGAAATGTCACAGATGTGAAAGTGTTTGGGGTATTCCAAGAATTTGTCCTAATTGTGAAAGCACAGATTTTACTCATAGAGGTTTGGGAACACAGCAAGTGGAAGAAATCTTAAAAAAAGAAATTCCGGAGGCAGATATTATTCGTATTGATCGTGACACAGTATCCGGAAAAACAAAAAGAGAAGAAAGTTCTACGATCATTAAAGATACAGAATCAAAAATATACATAGGGACACAGTTATTAGCAAAAGGCCATGACTTTCAAAATGTGAGTTTAGTAATTGTTTTAAATATGGATTTTGGTTTGTTTGGTGCAGATATTCATATGCAAGAACAAACTGCTCAGTTGATAGTACAAGTAGCTGGCAGAGCAGGCAGATCTGGAATTGAAAATAACGTATATTTGCAAACTAGAGTTTCTGACCACCCATTATTTAGTTTGATAAAAACTGGTAACTATCAAAAGATAGCTAAAGAACTTTTGAGTGAGAGGAAAAAACTTGATCTAGCTCCTTATATAAATCTTATGTACCTTAAAGCTGAAGATGCAAATCAATCAAGATTGAGGAAGTTTCTCGTAGATGCCAAAAAAGAATTATCTCAAAAGGATCTTGAAGTTTATGGACCGTTTGATAGTCCAGTAACAAAAATCGGGTATAAACACAGAATGTTTTGCATTATTCAAAGCTCAAAAAAGCAAAGGATGCTTGAAGTACTATCAGAATTTGCAAAAAACACCGAAGAATCAAAAAAGAGTATATCAACTTGGGTTATTGATATTGATCCCATCAATGCAGTTTAAAAATTTTTTATTATTAGTCTCAAATTCTATATGTCTAATTTGATTAGCTAGAGATAACGTTAAATAAAACTCATCACCAAAATTAAATTTAGAAATTTTGTTTGGCCATTCAATAAAGAAAATACCTTTCGAATTTTCAGTAATTTCAATTCCAAGCATTCCAAAATCATTCTGATTATCTAATCTATATAAATCAGAGTGAAAGATTTCTTTATCAGCTACTTGATATTCCTCTAAAATGCTGAATGTTGGGCTTTTAACCACACCTTTCCAGCCTATTGCTTTTAATATTTCTCTAACTAACGTTGTCTTACCTGTGCCTAAATCACCGTCGAGATAAAATATTGCTAAGCCGTCAAAGTCAGATAAAAATTCACCGATTTTTCTTCCAAGTGCTTCGGTTTGGGCAAGATTTGAAATATCAATTTTCATCAAAAAAAGCTTGGCGTTAAATTTACAAATTCTCTACCTTTGATTTCTCTTTTGAGGCACTCAACAACTTTTTGATAGTCGTCGTTATTTGCAACAAAATCTACATCATTGACATCTAAAACCAACAAGGGAGTCTCAGAGTAGTCAAAGAAAAATTCTGTATAAGATTCACACAATCGTTCAAGATATTCTAGTGCGACATGATCTTCATATGATCGAGCTCTTTTATTAACTCTTTCAAGAACTCTCTCAGGAGTAGCTTGCAAATAGATAAGAAGGTCAGGTTTAGGGTGAGAAGCATAAAATTTGGATTTTACTTCTTTGAAAATTTTGAATTCATCTGATGTGAGATTTAATTCTGCAAAGAGATCTTCTTTTTGAAACATAAAATCAGCAACAATTCTTCTTTTAATTAGATCATCTGAAAAATACATATCAATTTGCTGAGATCGTTGCATTACAAAGTATAGTTGAGAGGCAAAAGCGTAATTTTGCTTATCTTTATAGAATGACTTTAAGAAAGGGTTTTCATCTGATTCTTCTAAACAAAGCTCATGACCAAAATCGATAGCTATTTTCCTTGAAAGTGAAGTTTTACCAACACCAATTGGCCCCTCTATTGCAATGTAATTAGGAATTTTGCTTTCTTGCATTTTTTTTCTTACGTGTATTCAATAACCTTATCTTCTTATCATAGTTTGCTGTTTTAAATTCTGTCCACCAGTTGGTTGATACTTCTAAATTTTGTTCATTAACATTTCTCAGCAATAAGAAGTCGTAAGCAGCTCTAAATCTCAAACTTTTAGTAAAATTAATTGATTTTTTCCCAACCCTGCTAAAGCGTACTTGATTCATCCATACGTCTTTAATGAAACTCGAGTATTTTTTTGGTATTGATGTAATCATTTGTTGTTTTCTAACAACTTCAGCGATTGATCTATAAAATCTTTTAAAATTAATTTGCGTGCTTATGCCTGAATCAAAAAATACTTTAGGCCAAAGCAATACCGCAAAGATAAACCCAACATTAAGTTTTTTATTCAATTTGAACCTTTTGTCAGTTTCTCTGAATGCTTCAAGATAAAATTTATCAAAAATTCCATTCTCATCTTTAAAATGTGGGAATAAAACATCGAAGACTCCATACGCTTTTAACTGAATAAATGATTGTTCAGCATGTCCTGTCATAAACATTTTTATCACTTCTTCATAAAGTCTTGCAGGTGGCATTTCTAATAATTGAGTTTTATGTTCTTTGATACCATCAGCTATTTCTTGATCAATAGAAAAGTTTAGTTTTGCCGCAAATCTTAATGCTCGCAGAATTCTTACTGGATCTTCTAATATTCTTTCTCCTGAATTGCCTATAAATCTAATTTTTTTATCTTTAAGATCCTTAATGCCTTTTGTGTAATCGATGATTTCATGTGAGAAAGGATCATAATAGATCGAATTAATAGTTAGGTCCCTCCTTAACACATCTTCTTCTTGCGTACCCCAGTTGTTATCCCGTACTATTCGACCCTTTTCATTTATTTCTATTGATTCCGTGGTATTTGTTCCTCCTGCCCGGAATGTTGTGGCTTCAATAATTTCATCTACAAAAGCTATATGCACTAGCTTAAACCGTCTTCCAATTATTCTAGAATTTCTGAAAATTTTTCTAATTTCTTCAGGCTCACAGTTAGTAACAATGTCAAAATCCTTAGGCTTCAGACCTTTAATCATATCTCTAATGCCACCACCAACTATGTAAGCCTCAAATCCAGATTTATGTAATTTTGAAATTATATTTAAAGCATTTTTGGAGATATGGTTTTGATTGATACCAAATCTTTTGTCGTTATATATTTCAGGAGTCACTTCAATAATCAGCTTTAAGCTTTTTGTACTGATCAATAGAAAGTCTTGGGCTTTTTTCTTGAACAATTATAGATGATGCATAATTTCCAAATTCACATGCATTTAAAAAACTATCCCCTTCAATAATTTTATTTAAGGCTGCACCTGCGAATATGTCTCCAGCTCCATTTGAATCAATAGCCTTTACACTTTTTGCTTTTATTTCTGCGTAAGAACCCTCTTCAGAAATATAGGAAGATTCAGCCCCATTAGTTACGACATAATTTAATGCCAAAGAGCTTAGATCTTCTACAAAATTTTCTCCTACCAGCGATATTGCCTCCTCCTTGTTACAAAAAAGGTAGTCAACTTTTCGCACGTTAAAGACTTCTTTAAACCTAGATTTAAATGTTTGAACAACCCCTGGATCTGACAGGCTTAGAGCAAGTTTAGTTGTTTTTTCAGTTCCTTTGAGAATGCTTAGAAATGCTGAAAAATTTTCATCCGATGTGAATTGATAACCTTCAGAAAACAAAATTTTCGAGTTATTGGCTACTTCTATAAAATCTGAATTAAAAACTAATCTTTCAGATGCCCCAAGGTAAGTTCCCATAGTTCTCTCACTATTGGGAGTTATAAAGACTAGACACCTACCTGTACGGACTTCTTCATGATAAAAAGAATTAATAGATACAATTCCATTTTCTTTAAGATTGTCTTCGTAAAGTCGGCCCCTATCATCGTTTGCTAATTGACAAATATGTGCGCAACTGGAACCAAAATTAGAAGTTGCAGCAAGGCTATTTGTTGTTGAACCTCCACAAACAACATCAGGTGCTAAATCTGAGGGTAATCCAGCAAGAATGTCTTCCTGATCTTGAAAGGAAATTGACTTAAATTGATTGAAGAAGAGATCTGTGGAATCAACAAAGCTTTTTTCAACGTAAAAAGTTTCATCAACAAGAGCATTTCCAACACCCAAAATATCAAATTTCATCTTTAATTTCTTTTAGAGATTGTTTTGCAAGTTTAGCAGCTTTTGTCATCTTGTCTTCATCATGAAGAGTTGATATGAAACAACTTTCATAGGCAGATGGTGGCAGATAAATATTTTTCTCAAGCATTTTTCTAAAAAATTTCGCGAATAATTCTATATCTGTTTTCTGAACGTCATCGAAATTTTTTGGTAATGAATTAGAAAAGAAAAAACCAAACATTCCACCTCTAACATTAAATGAGAAAGGCATTTTTAACTCATCTGCATATTCTTTGATTGGGTTTAGGAATGATTTGGCATTCTGTTCCATAGAAGCGTAGATTTCTTTATTTCCTAGCTGTTTTAATAAAGCTGTACCTGCGCTCACAGCAATTGGATTACCTGATAATGTGCCAGCTTGATAAACCGGACCATCCGGAGAAATATTATTCATTATTTCAGCTTTACCACCGTAAACGCCCACTGGTAAGCCAGCACCTACAATTTTGCCCAGTGCAGTTAAATCAGGAGTTATTCCTAACAATTCTTGAACACCACCTCTAGCCACTCTAAAGCCGGTCATAACTTCATCGAATATTAGAATCGTTTTATTTTGGGTACATAAATTTCTTAATTCTTTAAGAAAATTTATATCAGGTTCTATAAAACCCATATTTCCGGCAATTGGTTCAATTATTACCGCAGCTAAATCATCGCCGTATTCTTTGAACGCTTTATCCAAAGCTGCAATATCATTGTAAGGAAGAGATATTGTTAATTGTGATAATTCCTCTGGTATCCCTGGTGAGTCAGGCACTCCTAAGGTTGCTAATCCTGACCCAGCTTTTACCAGTAATGAATCTACATGTCCATGATAACAACCAATGAATTTTATTATTTTCTTTTTGTTGGTTGTGCCTCTAGCTAATCTTATGCAACTCATAGTTGCTTCTGTTCCAGAGTTGACCATTCTCAGCTTCTCAATGCTTGGCAAGTATGATTTTATAATTTTTGCAATCTCTAATTCATTCTTAGTGGGTGCGCCAAAACTTATTCCTTTGCTTGCCTGACTTTTTATTGCGCTGACTATATTTTTATTTGAGTGGCCCAAAACCATTGGTCCCCATGAGCCAACAAAGTCTAGATATTTATTTCCATCTTCATCGTATAAATAACATTCTCTCGATTTTTTAAAAAATATAGGTGTTCCACCTACACTTTTGAAGGCCCTTACCGGAGAATTGACCCCTCCAGCTATATGATGTTTAGATTTTTCAAATAAATCCTGTGACTTTTTAGTTTTCATAAAGACGTTTATGGCAATCTTTGACTCTAAAGATCAATTTTTTCACTTTTATAATGATAGTTTTATATGACTAATTAAGCTAATACCAACACCTAACCAAATAAATTAAGATTTTAGAAAATCATTTAAAACTTTATTTCCAAAGGACTCAACTTTATTCCAATCTGTAAATTCAAAAACTTTTGAGGGATCAGTTGGCCCCTTAGACATCCACATAATAAATCTAATCATGTGCTTATCAAAAAAATGGTATTTTGGATAAGAAATTTTTCCAGCAAAAACCTCTAAAAGATCAGGCTTCCAAGAAACTTTCTTTAAGAACTTAATTAGGTAAGGGTTTGTTGCTGGTGTATTCTTATCCTCTTTTCTAGCAACAGCATTAACATTAAAAAATGCAGTTTGTTTTTTATTTAATACATCTAAATTACGTTTAATAAATCTGAATAAACTAGCTTTATGATTACCATACCTTATGCTTGCACCTACTAAAATAAAATCAAAACTTTCTAGATCTAACGAATCAGCTTCCTCAATGCTACAAAGGCTTACCATTGACTTATGCTTAATGATCTCAATAATCTTTTCACAGATTCTTACTGTGTGACCGTCAGTGCTTGAATAAATAACCGCCGTTTTTTTCATACCGATAAGAATTATAAGTCATTAATTATTTTTGATAGAATATGAACACATATATGGATGTACAAATTAAAAAAGCAGCGCCTTTCGAACTTTCAGAAAGTGCAATTTCTAAAATTTCTTTACTGAAAGAATCAGAAAATAATAAATTCTTTAGGGTTTATGTCACTGGTGGTGGATGTTCTGGTTTCCAGTATGGCTTTAAATTTGATGAATTCGATCAAGATGAAGATGCGAAGCTAGATTTTGGTGAAGGAGTTCAGGTAGTCTTAGACCATATGTCTTATCCTTATATACTTGGTTCAAAAATCGATTATGTCGAAAACCTCATGGGGTCAAAGTTTACTGTTGAAAACCCAAATGCATCTTCCACATGTGGATGTGGAGCATCCTTTTCTATTTAAATAAAACGGCCCTTTCTTTGAAAGCTAGATAGGCAAATGCAGCTGATTCGACGTACTTTGAAGAAATTAAATTATCAATTGTACTAATTTCAGCTTTGATGGTTTCTTTTATTCTAAGCATCAAGTATTTATTTTCTGCGCCCCCTCCATGAAAAATAACTTTTTCAGGAGCACCACAAAAATTAAAATATTCTTGAATTTTCTTCACAGTAAGTTCTGTCAAGGTAGATAAAATATCTTCAGGAGTTTTTTGATTAAGAGATTTTTTATTTTTTTCTAGCAGATTCATGTAAACACTAAGATCGTCTGCGCGTGGGTATGGAAGTGAATCAATTTGACTTAAAAGCTCCTCTAATAAAAAACTATCAACATTACCTTTTGATGCCAATGAACCATCTAAATCAAATTTACCTAAATTAAAGTTTCTCATAGTTGCATCCAATAAGCAGTTACCGGGACCAATATCAGATGAATGAATTATATTCTCATCTTTCAAGTAGGTTCCATTGCATATACCACCAATGTTCAGTACTAATTTTTCTGTTTCCTTTTCTGATAATAAGTACTGATGAAAAGCTGGAATGAGTGGGGCTCCTTTACCTCCTTTTGCAATATCAAAATTTCTAAAATCTGAATAAACCGGTATTTTTGTTTGTTTTGCGATTATTTCTGGTGAACCAGCTTGTAAACTAAAATCATCATTATGTGAAATTGTTTGGCCTGGAAAAGCTATAGCTACTACATTATGTCTTTCGGTTTCTACAAGTTTGTTTACTAGTTCAATACTTTTGTCAGTAATTTCTTTGCTAATGAATGCTTGGTCTTCCGATGTTTGATATCCTTCAGAAAAATTTAAAGTTTTACAGGATAAGACATTTAAACCATTTTCAAAGGAAACTAAACACCCATCTAAACTGTCTCGACTTGTGCCAGACATAAGGCCTACATAGAGATTTTTCATTGAATGCTTGAGATGTTAGAGATAATCTCGGTTCTCTCTTCTACAAGTTTATCGAAGTATTTTTTGTTGTAAGAATTTATCGATTGAGCATTGGGTGGCTCTACCTTAACAGGATCAGTATGCTTGCCATTTATATGAAATTCATAATGTAAATGTGGTCCAGTAGCTAATCCCGTTGAACCAACATATCCAATAGTCTGGCCCTGAGTTACTTTTGCACCTTTTCTTATTCCGTCAGCAAAACCTCTAAGATGCGCATATCTAGTCATGTATTTATTGAAATGCATGATATCAATATAATTACCATAAGAATTTGAGTATTGTGCATTCTTAATAACACCATCTCCTGTAGCCTTTACAGCAGTACCAGCTTTTGCAGCGTAGTCAGTTCCCTTATGAGCTCTAATTGTATTTAAAATTGGATGTTTCCTATTCGGATTGTAGTGAGAGCTTATACGAGCAAATTCTATAGGTGTTCTCAAAAAGGCTTTTCGAACGTTATTACTATCGGTGGTGTAGTAGTCTTTTCTGCCCCTTTGTGTAAAACGTATAACTGTTATTTTGGTACCTTTATTGGTGAATTCTGCAGCTAAAATATCTCCATTTGAGACAAGTCTTCCATTTGAAAAAATATCTTCATAAAGAATTTTTACTTTATCGCCATTTCTAATATCAAAGGCATAGTCGATGTCCCACCCAAATATGTAAATTAGATCTCCTAAAACAGATTCAGGAACATTTGCTTTTTTTCCTGAGGAGTAGAGTGAATCTGATATAACAAACTCTCTAAATTGGGCAATCCTTTCAAGATTATCTCGTTTTTTTTCAAAACTATAATCATTATTCTCAATTTTCAGCACATCAAGGTAGAAGTTTTCATCAAATCTTTTTACAAATAAACCTTCATTGTTAGAAGTAATATAAAGTTCATCATTCACACGCAAATTGATGAATTTTTTTAATTTACGATCTTTTGCAATCTCATTTATAGTCACAGGACTTACCCCAAAACCTACTAATGTCGAATAAAATGTATCTCCAGATTTAATTTTTATTTTATTTTCTTTGGGAATGTTTATATCTATATTTACTGGCTCTAAAGATATTCTTTCAACGGTAAGTTCTGGGTCTGTAATAAAATTTCTATTTTCAGAATCAGCTGCTATTAAAAATATAAAGATTGATGGTACCAATAAAATGGCAAGAATTAATTTTAAATGAGAGCCTGTGTACATGTTCTGATATTATATATAAAGCTTTATGGATCCAAAAAACCAAATTGAGATTATAAAACAAGGAGTCGATGAGATCATCGGTGAAAATGATTTAATCGAGAAACTTAAACAAGGTAAAAAACTTACAGTAAAAGTTGGTTTTGACCCAACTGCTCCAGATTTACATCTAGGACATACAGTAATACTCAGAAAAATGAGGCAATTTCAAGATTTAGGCCATAAAGTTATTTTTCTAATTGGGGATTTCACCGGCAAAATAGGCGATCCCAGTGGAAAAAATAAAACTAGACCTCCACTAACTGATAAAGAAATAAAGGAAAACGCTAATACCTACGCTGAGCAAGTGTTTAATGTCCTTGATAAAGATAAAACTGTGGTAGATTTTAATTCTAGGTGGGGCGATCAGATGACAGCAGCAGATATGATAAAGCTGTCAGCTCAATCGACAGTTGCCAGAATGATTGAGAGGGACGATTTTTCAAAAAGATATAAAAACAATCAGCCAATTTCTATTCATGAATTTTTATATCCATTAATGCAAGGCCAAGATTCAGTTGAGCTTGAGGCAGATGTAGAATTAGGGGGAACTGACCAAAAGTTTAATCTTCTAGTTGGTAGGGATCTGCAAAAA
>Ga0208624_1001663_pt1 | contig 10459 bp, 8 predicted proteins | sample Knorr_S23_td_DCM_FD_185607 | JGI IMG/M metagenome (GOLD analysis project Ga0208624, IMG submission 185607) | Marine microbial communities from Southern Atlantic Ocean transect - Knorr_S23_td_DCM_ad_71m_LV_A (SPAdes) (version 2) | ecosystem: Environmental > Aquatic > Marine > Oceanic | place...
CCATAGATAACGTTATCTCTAATCGAACCGGAGAAGAGCCCCGGATCCTGAGGCACATATCCGAAAAGACCCCTAACCGAAGACAAACAAAGTTCACTTAAATTCCGTTCTCCCCAAAAGATTCCACCGCATTCTGGCTCATAAAATCTTTGTATAAGGTCGAAGACAGTACTTTTTCCAGCTCCAGATGGGCCAACAATAGCGACCATCGACCTCGCTGGTACTGTTAAGGAAATATCGCGCAATGCCTTTTCTCCAGGTCTTGTCTGATATCCGAAAGTGACGTTCGTAAGTCTTAAGGTCTGAGGATCAACCTCTTTTACTGAAATTGGCGAGGCAAAAACTGTTTTGCTCTCGACCTGCGGAACAAACAATAGATCAATCAACCTCTCCGCAGCACCGAGCGCTCGTTGCAATTCGCCCCAAACTTCTGACACCACTCCTAGAGCGCCTGCTACAAGGAAGGCATAGAAAATAAAAGCCACCAAGTCTCCGGGCGAAATCTTGCCGGATAGAACGTCAACACCTCCCACATAAATCAGGGCTGCGATCGCGCCAAAGGCAAGAACCATTACCGCCGCCGTTAAAGCAGCTCTGTATTTGATTCGTTTTATGGATACAGCTACTGAAATTCCGACTTTTTCCGAGAACCTCTGAATATCTACTTTTTCGTGGTTGAAAGATTGAAGAACCTTCAAATTCCGAAAACTCTCGCCTACATGAACGCCTACATCAGCAATCTTATGTTGTGACTCATTTGAAAGAGTTCTTACTTTTCGGCCAAAAAAAATCACCGGAAAAACAACAAGGGGAACACAACCTAATACGATCAACGACAATTTAAAATTTGTTATAAAAAGCAGGATAATACCGCCTACAAGCATCAGAGCGTTACGAACCGCAACAGAGAGCGATGAGCCAACCACTGTTTGGATTAGGGTTGTATCCGTAGTAATTCTAGATTGAATCTCACTCGCAGAGTTAACGTCAAAAAAACTAGGACGAACCCAGACAAGGTGATCAAAAACAGCCCTTCGCAAGTCGGCCGTGATCTCTTCACCGATCTTTGATACAAAATAAAAACGAATGTATGTTCCGACGGTCAGGACGCAGGCTACGACGCCGAAAAATAAAAGAGAATTCGTTAAAAGATCTTGTTCACCACTAGCGAATCCAGAGTCGATAATTATGCGAATCCCTTGGCCAAGAGATAGCATCGCGCTAGCGGTAAGCGTAAGTGCAATCGTAGCAATTGCTATTTGCCCACTGTAGGGCTTCAAAAATCTAAGAGCGATATCTGATCTCGAACGTTCTTTCAATGCAACCTCGACAATTTCTCTCTCGTGATAGGGCCATCAAGCTTTCGCCTAAACGTTATAGTTTTTCACGAAAAATAAAGTGAAAATTAGACGCTATTCGACTTCTCAAAATTAAAAACACAAAAAAATAGACTGAACGAAGAGGATTTTAAAGGTATGGCTTCACTAGAATGTCTGATCAATGAAACGGGTGCAGATCCAGTAGGAACGGTTATTTGGCTTCATGGTTTGGGTGCGGATGCTACTGACTTTCAACCTCTGGTGGATATGTTCGAAATTCACGCGCCACTGCGTTTCGTATTTCCAAATGCTCCAAAGCGCCCAATAACAATAAATGGCGGGATGGAAATGCGAGCTTGGTATGACATCCGAGAGGGCTCCCCAATCGCGGACCAAGATGACATAGATGCCTCGAGGGCTCAGATAGAGGCACTAATAGAAGATGAATTAGAGAAAGGGGTCGCTCATGAGAAGATTACAGTAGCTGGCTTTTCGCAAGGCGGAGTTATAGCACTAGAATCAGGGCTGGTTGCAGAACGAAAATTTGCTGGAATTATGGCCTTGTCGACTTACGTTAATAATCACGAGGAGCTCACACAAAGAGTCGCTTTAGCCAACCTGGATACGAAAATATTCATGGCTCATGGTCTCGCAGATCCAATGATTCCCATAACTAGAGCGGTCACATCTCGAGAAAAGCTGCTTGAGCTAGGATATAAGGTGGAGTGGCATGAGTATTCCATGGGGCATCAGGTATGTCCTCAGGAAATCAAGGACCTAGAGACATGGCTAAAATCAATTTACGAGGACTAGTAAATCTCGATACAACCCAGTCCCGATGGGTGGAAGCCGTGCTAGCTGACTTCAACACTTTTCTGTCGGATCATGCATCCGCCGAAAAGAAAGCTTCGGGAATGGCTTTAAGCATGGCTTCTCATTATCCAGATCGCCCAGACATCCTGACTGCCATGGCCGATTTGGCGATAGAGGAACTCGCCCATTACAAGCAGGTGATCAACCTCATTCTAAAGCGGGGGCTAGTCCCTCAATCGGATCGTAAAGACAACTACGTTGCCGAATTGAATCGAAAGGCACGAAAAGGTCGAGACGAATTTCTGCTCGACAGATTGCTCATCGCAGCACTGATCGAGCGAAGAGGCGCGGAGAGATTCGAACTCATAGCCCAACACCTCAACGACACCCAGTTGGCTAATTTTTACCGTAACCTGGCGAAGAGTGAAGAGAGACATTGGGTTTTATTCGTGAATCTGGCTTCAGGTAATTATCCTGAGAGCGAGATCATATCAAGATTCAACGAACTGTCTGAGATCGAGAACGATATCTTATCGGGATTACCCATAAGTGCACGCCTGCACTGACCAAAAAAGTGGGGCCAACCATAAATAGCAAACTCATTAAAAAGTATCTGGAGAGACACGCCGAAAAAGAAAGCCGGTTTTCTATACAGAAGTTCGAAGAACAGTTTGGTTCTTTAGCTATTTTCTCCAATGTCCTTGTAGTACCTATATTTGACGAGCAATCTGATTGTCTAAATTCCATATTCAAGAACATAACGACAAGCGACACGCTCATAATCCCAGTAGTCAATGCGCCAGAACAGACATACGTTAGAGATTCACGAGTCCAATATTTACCAGAAAAGATCGAGCGAACAATTGCTTGTCTAGACGCATTAAGACGAAGTTCGCCGTTTCCTTTGTTGATAGTGGATCGTGTCACCGAGGGGCAACGAATACCGCCCAAAGAGGGGGTTGGGTTAGCAAGAAAGATAGGATCTGACGTCGCACTTTCCCTCATCGCTCAAAATAAAATCAAGTCCCGATGGATCTACCAGACCGATGCTGACGCTGTTTTGCCCCCGGATTACTTCTTTCGGAATTTACCAGTTGCCGGCGCCGCACTTTTTCCATTCAAGCACGTGAGCAGAGACACCACGTTACAAAAATGCGCCCGACTTTATGAGCTGCATATGGAACATTATGAAAAGTCTTTATCCGAAAGTGGGAGTATTTTCGGCTTTACTGCTCTTGGCAGTACGATGGTAATCGAAGCATCAACTTACGCCGCGGTCCGCGGTTTTCCAAAGAAAAGCGCGGGCGAGGACTTTTACATGTTGAACAAAATACGAAAAGTTACCCAAATCAAACCTGTGAAAGGCGCTCCAATTGAAATCGAGGCAAGATTATCTGACAGAGTGCCCTTCGGTACTGGAACTAATCTCATGAAAATGAGCTCTCTCCTTGAGAAAGACGGATCACAGGGCGATTTTAAAAGCTACAACGAATGTTGCTTTAGGGCTCTCAGGTGCGCTCTAGAACTCATCGAAAAGATTTGCAGAAACCCGGGATTTCTTGAGGATTTTCGGAACCTTCAACCTCAAAACTCGACGGACAAAGCAGAGTTCCTGGCAATTAAGGCTTTGATTGACCTTGGACTTTTAAAACAGGTAGATCAGATAAACCGACAGAGAATCGACCCGCAGCAAAAATTACAACGACTGACCAGCTGGTTCGATGCTTTGAAGACGTTGCGGTTTATCAACCAAATGCGACTTGAATATCCGGACAAAAGCCTGTTGAAGATAATGGAGTCAAAAGGTAAGACCGTAGATCAATTTGAATTGCATATCGGTACTGTCCCTCTTGAGTTATGATCGCAGTCGAAATGTTCGAGCCGGGAGAAAGAACTTTCTCTTCCAAGGCAAAAAAATATGACAAATGTTTTCATTGATGGACAAGCTGGTACGACAGGCCTGGAGCTAGCTAGTAGACTTGCCAAGCGCGAGGATCTTACGATCTTGCAGATCCCCGAGGATTCGAGAAAAGACCTGTCGGCGCGCTCAGCAATCTACACGAAGGCAGACATTGTCATACTTTGTCTGCCCGATCAGGCCGCAGTTGAGGCAGCTGAAGCCATTGGAGATAAATGCAAGGTGATCGATGCGAGTACAGCCCATCGAACCCACAAAGACTGGACGTACGGGTTACCCGAACTTACGAGCACTCAACGGCAGAGAATAGCCGGCGCAGAGAAAGTTTCAAATCCGGGCTGCTATCCCCAAGGATATTTGTTACTTGTGAGACCACTGATTGAAGAGGGGATACTGAGCGCTGAGACTTTGCTCCGGTGCAACGCTTTGTCAGGTTATTCGGGCGGCGGGAAAGCAATGATTTCAAAATTGGAGAAAACACCCTGTAATGATGAAGGCATGGTCAGTCGAATTTATGGCCTCAACCTCGACCACAAACATGTTAGTGAGATGCAGATTCACTCGGGCTCACAGGTGCGTCCGATTTTTATACCTACTGTCTGCTCTTTTTATAGGGGCATGACCATCCAAATCTCATTATTCTCTTCGGAATTGAACGGACACCAAGCAAAAGATGTATATGACTGCCTTCATAAACGTTACGAAAATGAGAGATTCATAAAGGTAATTCCATTTGGCTCGTCAAAGCCTTTGACAGAAGATTTTCTCAACCCACTTGGCTGTAATGAAACAAACGAGATGGAGCTTATGGTATTCGGTAACCGTGAACAGATACATCTAATTGCGAGGTACGACAACCTCGTTAAAGGGGCCGCCGGTTCCGCGATACAGAATCTCAATATAATGTTGGGTTGCGACGAGAATATAGGGCTGATTTAGGGAGCCACGCCAAATGCTAAGAAGCCTTCAAGCAGAGAAACTCAGAGAACTAGAGAATTCCTGGTCTCAGGAGTATGACCGATTAGTCAATCTTTCGGGAACAGATCGCCTAAACCTGGATCTGAGCCGGGGTAAACCATCACCGGAGCAGCTGGAATTGAGCAATCCACTAGCAAGCAGTCTGAAACCGAATGAGCTGATCGCCGGGTCCGGAATCGACACGAGAAACTACGGAGAATTATCTGGGATCCCTGAAGCTAAACGTCTTGGGGCGACCATAATGGGTGTGCCAGAGGACGAAATCATCGCCGCCGGTAATTCTAGCCTGACTCTCATGTATATAACGCTGTCAACAGCCATGAAAAAGGGCCTGTGGGGCGACACACGCAAGTGGGAAAATTCAAGTTCACCAAAAGTTCTCGCCCCCGTGCCGGGCTATGACAGGCACTTCACCATGAGTGAATTTTTTGATCTGCAGATGATAAATATCGATTATACCGACCAATCACTGGATACCGATCAGATAGCGCAGGCTGTGTCTCAGGACAATTCAGTTAAGGCAATTTGGTGCGTCCCTAAATATGGAAATCCGACTGGGATTACGCTCCCGGATGAAACCGTCGAGTTTATCGCTGACCTCCCAAATATGGCCGCTGCGAATGATTTCGTTGTTTTGTGGGACAACGCCTATGCAGTCCATGATTTATCTCCACGAATGGATACGCTGGCCTCTATCCGCGAAGCTGCTCTGTCAAAAGGAACGCTCGACCACATAGTTCACTTCGCTTCAACCAGCAAAATCACATTTGCTGGCGCAGGCGTTGGATTCCTGTCCGCTTCAAATACAGTCAGATCAGAGATACTAAAATATCTTTCGATCCTAACAGTTGGCCCGGATAAGGTTAATCAACTCAGGCACGCTCGTTTCCTGGACAATAAGCTAGAAACGCATATGTCTGCTCACGCTGATATTTTGCGCCCAAAATTTGACCTAGTCTCAAAGATTTTGGAGGAGGAGCTTTCGGATCTGGCAATAGCTGATTGGACTAAACCCAACGGAGGCTATTTCGTGTCATTCGACGTAATGGATGGATTAGCCAAAGAAATTGTGCATCTAGCGAAAGATGTTGGACTTACACTCACACCCGCCGGCGCAACCTTTCCTTATGGGATAGACCCGAAAGATAAAAATATAAGAATTGCCCCGACGTTCGCAAAGCTCTCGGAATTAGAGAGTGCTATGAAAGTTTTGACCCTGTGCACTAAGCTTGCAAGTGCCAGAAAAATATTGAATCAAGGACGACTTTGATCGACGCTGAGGACAAACTTGAAGATGGCAGTGACAGAGAAATTTGTCGCTTCGACGAATTTGCGCTCCCCCAGCCTCTACTTCGCGCCATAGAAGATCTGGGCTTCGTCTCCTGTACCCCTATTCAAGCCGAATCGCTTCCATATGGTTTGTCTGATTATGACGTAACCGGTCAGGCCCAAACAGGGACTGGGAAAACGGCGGCTTTTCTAATTTCGATTTTTACAAAATTATGGGAAAAACCTTTACAAGAAGCACCCGCCTTAGGAACCCCTCGCGCTCTTGTTTTAGCTCCCACAAGAGAGCTCGCTCTACAGATTGAGAGCGATGCTATGGATCTTTCGAAGCATATGAACCTCCAGCTGCTCTCTTTGGTTGGCGGTATGGACTTCGAAAAACAGCAAAAAAAGTTAGAAAAAAGAGCGGTGGATTTAGTCGTGGCAACACCAGGCAGACTGATCGATTTTATAGAACGAAGACAGATCAATCTTCGAAAGGTCGAAACACTGGTGATTGATGAAGCCGATCGCATGCTAGACATGGGTTTCATACCGGACGTTCGCAGAATCGTCTATCAAACGCCACACAAAAGACAACGGCAGACGCTTTTCTTTTCAGCAACCTTTAATGAAGACGTAATGAGACTGGCACAGAGTTGGACTATTGACCCAGAGCACATCGTAATCGAGGCCGAGCAAGTCGCTACCGATACCGTCGAGCAACGATTTTGGTTAGTTGGCGCAGACCAAAAAGATTGGGTATTAAAAAAAATCCTCGAACTTGATAAACCTGAACGAGCCATTATCTTCGCTAATCGGAGAGATCAGACACATTCAGTCGCTTCAAGCCTTCAAAAAGCTGATATCCGTTGTGAGGTTCTCGCTGGAGACGTTCCACAGAAAAAAAGACTGGCTACCCTAGACCGTTTCAAATCAGGGAAGCTTCCCTATTTGGTCGCCACCGATGTTGCCGGAAGGGGCATTCACGTAGAGGACGTCAGCCATGTAATCAACTACGACTTACCCGAAGATCCCGAGGATTATGTACATAGGATTGGACGCACAGGTAGAGCCGGATCTACGGGCACCTCTATCAGTTTTGTTTCAGAGATGGATGCTTTTAACGTGCCTGAATTGGAGCAATTTCTCAGCGCGTCAATCGAGTGTTCGCAACCTGAGCAGCGTTACTTCAAATCCAAATCGGATACCGCAGAATCGATATGAGTGTCGTGGCCGTAGTGCAACATTGCGCTGGAACAGATGTAGAAACCAACCTCGCTACATTAGAGCTCTTAAGCAAACAAGCCGCTAGCTCAGGCGCAGAATTTATAACCTGGCCTGAAGCGTTTGCGTACATCGGCCGCCACGAGGGTAAAAAAGAGATTCTAGAGTCTCTCACGGATAACGGCCCAATTTTAACTCGGTGTAGAGAGCTTGCAGCCAACCTAAAATGTCCATTATTACTTGGAGGTTTTCATGAGGCGGCGCCAGACAGAGATAAATGCTTCAACACAACTTTAGTACTTAATGAGTCCGGTGAGATTGCTACAACCTACAGGAAAATTCATTTGTTCGATGTCGCTATCGAAAACGGCCCACAACTAATGGAGTCTAAACATACCGAAGCGGGCGATATTGCGGTTACTACTGAGACTATTTTTGGAAAGTTGGGCTTGACGATCTGTTACGATGTGAGGTTTCCAGCTCTCTACCAACGTCTTACTGAGCTTGGGGCAATTGCTCATGCGGTCCCTTCCGCTTTTACAAAAGAGACAGGTCAAGCGCACTGGCACACTTTACTTCGAGCAAGAGCTATCGAAACACAAAGTTATATTATCGCGCCCGCGCAACATGGAAGACACAGCAAAAATAGATCTTCCTTTGGCCATTCGGTAATAATTGATCCATGGGGCAGAGTCCTCGCCGAGTTGCCCGATGGAGACGGTTTCGCATTAGCAGAAATAAATGAAGAGCGGGTCTCAGAGGTTAGAGCTCAAATTCCCAGTTTATTAAACAAACGAGCATTTCGTTCCAGTACCCAATAAAACTATGGTTCTCCCAACTGACCATCGAGTATTGAACATATTGATAGGTCTGGCCTGTTTGGTCATCGTGGCCGGCGCTATTAAATATAGTCAGGGGCTGCTGGTGCCGATATTACTCGCCGGGTTTTTGGCCGTCTTAGCCAGTTCACCGTTATTCTGGCTTCAAAGTCAAGGAGTGCACCGCAACCTAGCTCTTGCCATCGTTTTATTGCTCAGCGTTTTCCTGCTTGTCTTGATTGGAGTGCTCTTTTTTCAAGCCGGGGCCGATTTTTCGACCAAGCTTCCTTTTTATCAACAACGGCTTGAGTCTCTCCAAGCGAATCTAAACGCGCAACTGTCGCAAACCTTCCCTCAGCTGCAGCCCTCCGTTTTCATAAACGCATTGCAACCTTCGTCGATACTCAATCTTGTCGCTTCAACCATTACCAGTATGGGTAATATTCTGAGCAATGGAGTATTAATCGGTCTCACTGTCGTATTTATCCTGGCTGAGACAAATTCATTCCCCGGGAAGCTTGATCTGATCAGAGGAAAGTCAGCCTCAAGGGATCAAAGCCTTGAAAACTTTTTAGCTAAAACGAACCAATACTTCGCTATAAAAACGAGTACGAGCTTTCTTACGGGGATAATCGTAGGGTTAGGGTTGTGGCTAATTGGCGTTGATTTTCCAATTCTGTGGGCTCTTCTAGCCATATTCCTTAATTTCATACCGAATATTGGCTCAATAATAGCGGCGATACCTCCGATCGTTCTTGCCCTGATACAGCTGGGACCCGTTTATGCTGTCATTACGCTAGGCCTATTCATTCTTACCAATACGTTTGTGGGCAACTTTATAGAACCCAAATATTTAGGACGCGGACTGGGGCTATCCGCACTCGTGGTCTTCATATCTCTGATAATTTGGGGTTGGCTTCTAGGTCCTGTTGGCATGTTTTTATCAGTGCCTCTTACCGTCGCTGCCAAGATCGCCCTGGAAAATAACGAGGCCACAAAATGGATTGCTATCATTTTAGGTCCGACTGTTGAGGAAAGCGACGACAGTGATGAAGCTCAAAATGACTAGCTTTGAGCGCCCTAATATAAGAAATATGGAGGGTTATGCCCCCGGGGAGCAACTCTCAGCCCACAACATTATAAAACTCAATACGAATGAATCACCGTTCCCACCAACAAAAAGGGTCGGAGAATTATTAGCAAACTTCAACTATGAGGCTCTTAATCTTTACCCCGACCCAAGCTCATCCTCGCTTAGGAAGTTCATCGCAGAAATGCACGGGTTAACGCCAAGTAATATTGTCATTACTCATGGCGGCGACGAAGGACTTAGATTAGCGGTGACTACTTTTGTGGATCCTGGCGAGCATTGCTTGTTCGAAGATCCGACTTACTCCCTTTACTCGGTTCTCGCAGGAATTCAAGACGCGAAAAGTTTGTCTATAGAGCTAAACGATGATTGGTCTTTACCGGAGGATTTTGCCGATAGAGCAATTAAATCGGAGTCAAAATTGACTTTTATCGTAAATCCCCATGCTCCCAGCGGCAGATTTTTAACAGACAAGGCTCTTGGCGCTATCGCTGATTCAATTCCTGGTGTTTTATTGATCGACGAAGCCTATTTCGACTTTGTCGACACCGAGTTGAAATACAACACCGCCGAGATCGTAAAAAATCACAAAAACGTGTTAGTTCTCAGAACCCTCAGCAAAGGTTATGGTTTAGCCGGTCTGAGACTGGCGTATCTGGTGGGTGACGAAAAACTTGTTGCCCCTATTAGGGAGAAAACCGCCGACAGTTACAACACCAGTAAATTAAACCAAGAACTTGGTCTAGTCGCGCTTCAAGATCAGGATTACGCAGACAACGTTTGGAACGAGATCAGAATAGAGCGCAGCCGTCTTAGCGAAGAGTTACGCATGCTGGGTTTTAAGGTTAACCCAAGTCAGACCAATTTCATTCTGGTAGAGTCCCCCGAGCCCAAAATCAATGCCAAAGAAATTTACAACGGTTTACGCGAATCGGGCGTCCTGGTCCGCTATTTCGATACCAAAAGATTAAAAAATGCATTCCGTGTGACAATTGGCACCAGGAGCCAGAACGAGATTTTTCTGGAAAAA
>Ga0208624_1001664_pt1 | contig 10455 bp, 7 predicted proteins | sample Knorr_S23_td_DCM_FD_185607 | JGI IMG/M metagenome (GOLD analysis project Ga0208624, IMG submission 185607) | Marine microbial communities from Southern Atlantic Ocean transect - Knorr_S23_td_DCM_ad_71m_LV_A (SPAdes) (version 2) | ecosystem: Environmental > Aquatic > Marine > Oceanic | place...
GCTGCTACGTCACACCCACCGCTCCCGGCTGGGGTCTGGAATTCCGCCCGGACTTTATCGCCCAACACCGCTACCCCGAGGGCGCCCAATGGAAAGATCGGCCGGCCCATAAAAAAGGTGTTCAGTTCGAGGCGAACTAAACGAGCATCTTATGCTCGCGCCGGCGGAGGTTTTGGCCGATTCTCAGCCGATCCAATGAAACACTGCGCGCTCATTCTGTCTTCACTCCTCTGGACCGGATCCATTTGGGCCGATACGACCGAGAAGCCAAATGTACTCTTTATCATTTGCGATGATTTGAATGATTACGTGACAGGCTTTGGCGGACATCCGCAGGCGAAGACGCCCCACATCGCGCGCTTAGCCAAGACTGGCGTTTCCTTCACTCAAGCGCACTGCAACATACCCATCTGCAATCCCTCGCGAGCCAGCCTGATGAGCGGACTTTACCCACACACCTCCGGAGTGTTCGGGTTTGAACATTGGGATGCAAACGAGGTGTTGAAGAATTCCCGCACGATGATGGCGCATTTTCGGGCACAGGGTTACCACGCCCTGGGCACGGGCAAGGTGATGCACAATCGCGACGAAAAGGAATGGAATGAGATTGGGCATCCGTCGGATTACGGCCCCTTCGCCTACGCCGGCGGTAAGGAAAACCTTCCGCATCCCGACGTGCCTGCCCCATTTCGTGATGATTTCGGCGCCATCGACGGTTCCTTCGGTCCTTTGCGAAAACTTCTACCCGAAGAAAAACTAACCTGGCGTACGGGTGGTTGGCGCAAACAACGGGAAATGCGCTACGAATCGGACGATGACCGTGATTCCACAGGGGACGAACTCAACGCCCAATGGGCCGTGAAACGCCTCAAGGAAATCGCCGCTGACCCACAGGCGAAACCGTTTTTCATGGGCGTTGGTTTTGTGCGCCCACACACGCCATTGATTGTACCGCAGAAGTATTTCGACCGATTCCCCCTCGAATCCATCGAACTACCAGACATCCGGTCCGATGATACGAAGGATACCTACAAGCACACCGTGGACCCCGCCGACGGCGACCGAGGCGATAAGATGTATCAAAGCCTCTTGAAGTCCTTTGACGGCCATGGCGAGCTGGCCTTGAAGAAATTCATTCAAGCCTATCTCGCAAGTGTGGCATCGGTGGACGACCTTGTCGGCGAAGTCCTCGACGCGCTCGACAATTCCCGGCTCAAGGACAACACCATTGTCATCTTCACTAGCGACCACGGCTGGGGCATGGGCGAGAAGAATCATCTCTACAAGAACTCACTCTGGCAGGAGAGCACACGTGTACCGCTAATCCTGCGCGCGCCCGGGATTTCGAAAGCCGGTGGAGTTTCCGATCTGCCGGTCAGCCTGATCGATCTCTACCCCACCCTTATCGATCTGTGTGACCTACCCTCGAACACCATGAAGAATGAGAAAGGCAGACCCCTCGATGGTCACAGCCTGAAACCGTTGCTGACCCAACCGGCAAGCGGCCAGTGGACGGGACCGGACACCGCCCTGACCGCACTCTACAAATGGGCTAACCATTACGACCCGGCTAAACAGAGCTACAGCCTGCGCGCAAAAGACTGGCGCTACATCCGCTACAGCAATGGTAAAGAGGAACTCTATCACACTGTCAAAGATCCCCACGAGTGGAAGAATATCGCCCACGATTCTACCCATCGTCCCCAACTGGAGTCCTACCGGAAAGAATTGCTCGCCATGATCCCTTCACGACCCAAGCCAAAGCCTACCGTAACCGACGCTGAATTGTGGAAGGCCAATTATTTCCGGAAATTCCCGCAGGCGGACGCCAACAGCGATGGCAAATTGACTTGGCCGGAATTACAGGAGCACCGGAAAAAATCTAGGCCTTCCTCTACTCCAGACGCACCATCCAGCAAACGTTCCCAAGTCCAACCGCAAAAACCCTAAAGCTTAAACTAATCCCTCCGCCATGAGCCTTCGATTGACCGCCATCCTGACCGCGCTGTGGATCAGCCTGACCGCGCAAGCAGAGCGCGCTGACCGCCCCAACGTCATCGTCATCATGGCGGACGATATCGGGGCCGAAGGGCTCGCGTGCTACGGAAGTACCATCTACACCACGCCGCACCTCGACCGCATGGCCGCGGAAGGTCTGCGGTTCGAAAACGCCTACGCCACGCCCTTGTGCACGCCCACGCGGGTAATGATCATGAGCGGTCTCTACCCGCCGCGCACCGGTTTCCGCGCCCTCATCGACAAGGGCGAAGGCGTCCGCATGCCCGTAAGCATCCGCACCTTCGGGCATGATTTCCACGCCGCCGGCTACGCCACCGCCGTCACCGGCAAATGGCAACTCGGCAAGTTCGACGAATTTCCCGACCAACCCATCGAGCATGGCTTCGACGAATACTGCATGTGGACCTGGGTGTACGGCGACCAAAAATCCAGCCGCTACTACAAACCGCAGATTTATCACAACAGTAAAGTCATCAACGGCGGCGAACGTGACTTCGGCCCGGATTACTTCCACGACTTCGCCCTGGACTTCATCGACCGCAAAAAAAACGAGCCCTTCTTTCTCTACTACCCCATGGCGCTCGTCCATTCCCCGTTCGTGCATCCCCCCAAACTGGAGAAACTGGCCCGGACGAATTTCAGAGACAACCTAGACAAGCAGACCATCGCCTTCGGCCACATGATCACCTACATGGACCATGTCGTCGGCAGCCTTCTCAATCGCCTGAAAAAACACGGCCTCGACAAAAATACGCTCGTCCTGTTCACCGGCGACAACGGCACGCACAAAAACATTACCAGCCACCTTCCCGGCCTAAAGCTCAAGGGAGGCAAAGGCACGATGACCGAAGCCGGCAGCCGAGTTCCCCTGCTCGCCTGGTGGCCCGGCACTATCCGGCCCGGCGTGCGCGATGAATTCTTCTGCCTCGTCGACGTCCTGCCCACCGTCACCTCACTGGCCGGCATCCGGCTCAACCGCAAGGTCGACGGCCTCAACCTCGCCCACCACCTCACCGGCGGTCCCGGTAAGAACCGCGAGCACGTCCTCATCAACTACGGTCGCGGCTACTTCGTGCGAGACAAACGCTTTCGTCTCAATCAGGACGGCAAACTCTACGACATCCCCGTCACCTCCAACGCCACCCGTTACAGCGAACAGGTGACCACCAACCTCAAGCACCAAGGCCACCGCCGACGCCTCCAAACCCTGCTCGACAATTTCACGGCCATCGAAAACGAGTACACCACCGACAAAGTTCAGCCCCTTAATAATAAGAAATGAAGCCCCTGTTCGCTGCAATCGTTTCAATGCTCCTGTTGACCGGTTTATCTGCCCAATCGGCAGACCACCCCAATTTTGTGGTAATCTTCACCGACGACCAAGGCTACGGCGACCTCAGTTGCTTCGGCGGCAAGCACGTCAGCACGCCGCGCATCGACCGCATGGCCAAGGAAGGGGCCAAGCTCACCAGTTTTTACGTGGCGGCTCCAGTTTGCACGCCCTCGCGCGCGGCCCTGATGACCGGCTGTTACCCGACCCGCATCGACATGGCCACCGGCTCCAAGTTCGGCGTCCTCTTGTCAGGCGATCCCAAGGGGCTCAACCCCAAGGAAGTCACCATCGCCGAGGTACTCAAAAGCGTCGGTTACAAAACCGCCATCTACGGCAAGTGGCACTTGGGCGACCAGCCCGAGTTCTTGCCAACGCGGCAAGGGTTCGACGAGTTCTTCGGCATCCCATATAGCCACGACATCCATCCGTTCCACCCGCGGCAAAGTCACTTCCAATTCCCACCTCTGGCCTTGCTCGAAAACGAAACGGTCACCGAAATGGATCCCAACGCAGATTACCTGACTAAACGCATCACCGAACATGCCGTGTCATTCATTGAGCGAAACAAGAACGAGCCATTCTTTCTCTACGTCCCCCACCCGATTCCACATAAGCCACTCCATGTGGCACCGCCGTTCATGAAAGGTGTGACGAAGGAAATCACTGAGAAACTAAAACTCGAGGATGGCTCGGTCGACTACAAGACCCGCGACCGTCTCTTTCGTCAGGCCATCAACGAGATCGACTGGTCCGTAGGCCGCATCCTCGACACCCTCAAAAAGCACGGTCTTGACGACAACACGATGGTGATCTTGACCTCTGATAATGGTCCAGCCATTGGCAGCGCCGGACCGCTAAAAGGCCGCAAAGGCAGCACCTTCGAAGGTGGTATGCGCGAAGCCACAGTGATCCGTTGGCCTGGAAAAATCCCGGCCGGCAAAACCAATCCCGAACTCATGACCACCATGGATCTACTCCCCACCTTCGCCAAACTCGCCGGCGCCAAGCTCCCGAATGACCGCGTCATCGACGGCAAAGACGTCTGGCCGGTACTCACCGGCAAGGCGAGCACTCCGCATAAAGCCTTTTTCTACCACAGCCGCACCAACCTCAACGCCGTGCGCTCGGGCAATTGGAAGCTTCACGTTAACAAGGGCAAACCCACCCAACTATACAATCTGGAAACCGATATCGGTGAAAAACAAAATGTGCTAAAGGCAAACCCTGATATTGTGCGTCGCCTCCAAAACCATCTTCAGACATTCACCAACGATATCTCAAAAAACAGTCGGCCGGCCGCTTTTTTGGAAAACGCCAAACCCCTTTCTAAATAACACATGAAATCATTCTCACTCCTGAAGCTTGTTACTGTTCTAATATTAATGGGTGGTATGACACATGCCACCGACGAAAAGCCCCCGAACATCTTGTTCATCTTCACGGATGATCACGCGCTGAACGCCATTTCCGCGTATGGTGGGCCGTTGGCGAAAATTGCGCCCACACCGCATCTGGATCGCATCGCCAAAGAGGGCATGCTCTTCAGGCATTGTCTGGTGAGTAATTCCATCTGCGCCCCGTCGCGCGCGGTGGTATTGACCGGAAAATATTCACACCTAAACGGGCAGCTCACCAACAAGGACATGTTTGATGGTTCGCAACAGACCGTATCTAAGCTTCTCAAAAAAGCCGGCTACCAAACCGCCATCGTCGGCAAATGGCACCTTAAATCCACACCCACTGGATTTGATCATTTCGAGGTGCTTAAAGGTCAGGGTCAGTACTACAACCCGTTACTGTTCACCAACGGAAAAAACGTGAAGCACACCGGTTACACGACTGATATTATCACGGATCAATCATTGAAATGGCTCGAGACACGCAACGCGGATAAACCATTTTTTCTCATGACCCAACACAAGGCACCGCACGGTCGCTGGGAACCAGCGTTGCGTCATCTAGAGGTGTTTGAGGACATGGAAATTCCGGAGCCGCCGACGCTCTTCGACAATTACGCTGGCCGAACCACAGCACCGGCTCAGCATAAGATGGGCATTGCTGATCACATGGGCCCTCATCGTTTAATGTTCCAGTACTCCAGTAAGTTCACCCCGGAACAATTCAAGATTTTCGACGGCCATTTCCGTCCGCGCAATGAGGCGTTCGAGAAACTCAACCTGCAGGGTAAGGCTCGCACGCGCTGGAATTACCAACGCTACATCAAAAATTACCTGCGTTGTGTGAAGGCAGTAGATGAAAATGTCGGCCGACTGCTGGAGTATCTCGACGACAACGGGCTCGCCAATAACACCGTGGTTATCTACAGCTCCGACCAGGGCTTCTGGCTCGGCGAACACGGCTGGTTCGATAAGCGCTGGATGTACGAAGAAAGCCTGCACACACCGCTCATCGTTCGCTGGCCCGGCCAAATCCAACCCGACACCACCAATACCGATCTCGTTTCCAATCTCGACTTCGCCCAGACCTTCCTCGATATCGCTGGCACCAAACAACCCGGCGACATGCAGGGCCTTGCACTCACGCCATTGCTACGCGGTAAAACGCCGGCCAACTGGCGCAAAACTCATTACTATCACTACTACGAAGCCGGCGGACACGGTGTGCCCGTGCACTACGGTGTCACCGATGGTCGGCACAAACTCATACGTTTCCCCGATGACACTCTTGATGCTTGGGAATTTTTCGATCTAAAAAAAGATCCCAACGAAATGCAAAGCCGCTACGGTGACCCGCAATACACCCGCACCATTGCCGCCCTGAAAGAAGAACTCAACCGCCTGCGCAAACAGTATCAGGTGGAGAATTTCGAAAACCCTTAACCCACTCTCACATCTCAAACATCATGAAAAACTCCCTCACGAATCCTAAATTGAAAAACTGGCTCTGCCTCGGCGCCATTGTGATCGGCTTTAATGCCGCGCCACTTCTAGCTCAGGAAGGGCAGGCGAACCCGCCGCGGGTGAACAATGAAAAGCCCGGCAATCGCGGACAGGTGAAACGAGTGCATCCGCATGCACTCAAGCTGATCCTGCAAGGGAAGAAAAAGGAGGCTATCGCCTATCTGAAGGAGACCTCTACCTTTGAGGTGAATCCCAAACATACCCAGCTGTTACTGGACATCGCCAACGAAAAGCCCAACGCCTGGAAGTACGATGCCACAACTTGGCCATGGGAGCGCGCGCTGCCCAACACCGCGTTAAAGAAGGACGAGCCGACGGATAAATTTACCATCGCCTTTGGCGGCGGCTCAGGCTACGTGCCCGCCAACGAACGTGTGTGGAACACCATCGGCGCCCTCGACCCGCGCGCGGTCCTATTGCTCGGCGACAATGTTTATATCGACGACCCTGAAACACCAGAAATGCAGCTGTTCCACTACTACCGCCGCCAAAGCCAACCCGAGTGGATGAAGCTGGCAAAGACCGTACCGATCTACGGCATCTGGGATGACCACGACTTTACCACTAACGACGGCTGGGGTGGACCCGATATCGAAAAGCCCAAGTGGAAGCGCAAGGTCTGGGAAATCTTCAAGGAGAACTACGACAACCCCTACTACGGAGGTGGCGAGAAACAACCCGGCTGCTGGTTTGATTTTCGAATCGGTGACGTCCACTTCGTTATGATCGATGGCCGCTACTATCGCGAATCGCCGCGCAGTAAGGAGAACCCCTCCATGCTTGGCCCAGCTCAGTTGAAATGGCTCAAGCAAACACTCAAGCAGCCGGCCACCTTCAAAGTGCTCTGCACCAACGTGCCTATGACGCCGAAGGTGAAACCTGGCTCCAAGGATACTTGGGATGGCTTTGCCGCTGAACGCCAAAAGATTTTCCAGTACATCGCTGATCAGAAAATCCCAGGGCTCGTCATCCTTTCCGCCGACCGCCATCGTTCAGACGCCTACAGAATCGATACTGGCATCAAGGGTATGTATCCCCTATATGAATGCCAATCCTCGCGCCTGACAAACCAGCACGTGCACGGCCTGATCAAGCACTCGCTCTTCGGCTACAACGAAAAGCAATCTTTCGGGCGGGTTGATTTTGATCTCAAAGCAGACGACCCAACCTTCAAGTACACCGTCATCAACATCGACGGCAAACCCATCAACTCCCTCACTATAAAGCGCAGCGAACTGCAGCTTAAATAAACGCACATCCAATCATGAAACTCACATCCGCACTTACCACCCTCACCGCGCTTCTTTTTGGGGCGTTCACCACGCAAGCCGCTCCCGATGGCACCCGGCCCAATGTGATTCTCATCATGGCCGATGACATGGGCTACGAGGCGCTGTCCTCCAACGGTAGCGAATCTTGCAAGTCGCCCAACCTCGACAAGCTGGCAGCCAAAGGCGTGCGCTTCACCAACTGTTTCTCCAACCCGATCTGTACGCCGTCACGCGCGAAGATCATGACCGGCCATTATAACGTCAGGAACTACGTGAAGTTCGGCTGGCTGGATCGTGAACAAACCACCTTCGCTCATCAGCTCAAGGCTGCCGGCTACGCGACCGCCATCGCCGGCAAGTGGCAGCTCGGCAAGGACAAGGATTCACCGCAGCATTTCGGATTCGAACAATCCTGCCTCTGGCAACACACCCGAAGTGGCCGGTCCAACGAAGATGGCAAACGCATCGACCGGCGCTTCGTCAACCCACTATTGGAGATCAACGGCGTGGAAAAGGATTACACCAACGGCGAATACGGTCCGCAGGTCTGCACCGACTTCATCTGTGACTTCATCGACAATAATAAGAAGAAGCCGTTCCTCGTCTACTACCCGATGATCCTTACCCATTGCCCCTTTGATCCCACACCGGACTCCACCGACTGGGATCCCAAGCGGCTCGGGTCCACCACCTACAAGGGCGACCGCGAAGATCCTCAGCGTCACTTCGTCGACATGGTTGCTTACGCCGACAAGGCGGTCGGGCAGATTGTGGCGCAACTCGAAAAATCCGGTGTACGCGACAACACGCTAATCATCTTTACGGGCGATAATGGTACGGACACACCCATTGTTACCCCCTGGAACGGAACTAAGGTTGTGGGTGGCAAAGGCACCATGAGCGACACGGGCACACGCGTGCCGCTCATCGCCAGTTGGCCGGGCGGCATCCAGAAGCCGGGGCGCGTCGTGAACGATCTTGTCGAATTCACTGATATGTTTCCGACCCTCTGCGAAGTCACCGGCGCCAAACTGCCAAAAGATCATCCAAATGACGGTGCCAGCATCGCACCCATCCTCAAAAACAAAGCCGAGACCCGCTTGAAGGACTGGATTTACATCTGGTATCGAAAACAAGTCATGGTGAGAAACAAACAATACTCACTAGTCGCCAATCAGGATGGCACCGGAGCCGCCCTTACTCGCTACAAGGGTTCCTTTGATGGCAAACAACTAAAAGATGACAAGCTCACCAAGACCGAACGCGCATTGAAGGCGCAGTTCGAAGCCAAGATTGCCGAACTGGCCAAGACCCGCCTCACCACCGCCAGCGAGGAAGGCCGCAAACAAGGGCTAAAGAACAAGACCAACCGGTAATAGATTATCGGTCAAAAATCACTCCAGTGAAATCGTTGCACCGCAACGAAAACCAGATTTGCGGCGCCAAATTCCGCTGGGCTTTGGATGAGTGATTAGTAAAAGAAGTTTCGTTAGATTTCCCCACTTGCGGCAGCAATAAGGAAAGAGACGGATGAACTCTGATTCAGAAGCATCTGATTCAGCTGATTCGCATGAGAAATTCCTGCGATTGTGGACCCGGCATGAACCTGAATTACGGGCATTTGTGCGTTCTTGTTGTCCACGCGCTCAGGAAGTGGATGAGGTGATGCAGGAGGTCAGTGTGGTAGCTTGGCGGAAGTTTTCATCGTTGGATAATTCGCAAGCCTTTGGCCCGTGGGTCTGCATGATTGCCCGCTACGAGTTACTGATGGCGCGGCGAAGGCATGCACGGGATCGGCTGGTGCTGGCGGAAGATGTGGTCAAGCTGCTGGCAGAGGAGGGAAAGGAGGAGATGTCATTACGGCATCGGCAATTAGAGGTTTTGGATGACTGCCTCAAGAAGTTGCCACGGGAGAGACGCGATTTGGCTTTGGCGGCCTATTCGCGGGATACATCCATTCGCGAATTGGCGACGCAGCTAGGCCGCACGGAGGGGTCGCTTTATCAGTTGTTGTCCCGAATTCGGATGCAGTTGTTCGATTGTATTAACCGTTCTTTGGAGCATTCGTTATGAAAGAAGAAGAATTGAATTTGTTGCATCGATACCTTGATGGAGTGATTTCTCCGGACGAATTGAAGCACTTAGAAGAATTGTTACGCACGAACCCGGAAGCACGCAGCACGTTGCGTTCGCTGGCGACAATTGACGCGAAGTGGCAAGAATTGGGGACCAAGGAATTGATAAAGGAACCCAATGAAAAACGGGTGAGTAATGACACTTCTCCTGAATTGTCACACACTAGATTTTCTTGGTTCTCCCTGAAACCTCTAGCCGCCGGTATCGTCGGGGGTGTTTTGACAACTTCGATCTTGTGGGCTTTAGCCACACCCCAAGGTGATGCGTTTACTCAAACCAGCCAGAAGATTGTCTCTGAGGACTTTGAGGATTCAGATATAGAGCTGCCGATACATCTCCCGGTAAAAGCAAATCAGTGGTGTGGACGTTTGGTTTCGGTGACGCCCAAAGGCGGCACTTCGGCTTTTGAAGGTACGCGAGTGGGACGCCTTATTCCGAAAGCTGGCAATCGGTCAGAATCTCTCAGCCGAATAGTGGATTTACACGACTATCCGGATTTGGAGTCGGGGTATGTTAGAAGTCTGAGGGTAAAGGGTTCTTTTACGGCTCCCTTTACCGGGCAAAACCCAGGATTCCACGTTAGAATAGTGGCATTCAGTCAAGCGCCTGAAGACGTCAGACAGGCTTGGAGAGACCGGTGGAATTCTGACGCCATGATCCTGCAGGGAGTGGAGCGAAAGCATCTTCCTGAGAAAGACGAACAAGGCAATTGGCATGAAGTCAGCGCCTCGCTCGAAATCCCTGAAGGGACCCGTAGTATCATGGTTACGTTAGG
>Ga0208624_1001673_pt1 | contig 10435 bp, 9 predicted proteins | sample Knorr_S23_td_DCM_FD_185607 | JGI IMG/M metagenome (GOLD analysis project Ga0208624, IMG submission 185607) | Marine microbial communities from Southern Atlantic Ocean transect - Knorr_S23_td_DCM_ad_71m_LV_A (SPAdes) (version 2) | ecosystem: Environmental > Aquatic > Marine > Oceanic | place...
GAGACAGGCTGCAAAAGAATTGAATTATATACTGAGCCATATGCTATAAACTTTTCTAACGGTAAAAATTCATTGATTGAGCAATATATTAAATGCTCTAATCTAGCTAACAAACTTGATATGGGTATTAATGCTGGTCACGATTTGAATTTAAATAATATTGAATATTTTGCTTCTAAAATGCCTTACTTGGATGAAGTTTCAATTGGACATGCATTAATTTGTGAATCATTATACCTAGGCATACAGAATGTAGTTAATATTTACATTGATAAGCTAAACAGATGATTTTAAATCACAAAGTTTTTGGTTCTTCCAATAATAAAATAATCATCCTCCACGGTCTCCTAGGCTCATTGGATAATTGGGTTACTGTGGCAAAAAACTTAGCTTCTCATGGATTTGAAATCATTATTATTGATCAAAGAAATCATGGCAAAAGTTTTCATGCGGACCAGTTTGATTATGAAACTATGTCGGAGGATTTAAAAAATTTTTTGGATGAAAAAAAAATTCAAAAAGTATCATTAATTGGTCACTCCATGGGAGGAAAGACAATAATGAATTTTATTTTGAATTATCCCAGCTACGCCAATAAAGTTATTGTAGTTGATATTTTACCAAAAGCTTACGATAATGACTATGAAAAAATATTTAATGCCTTTTCAAAAATGGATTTAAATAATTTAAAATCTAGAAAACAAATTGATGAATATTTTTCAGGATTTTTTTCTGATTATACTTTTGTTTCTTTTCTTTCAAAGAATATAAATCGAGACAGCAATGGAAATTTTAAAATTAAATTTAATTTAAACTCAATTAAGTCTAATATATTAAAAATAACTTCAGCAATTAAAATTGATAGAGTTTTCAATGAAGACATTTTATTTATGAAGGGCGAATATTCGAATTATATCGATAATCAGGGTTTATTTGAGGCAAAAAAATTATTCCCAAAGCTAAGCTTAGTAACCATTGAAAATTCATCACACTGGATACATTACGAAAATCAAAAAAAGTTTTTGCTTGAAACCTTAAATTATTTGAGAACTTGAATTTTGAAGTAAATACTAAATAGTCTATTTTTGACCTCCTTTTTATGAAAATAATCGAAAAAAAATCTAAAAAAAGTACTTATATATTAGATCTCATAATTGAAAAAAAAGATTATGTAGAAAAAGTTGATTCAACCTTAAAGAATTATAGAAAAAAAGCAAATATCCCTGGTTTTAGAAAAGGAAATGTTCCTGTTGGATTGATAAAAAAACAATACGGTATGGCTGTTAAGGTAGATGAAATTAACAAGATTATCCAAAATGAAATTTCAAAATACATTTCTGAAAATAATATTTCAATTTTAGGCTCTCCGCTACCTTTTGAAGAACATGAAGTTGATTGGACAAAAGATGAAATAAATTTAAAATTTGAGATAGCTCACAGACCACAGTTTAAAATAAACTACAAACTAAAAAAGCCACCAATTTATTACACTATTGAAGCTGACAATGAGATGGTGAGTTCACAAGTTGAATCTATACAAAACCAATATGGAAAATTGATTACGTTGGAATTTCCTGACAAAGAATCCACAATTTTGGGAAAAGTAAAACATTCAGAATCAGAAAATGAGAAAAGTCTAAGCTTAGATTCGCAAAAATTCAAAAAAGGATTCTTTTCAAAGTATTTATCTAAATCTAAAGTTGGTTCATCAATTAAAATAAATAAAAAATCTTTTAATGATGAACAGTATTTATCTTCATTATATAAGAACGAAGAAAATGAATTTTTGAATGGGGATTTAACTTTACACATAACTGAAATTTCAAAAAAAGAAAAAGCTGAATTAACTGAAGAATTGTATAAAAAGGTATACGCAAATGAAGATATTAAGTCCCAAAAAGAATTTAAAAATAAAGTCAAACTTGATATAGAAAAACAATTTATAAACCAGTCAGATCAAAAGTTTTTTAATGATTGCGTAGAGTTATTAATTACAAATACTAAAATTGAATTACCAGAACACTTTGTAAAAAAACTAATCATTGCAAATCAAAAAGAAAAAGTGAACGAAAATGATATTGAAAAAGAGTTTTCCCAATCAACAAAGGGTATAAAATATCAGTTAATTGAATCCAAACTAATAGAAGAAAATAATATTGATATTAGCTCAGATGCTGTAAAGGATTATGCTAAAGAAATGGTAAAGAAACAAATGGCTATGTATGGGCAAAATAAAGTTGATGATGAAGAATTAAATTCAATTGTTGAGCGAGTTACATCTAATCAGGATGAACTTAAAAGAATTTACTCAATGTTACTAAACGAAAAAATTCTTAATGTTTTTAAAAATAAAATGACTAAAAAAGAATCTAAGGTTGATTACAAAAAGTTTATTGAAACTGCCTATGATAAAAATGTTTAAATTTATAAAATGAACTATTCGGACGAATTCAAAAAATATGCAATAAAACATCATGGAATTAATTCCATGTATTTTGATAAAATAGTTGGTAGTATGACACCGTACATAATCGAAGAGAGGCAACTTAATGTTGCACAAATGGATGTTTTTTCTAGATTGATGATGGACAGAATCATCTTTTTGGGTACTGCAATTAATGATTCAGTTGCAAATATAATTCAAGCACAATTGCTTTTCTTAGAGAGTACTGATAAAGACAAAGACATCCAAATTTATATCAATTCACCAGGTGGATCTGTTTATGCTGGTTTAGGAATTTATGACACTATGCAATTCATCAACCCCAATGTAGCAACTATTTGCACAGGAATAGCTGCATCTATGGCTGCTGTGTTATTATGTGCTGGTGAAAAGGGGAAAAGATCTGGTCTAACTCATTCTAGGGTTATGATTCATCAACCACTTGGTGGTGCACAAGGTCAAGCATCAGATATTGAAATCACAGCTAGGGAAATTATCAAATTGAAGAAGGAGCTTTATGAAATTATTGCTGATCATACAGGACAAAAATATGATAAAGTTTATTCTGACTCTGATCGTGATTACTGGATGAAGGCACCTGAAGCAAAAAAATATGGAATGATTGACGAGGTTCTAAAAAAAACTAAATAATGTCCGAAGAAAACTTGTCATGCTCCTTTTGCGGTCTTAGTAAACTTCAGACTAAAGTTTTAGTGGCGGGTCAAGATGCTCACATTTGTGATCAGTGTATTGAACAAGCATTTTCAATTTTAAATCATCAGAAAGAGAATGATCAAATAACAACCTCATCTGATATTCATGATTTAAATCCAAAAAAAATAAAATCATTCCTTGATGAATATGTTGTTGGTCAAGAATATGCAAAAAAAATTATTTCTGTTAGTGTCTACAATCATTACAAGAGAATTTCTCACGAATCCCAAGATATTGAAATTGAAAAAAGTAATGTAATCTTAGTTGGTCCAACAGGAACGGGAAAAACACTAATTGCAAAAACTATAGCCAAACTCTTGGATGTTCCAATAGCAATTGTTGATGCAACTGTTTTAACAGAAGCTGGTTATGTGGGGGAGGATGTGGAAAATATTTTGACAAGATTACTTCAAGCCTCCGATTACAAGATAGAAAAAGCAGAAAAGGGAATAATTTTTATTGATGAAATTGACAAGATTTCAAGAAAAAATGATAACCCATCAATAACTCGTGATGTTTCAGGTGAGGGTGTCCAGCAAGCCCTATTGAAACTGATGGAGGGAGCAGTTGTTAATGTTCCACCCAAGGGAGGCAGAAAACATCCTGATCAAAATTTTATAAAACTTAATACAGAAAATATTTTATTTATTGCCGGTGGTGCATTTGCTGGTATAGAAAAAATAATTTCTAAGAGAATGAATATGAACGCAGTAGGTTTTAAAAATTCAAAGTTAAAGTCATCTGTTACATCAGACCAAATAATAGAATTTATAAAACCTAATGATCTTAAAGAATTCGGATTGATTCCGGAAATTTTGGGCAGACTTCCCGTAATTTCCTATTTAAAAGATTTAAATTTTGAAACCCTTAAAAGGATTTTGATTGAACCAAAAAACGCTTTAACTAAACAGTACAAAAGATTATTTAAATTTGATGGTATCGATATTGTTTTTAAGTCTGATGCTCTTGATTTTATTGTAAATAAAGCCCTTGAATATAAGTTAGGAGCAAGGGGTTTAAGATCAATATGTGAAGCCATATTGGTAGATTACATGTTTGAATCACCAGGTTCAGGAATAAAAAAAATAATTATTGATAAAAATTACGTTAAATCTAAGCTTTCAGATTCGCAGTTTTCATATATCAAAAAAGCTAGTTAGTTCATCTCAATTAACTCCTCGATAAAGTTTCTCTCATTAAGCAAGCGTGGTACTTTATTTTGACCCCCTAATTTCTTTTTCTTTTTTAACCAATCGTAAAATAAGTTTTTTCTTGCTCTGATGAGTTTTGGTCTGTCAAGTGTGATATTTTTGAACCTTTTAGCCTTGTAATCAGAATTGTTATTTTGTATTTGAAAATCAATTTCTTCCATAAATTCATCAATATTATTTGGCTCCTTTATAAATTCAATCATCCACTCGTGTTTACCTTTTTTACCATTTTTCATGTAAAGTGGTGCAACTGTAAAGTCTTTAATTGTGCAATTAAATTTCTTTAAAGCAATTTCTAAAGATTTTTCAACATTTTCGATTATTACCTCTTCTCCAAAAGTATTTATAAAATGTTTAGTTCTTCCTGAAACTTTAATTCTAAACGGTTTTAAATTTGTAAACACTATTGTATCACCAATCTTATATCTCCACAAACCTGAATTAGTAGTAATCAGTAATGCATAGTTTACTCCAACTTTGACCTCTGATAGATTAATAATTTTTTCTGATTTACTTGTATTGTCAATTTCAATAAATTCATAAAATATCCCATAGTCTAACATTAGTAGTAACTCATCGCTTTCATTTTGATCTTGTATTGCAAAAAACCCTTCGCTTGCGTTGTATACCTCATAATATTTAAATTTTTTGTTTGAAATAATGTTATTGAATTCGCTTCTGTAGGGCTTAAAACTAACTCCTCCGTGAAAATAAACTTCCAAATTTTTCCATATTTCATCGATGTGTTTTTTTCCAGTAGTATCTAATAGTTTGTTCAACAATGTTAACATCCAAGATGGAACACCAGCAAGACTTCTAACATCCTCCTGTAATGTTCCCTTTATGATTGCCGCAATTTTTTCATCCCACTTATCCATTAATGAAATTTCATTATTTGGAGTACTAATTAACTCAGCCCAAACTGGTAAATTATCAATAAGAATTGCAGATAAATCCCCAAAATAATGATCATTATTCTCATATATCTTTCTACTTCCACCAAGCCTCAAAGATTTACCCATAAACATATTTGAATTTTCATTATTGTTTAAATAAAGACATAGCATATCCTTTCCACCTTTAAAATGACAATTATCTAAAGATGAATTACTTACTGGTATAAACTTACTTTTCGAATTAGTTGTCCCACTAGATTGAGCAAACCACTTTATTTTTTCTGGCCAAAAAATATTTTGATTACCATTTATAGTTTTATTAATGATTGGAAAAAATTCTTCATAAGTGAAACTTGGAATCCTCTCATTAAAGGTTTCATAACTATCAATTGATGAAAACTCATATTGCTTCCCAAATTCTGTATTTTTTGAAATTTGAATAAGTTTTTTTAATTCCTCATTTTGAACGTCTAATGGATACTTTTCAAATAGTTCTATTTGATGAATTCTTTTTTTTAACATCCATGACGCAACAGTATTTATAAATGAAAATGGCATTATATTTATACTTATTATAAAATTAATATAAAAATGTTCAATGGTGTTTTAAAAAAAATGATTACTGAATTTGGTACGGAATTAAAGTATTATTTGGTTTTGGAAAACGACTTTATTTTTTTTAATTCGCTTTTTGATAAAAACATTACTATAAATTTTAACGGTTACAGTTGTTTAAACTGTGGATCAAGTGAGGAAATTTTTAGACAGGGTCACTGCAAGAAATGTTTTTTTGATCTTCCAAGCACAGCTGAGTGGATAATTAGGCCTGAAATGAGCAAGGCACATTTGGGTATTGAGGACCGGGATTTAGAATATGAAAAACAGGTTCAAATTCAACCCCATATTTTATATTTAGCATATACAAGTGGGATAAAAATAGGTGTCACAAGAAAATCTCAAGTACCAACGAGGTGGATTGATCAAGGAGCTATAAAAGCTGTTGAAATTATTGAGGTTCCTAACAGGTATTTAGCTGGTATCAGTGAATCTAAGTTAAAAGAAAAATATAATGACAAAACAAATTGGAGAGAAATGCTGAAAACCAGTACCACTGACGTTGACCTTGTGAAAGAAAAATCAGAATGTTTAAGTTATCTTCCAGATGAGGTTTTACAGTATATTTCAAAAAACAGTATTGTCACTGATATAAAATATCCATTAATTAAATCACCTGAAAATCCAAAAAGTTTAAATATTATAAAGTCAAAAAAATATACTGGAAAAATCATTGGAATAAAGGGCCAGTACTTAATTTTTGACGATGATACTGTATTTAATATTCGCTCTAATGAAGGAGTCAAAGTAAGTTTAGAGATTGATTAAATCGTAATCTCTTCGTTGATTCTTAATTCAAACTTTTTTCTAAATAGGTAAACCCCTAAATATAGTAATGGAGTATCGATAAGGGCGACAAGAACCTTGAATATGAATGCTGAAACAAGAAGACCTAAAAAAGAGTCCCATGGAAGAGCATCAAATGAACAAAGTAAAAAAATCACTGTAAATGAATCAATAAATTGTGATGTGAAAGTTGAAAAATTATTCCTCAACCATAATAATCTTCCTTTGGTTTTCTTTTTCCAAAAATGGTAAATTCTTATGTCAATGAATTGTGCAAATAAGTAAGCTAACATAGATGATAATACAGCAACACCTGATAAATAAAACACTTGTGTAAAGGTTTCATTGTTCACAGGCGAATCTATTATAGCTGGTACTTCATTTGCTATAAAAATTATCGATAACGAAAAAAAGGATGCAAAAATTCCAGCAATTACAACTTCATTAGCTTTTTTCTTTCCATATATTTCAGAAATAAGATCTGTTACCAGGAAGGTTATTGGGTAAGGTAAAATACCAACCGAAAGCTCGAATAATTTGAATCCAAAGATTTCTAATTCAAATGGATGCCAAAAGAAAAATTTTTGAAAAATTAAATTTGAAACGACTAAAGATGTAATAAAAATTGCTCCAAGGTATAAATATATCTTTTTGGCTAATTCAACTTTCTTATTATCGCTGTAATCCATTATTTTTGCTCGAATAAAATTAATCTTTAAGTTCAATATTTTGAAAAAATCAACAATTTATTTTTCACTTGGAACAAATATTGGAAACAGAAAATTTAATCTTATAAATTGTATTTCTAGAATTAATAAAAACATCGGAAACGTTGAGAAAATTTCAAGCATATATAAAAATCCTGCTATTGGTTTTGATGGGGAATTTTTTTTCAACTGCTGTATTGAAGTATCAAGTTTTCTTGCAGTTAAAGATGTTTTGTCAGGTATTTTAAGTATTGAAAAAGAAATGGGTAGAACTAAAAGGCTTGCCAATGAATATGAATCAAGAATAATTGATATTGATATCATTCTTTTTGGAAATACCATAGTTAATAATAAAAAATTGGTAATTCCGCATCCTCGATATAGCCATAGAGATTTTGTTTTAATTCCTTTACTTGAAATCAATAATAAATTAGAAGATCCACAGTCAGGACAATTAATTTCTGTCTTTTTAGATTCAATCCAAAAAAATAAAATGATTGAAAAATTGGATTTTTAAATTAATGAGTTATAAAATTTCCAGATCACAATACCCGCAGCAACAGAAACATTTAGTGAATGTTTCGTTCCGTACTGATCAATCTCAATAGTATTTTCTGAAATATCAATTATTTTTTGATCTACACCTGTAATTTCATTACCAAAAACAATAGCATGTTTTAGTTTGCTATCTATTTTTTCAATATAATTTAGCTTTTGAGCTCTTTCAACTTGCTCAATAGACCAAATTTTTACACCTTCAGACTTTAACTTTTCTATTAATTTTATTGTTGATTTGAAATAATCCCATTCAACACTTTCAGTTGAACCTAGGGCTGTTTTATTAATTTTTCTATTTGGAGGTTTAGCTGTGATCCCACACAAGTATATTTTTGAGACAAGAAATGCATCACATGTTCTAAAAATTGACCCAATATTATTAAGACTTCTAATATTGTCTAAAACAACAATTAATGGAGTTTTTTTAATAGATTTAAATGATTTAACATCAATTCTGTTTAATTCAGAGTTTTTTAATTTTTTCATTTAAAAATCGATAAAATAAACTTATAAATAATTATTTTAATTACTGTAAAATATGAAAAAAGAAACCCCCTTAATGAAGCAATACAATGATATTAAATCAAAATATCCTAAATCAATTTTGCTTTTTCGTGTTGGAGATTTTTACGAAACATTTCATGAAGATGCAGTAATTGCCTCTAAAGTGCTAGGAATTGTGCTGACAAAAAGAGGTTCTGGTGTAAATAAAGAAACAAAACTCGCCGGCTTTCCGCACCATTCGCTAGACACTTACCTTCATAAATTAGTGAAGGCTGGTCATAGGGTTGCTATATGTGAGCAATTGGAAAACCCAAAATTGACCAAAAAAATTGTAAAACGAGGAGTTACAGATCTCATAACACCGGGTGTTTCACTAAATGACGAAATTTTAACATCAAAGAAAAATAATTTCCTTGCAGCTATAAATGTTTTAGATGATCAATTTGGATTATCATTATTAGATGTCTCAACTGGTGATTTCTTTTTGAGCAGAGGTTCATTGAATTATATTTTAAGCTTAATGAAAAACTTTGAACCAAAAGAAATACTCATTTCTAAAAAAGATTTAAAATTCTTAAGTGATACGAATATTGATAAATCTTTTTTCTTTTATGTTGATGACTGGATGCTAAATTTTAACACTGCTTTAAAAAATATTTATGATCATTTTAATGTAAAGTCGGTAAAAGGATTTGGAATTGATAAGAATAATATCGGTTTAATCTCAGCATCTATGATTTTATATTATTTGAAAGAGTCACATCAAAAAAAACTATCTCACGTCAATAAGTTAATCGAAATTAATATCACTTCATCTTTGATGATGGATAGATTTACAATTTCAAACTTAGAAATATTACATAGTAAAAATGAAGGTGGTAAAAGCTTAATTGAAATAATTGATAGAACCAAAACAGCAATGGGATCTAGACTTTTGAGAAGATGGCTGTGTTTTCCTTCGATTGATATAATTGAAATAAATAAAAGATACAGTATTGTTGATGAATTAAAGGAAAATTATATTAATAATGATGAGTTTGTAAGCCAATTTAATTCTATATCCGACATTGAAAGAATTGTTTCTAAACTTATAAATTTTAAAACCAACCCGCGAGATTTAATTTCTTTATCAAATTCTTTAAAGAGCATTGATAAAATCAAGATTTTTCTCAAAAAATCAAAAAATAAAAATACTGTAGCAATCCAAAATAAGTTGGTATTAGGCAATACCATTACTAAAATTTTGGATGATTATTTAAACCCTGATGCACCTGCATCAATAAACAAGGGAGGTGTTATAAATAAAGGAATAAATAAAGAATTAGATAATACAAGAGATACTTTAAATAACAGTAAAAAAACACTGGACGAAATTTTAGAAAGAGAAATAAAAAAAACTGGAATATCATCTCTTAAAATAAGTTTTAATAATGTTTTTGGTTTTTATTTAGAAGTAACAAATTCACACAAAGATAAAGTTCCAACTGATTGGATTAGGAAGCAGACCTTAGTAAACGCAGAAAGATATATCACAGATGAGCTAAAAATTCATGAGAATCAAATTTTGAATGCTGAAGAAAGAATTCTTGAAATTGAATATTTGGAGTTTAACAATCTTGTTAGAAAAATTCAAACTAAAATAGATATAATACAGAAAAATGCATCTTGTATTGCATACTTGGATTGTTTATTATCATTCTCACATTGTGCTGATGAATTAAGCTATGTAAAACCAATAATTAATGATAAAAATAAATTTTACGTAAAAAATTCACGCCATCCTGTTATTGAGCATACATTAGATGATGGAAAGCATTATATTCCAAATGATATCGAGTTGAATGATGAAGATCACCAAATTTTAATGATTACAGGGCCTAATATGTCGGGAAAATCAGCGATACTACGTCAAGTTGCACTAATAGCAATTCTTGCACAGATTGGTTCTTATGTTCCGGCAACAGAACTCGAAATGGGCTTTTTTGATCGAATTTTTACCAG
>Ga0208624_1001674_pt1 | contig 10433 bp, 11 predicted proteins | sample Knorr_S23_td_DCM_FD_185607 | JGI IMG/M metagenome (GOLD analysis project Ga0208624, IMG submission 185607) | Marine microbial communities from Southern Atlantic Ocean transect - Knorr_S23_td_DCM_ad_71m_LV_A (SPAdes) (version 2) | ecosystem: Environmental > Aquatic > Marine > Oceanic | place...
CCCATTTCCAATCGTAGCCGCTTGGGGGAGGGTAGGAGTCCGTTCCCTCGCGTCGTTCCGAGCCCAGGAATCTAAACAGTTTGCCGGTCCATGCGACTGGGTCGCTCACAAGATCTTCGTATCGTATCCAAAAATTGGAAATGCCATCGTCTGGAAAACGCCGGCATAGATTCAGGTAGACATCGGCCCAGTAGCGGTTGGCTAGCCAATTATCTGCCCGTTTCGGTATCAGGGGCTCCGCTTTTCGGAAGGCCATCTTTCTCAACGACGCAGTGGTGGTGTGAACATCTCTTGCGAGAATGATTCTTTTGGAGTTGGGTATGTTGGGAAGCCTTGGATAGGAGTCGATCTCGTTGAACCAAGCGGGTCGTTTTAAAACGATGATTCGCTCCCCGCTCAAGCAAGATACTTCCTTTTCGGCATCGTCAGATTGAAACTTCTGGAAGTTGGTCTCGGGAAGGCTGCTGATATCCAGGGCAGCGGCCATCAATGCCTTGAGCAATGTGGAACCTGATCGCATTACACTTAGCTCGAGGGCGATGGTCTTCTTTTCGATTGCTTCGGTCGGATGGGTCATAGCCGAGCCGCATGCAAGCCTGGCAACTGCAGAGCCACAAATAAAAAATTCGACGAGTTCATCCTTGCCCCGAACCTCGGGCGAATCGATTGGGTGGAAAATGCTTTAAATTCTCCTCCTCGAGCACAGGGTCATTTTTTCCTATGTCACGAAACAAGCCCATCATTAGAAACGTTCTTGCCGATCGCTACGCATCGGACGCTATGAAGTCGATTTGGTCAGGCGAGGGCCGTGTCATTATCGAGCGTGATTATTGGATCGCGGTCATGAAAGCCCAAAGAGAATTGGGGTTAAAAATACCGCTGAAAGCGATCAAGGCGTATGAATCGGTCAAGGACTCGGTAAACTTGGCATCCATCGACAGAATAGAGCGCAAAGTCCTGCACGATGTGAAAGCCCGGATCGAGGAGTTTTCAGCTTTGGCTGGCTATGAGTTGGCCCATCTGGGAATGACGAGTCGAGATTTGACTGAAAACGTGGAGCAGCTGCAGGTGATTCGCTCCCTCGATCTCGTACGCCTTAAGGCGGTCGCCTGTCTCAACAAATTGGCGGAAAGAGCGGTGGAGTTTCGGGATCTGATGATTACGGCCCGCACCCACAATGTTCCGGCCCAGGCGACTACGCTGGGAAAGCGCTTCGCCATGGCGGGGCAGGAACTTCTGGTGAGCTTAGACCGCCTTGACGATCTAGTGGAACGGTATCCGGCGAGAGGATTGAAAGGAGCTGTAGGCACCCAGCTGGATCAGCAGACGCTTTTCGAAGGAGACGCGAAAAAGGTGGCCCAACTGGAAAAGAGTATCGTGAAGCACTTGGGATTCAGTCAAGTGTTAAGCAGCGTTGGCCAAGTCTATCCAAGGAGTGTTGATTTGGATACAGTTACCGCCTTGGAGCAGTTGGCTTCCCCTGCCGTTAATTTGACGACGACAATTCGGCTAATGGCCGGGCAGGGCCTCATGAGTGAAGGTTTTTCGAAAGGGCAGGTTGGCTCCTCGGTCATGCCTCACAAGGTTAATTGTCGAACGAGCGAGCGTATACACGGCTTTGGCACGATCCTGAAAGGCCATGTAGTCATGGCATCGGGACTGACGGGCGGGCAGTGGAATGAAGGAGACGTTTCTTGTTCTGTAGTGCGTAGAGTAATGCTGCCGGATTCCTTCTTCGCGATCGATGGGCTACTGGAAGGTTTCTTGACAGTGCTTCGCCAAATAGATGTATACGAAAAAACGATACATTCTGAGAATTCTGTTCAGTTGCCATTTTTGGCGACAACGACGATTCTTATGGAATCCGTGAAAGCGGGAGCCGGTCGAGAAGAGGCCCACTTGGCGATTAAGGAAAACGCCCTCGCGGCCAGCAAAGAGATTCGAGAAGGGCGACCGGCCGAAGCGGATTTGCTTGGCAGATTGGCTACTGATGATCGGATACCGCTATCTTTGAGTCGGTTAGAATCGCTGGTTTCCCAAACGAATCGCTTCGTTGGAGCGGCTCCGAAGCAAGTTAACCAGTTTAGGCGAGACGCTTCCAAGTGGACTAAGCGCTTTCCAGAGGCTCTCAAAGTGAAGCCGGGCATAATGTTGTAGCCGACTCGAAAAGGCGCGCAGGCATCTTGCCTGTGGTAAGATGTATAGGTAGAGGGCCAGTCGTCGCTCGTTGAGCTATGCAGGGTAAGACTGGAAGAGTATGCTACAATTTCTGGACGCTCGGCTTGGCCGCTGTAGCCTACCCAGCTCTAGCGAAGCCATTCAATCCAGCGGTCCTGATCGAGCTTGTCAGACGATTGGCTGGGGGCCCCGACGATCGAAGAATCCGTTCAAGTTGAAGTAGAAGAATCGATTGAAGCTCAAGAGAAGGAAGCGAAGGCCGCTACAGAGTCTCAAGAAGTGGCTCCGCCAGGTGGCAAAGCGTCCCAAGAAAGTTAAGCCTCCCGCTTACACTGCTAGCTTCGGGCGAGCGTGATCACGCATTCAAGATGTTTTGTCTGCGGGAAAAGGTCGAAAGGCTGGATCTCCTCGATTGAGTAATCCTCCTGCGTCAGCATCTTCAAGTCGCGCATTTGCGTCGCTGGATTGCATGAAACGTAGACGACTCTGGCTGGCCCGAATGCGATGAGCTGATGCAGAAACTCTTCGCTCGCCCCCTTGCGCGGTGGGTCGATCACCACAGCGGATTGCCTTCCCGCGATATCGATCTGCTCAAAAAGGGCTGCCGCATCGCCGAGAACGAAGGAGGCATTCTCGATGCCGTTGGCAGAAGCGTTCTGGGTCGCGTGTTGTACGGACAATTCCGATACTTCGATCCCGATTACGGATTCGAACAAGTGGGCGGAAGTGAGGCTGAAAAGGCCGCTCCCGCAATAGGCGTCGATTAGATGACTAGTATTTCCTTGGCTTGCCTTGCGACCGACATAGTTGGTTAAATCTTCCAGTATGCTAGGGTTGTTCTGAAAGAACTCGCCTGCTGGAAACGAGAAGACAATTCCGGCAACCCGCTCTCGAATGATCTCCTTGGGATCGGTTGATATCCCATCCAAATGTTCCCGTAGCAGCAGTGTGGCCCCTTTCTTGAATGGCTTTTCCCTATGCAGTTTCTGCGTTTGCTCCCCAAGGCGCTTCAGTTCCTGATTCATTGTCTCGGAAACGAGAGGGCATTGTTCGATTTCGATATATTTGGAACGTGTGCCTTGCCTTAGGAAACCGATTTCTATCGATTTTCCCGCTTTCGGCTTAGGAAAGTGGGGTGTGAGCTTGGACCGATACCCGTAAGTCTTGGGTGACGGGATGGCGGGTAGTGCTTCTGACTCGATTCGAGCCATATGCCAGAGCAACTCCTTTACTTGGCGAGTCTTCCATTCCAGCTGGCTTCGGTATTTAAGGTGTTGATACTGACAACCGCCACACTTTTGAAAGACTGGACAAACGGGATTGATCCGGTCGGGCGATTGCCGTAGAACCTGGACGAGATCCGCTTCAGAATAGCTTTTATTGTTTCGATAGATGCGGACCTGGGCCCGCTCTCCGGGAAGCGCGAATGGAGTCATGACGACCCAACCGTTGTCTCGACCCACACCCTGGCCCATGTTAGCCAGGGATTCGATCTCGATCTCGATTTCCTGATGGTACGAATAAGGTTTTGGACTAAATCCCCTCGGTACCCGGTTTTCCTGTTCACGGTTGATTGCCATTGGCGTAAACGAAGCAAGGGGGAACATCGCTTGGCAAGGTCCCAATTCAATTCTTTTTTGCTAGAGTTGGCAATGGATAGGTTTTCTTTGGGGAAAGCGAAGCTGTTCGAAAGGCTCTGATTGACAGGTTTGGCTCCTGCCTATTCGTGGTATCAGATCTGATGAGTATTGAAGCGAAAAGGGACCAAATTGTAGAGGAACTGATGCCGTTCGACGATCATTACGAGCGTTTCGCCTACATAATAGACCGAGCCAAGAGCCATCCGGCCTTAGATGAGGCCTACAAGATTGATACCTTCTTGATCGAGGGTTGCTTGTCGCAGTTGTGGATTTTTCCTGAGTTCAAGGGCGGCAAATGCTATTTTCACACGGACTCTGATGCCGCTATTACGAAGGGTACTGCGGCTTTGTTGTGCGAACTTTACAGCGGCGAAACTCCGGAAGACATCATTCGTTTAAAGCCCGATTTCCTAGCTGAAGTGGGGATCACCCAGCACCTTTCGCCTAATCGTCGAAACGGATTGGCGAATGTACGAGCCAAGATCAAAGCTTACGCGGAGCTTTGCCAAAGCAACGAGAGCTGATTTTTCTGGATTCGATTACCCTCATCCGGGGAACATCTTTAGAGCTCTAGTTTCTGCACGATCTCAGTGAGTTCAGGTCGAGGTCGTTCTCTTGGGGGCTCGTGTTCGCTGCCAATATAGATGAAGCCGATAATTTCCTCGTGTTCGGGAATTCCTATCAACGCTTTGACGTTAGTATTGTAGGCGAACCATTCGGTGAGCCATTGGCTTCGGTACCCGAGAGCGGCCGATGCCACGATAATGTTCTGGCAAACGGCGGCTCCGGAAAGTATCTGTTCGCTCCGGGGAGCCCCGTCCGAATCGATTTTCGAGGAAATAATCAGCAAGAGAGGGGCCGTTTTAGCTTCCTTGCTATTGGTTTTTTCCAGGCTAGCCGGATCTCCCTCGTGAAGTTCTGGCAGCTTCGCGTGAAGCTTATCCTGGTTGGCCCGGTCGACGACATGGATGCGCCAAGGGTTTAACCCTTTATGGTCTGGCACGCGGGTGCCGCAGCGGAGGATTGTTTCCAGCTCGCTTTGCGAAGGGCCGGGAGGAACAAGGCTTCCGGCGAGCAAAGATCGGCGGTTCAAGAGCAAATCGATAGTTTTCTGGCTGCGTATCATTGCTAGGATGAGGTAACGAGCTTGGCTACGAATGCGACTAAAAATCGTCGGGAAGATTGAAGAAATCTGATCGGATTGTGGCCCGAATTTTTGGGAATATGTATGGTTGCTTGCCGTGGATTAGAGAATAAATAGTTTGGCTTGGAAATATGTTGGAAGGCCAGGAGCACGAGAGGTACATGAGGGAAGCGATTGGTGAAGCCCTGTTGGCTGACCTGAACAACGTGTATCCCAATCCGAGAGTGGGGGCTGTTATTGCAGAGAACGGCGCTATCGTTGCGAGAGCCCGGTTTGAACGCGATGGCGGGATGCATGCGGAGCGAAAAGCCTTAGCCACTTTAGAGCGAGCGCCGCTCCCGGAAGCAATAATGTATGTAACTATGGAGCCTTGCTCAACTCACGGAAGAACCGGAGCCTGTACCGATGCCATTATAGCATCAGGCTTACGTAAAGTGGTTGTTGGTGCGCTTGACCCGACTTCGGGGCACAGAGGACGGGGAATAGATATTCTAAGGAAAGCCGGCATCGAAGTAGTTTCAGAATTTCTGCTAGGAGAGTGCTCTGCCTTGAACCCAGGCTATTCCGGAAGAGAAACATCGCGGCAGGAAGATTCTAAGAAGGGGTAGCCTTAATGTCCGCTTTCTCCAAACTTTTCGTGAAGCTGATCAGAATCTATCAGCTGTTTTTATCTCCGCTAAAGTATGTTCTTTTCGGGCCCAATGCTGGTTGCCGATACCAGCCAACATGTTCGAATTACGCTATTGAATGCTTTAAGGAGCATCCGTTTTTCAAAGCGTTTTGGCTGGCGACAGAGCGAATATTACGCTGCCACCCGTGGGGGGGATTTGGATACGACCCAGTGCCGAAGGCCAAGGTGCAAGGAAATCAGAGATCATTTAGGAGGATTTTGTAGGTATAAGCCGGGCAAAATGAAGAGAGTGGGCTGTAGGGACAGACTGCAATTTGGCTTTGCCTTCGTTCGGCACATTGAGAAAGATGGCTCGATAACGTATTTGTCGTATAAATTTGTCGCTTGAATAATGGAAAATGGATGGGTCGAGGATTGAAATGGCTAGTGGTCGTTTATGCGATTATCGTCGGATCTATCCTATTGAGCAGGGATTGGGATTTGATTCTTGGCCGAAATGGAAACCGGCATATTGTAAGCTAATTTGGAATTTTCGGATACGCGAGTGCAATAAAACCCCTGCAACCCCCGTGATTACTGGGAATATTGGGTATTAAAATTGATTCTTCCACATCATCGATTCCATGGGAAGCGGGGACCGCTCGATGTATTTGGCTGAGGACTTCTTGTTATACATGGTTTCCACGTCGCCTTGAACGTCAAAGTAGATGAGCTGGCCGATGGGCATTCTAGCGTAGATGCGCACGGGTTGAGAAACGGAAATTTCCAAGGTCCAGTGATTGCAAAACCCGACATCCCCCTTGCCAGCTGTAGCATGAATGTCGATACCGAGCCGACCAACGCTGGATTTTCCTTCGAGGAACGGCACGTGCTTGTGGGTTTCCGTGTACTCCAGAGTTGAGCCGAGATAGGTTGTGCCCGGCCTGAGCACGAATCCCTCTTCGCCAATTTTGAAGTGGCGTATTTGATTGTGCTTTTTGGCATCGAGCACGTCGGCCGTATAGGTGGCCAGGTGCTTGCTTAGGTGAACATCATAGCTGTTCGTGCCGAGCGCTTCTCGGGAAAAAGGCTCGATTACGATTTCACCTAGCTCGATAGACTTCAGAATCGCTCGATCGGATAGAATCATCCAAGGAGCTCCTTCAAGGCTCCCGCGACGCGAGATAGATTTTCGCTGGTCAATCCTGCGACGTTGATTCTCCCGCTATCCACAATGTAGATACTGTAATCAGCTCGGAGCTTTTGAGCCTGCTCTTTAGTTAAGCCTGTGAATGAGAACATGCCTTTCTGCTTGATTAGAAAGCTGAAATCTCGAGAAACGCCAGCGTCAGATAGAGCGGATACGAATTGATGTCTGACGTTGTGGATACGATCGCGCATAGAAGCCACTTCAGCTATCCATTTTTCTTTCATTGTTTCATCACTAAGGATCGTTTCCACAATGGCGCCTCCGTGGGCGGGGGGATTCGAATAGTTAGTTCTCACTGAGATCTTGACTTGGCTCGCGACCCGCTCGGCTTCGTCGCCTCCATCAGTAAGTACATGGAGCGCGCCGACGCGTTCTCGGTAGAGACCGAAATTCTTGGAAAAGGATTGGCAAACGAATAGCGGCAGTCCTGCCTCCGTTAGGCGGCGCGGTCCAAAGGCATCTTGATCGATATCCGAGCCGAATCCCTGATAGGCAAAATCAAGCAGAGGGATCCATCCCCGATTGGAAGCGATTGATGCCACCTCGTCCCATTGCTCGGGGCTAAGGTCCGCGCCAGTCGGATTGTGGCAGCAAGCGTGTAGTACAACCAGATCGCCAGCGGGAATACTGTTAAGCGATTCGATAAAGGCTCCGTAGTCGAGAGAGAGCGATGAGCTATCGAAGTAGTTGTAAGTTTTGATTTGGAATCCGGCGGCCGAAAAAATTCCTTTGTGGTTCGCCCAGGTCGGATTGCTAAGCCAGACATCGCTTGTATTTAGATTATTTTTAATGAAATCGGCGGCAACACGAAGGGCTCCGGTCCCACCGGGTGTATCGGCGGTGATAAAGCGATTGCTCAAAGGCGTGACTGAGGCTTCGCCAAAGCAAAGCTGCTGTGTCAGGCTGGCATATTGTGGGGTCCCCGTGATCGGCAAATAGCTCTTTGTCTCGTTTGTTTCGGCCAGGCGTTTTTCGGCAGACCGAACGGTCTCGAGTATGGGTGTGACGCCGCCATCGTTGACGAAAACCCCTACGCTCAAGTTGATTTTTTCGGGATTGGGATCGGCCTTGAATGCCCCGGTCAAACTGAGAATGGGATCCGGCGGAGCTAGTGTTACAGGATCGAATTGCGACATAGTTATTTCCTCGATGCTTCGTTATCCATCCGAAGCTCAGCTCACGCTAGGTTGAGCCGCAACTGTGTCAATGACTCGATAAGAGATGGGGCAGTTCTTTATTTCCTTCGGAGGGGTTTGGTCCATTGCCTTGTGGCTCGTTGAATGAAGCTGGATATCGAGAAGCTATCGTTGGAATCGCGGAACGTGTTGCGGGCGTCAGCTCTGTTGGGGGAGCGATTTTCCATTCCAGTCTTGCTTCAGGCGGGATTCGAAGCAGCAGTTTTGGATCCGCTTTTCGGTAGTGGCTTGTTGCTGCAAAATAAAGGATCGCTGGCCCGTTCTCTGATCCCAAGCTAGTCACGGAAGAGCAGGATCGTACCCCCGGGGCAATGAAGCGCCAATCTCAATGAATTCCCGAGCCGCGGGCATAGGGCTCCCCTGCAACAGGACGGTACGGACTGTACCTTTGCCGCGAGCCCGCGCCGGGCCCAGAGGTTTCCTTCCAAGACGATCCCCAGGGTCCTGGGCTTGAGCATCTGGTCGGCCAGGAGCTTCTTCAGCTCCGTGTTCTCCCCCTAGGGCTCGCGTAGCCTTGCGGCGGATGCCCTCCACCCGGAGGCCTGTGTCGGCCTCGCCCAAGATGCGGATTGTCTGCTAGATAGTGCGTCTTGTCTTCTTCATCGATGATCTTCCTTTCTTTGATCGTCGAGAATCGCTCTATCAAAAGTGGGCAAGTTCAAGGGTGCCCAGCCAACGGCACTTTCGGCCTGAATGATTAACCATGTACCTTTGAGTTGGATACCAGAGCCCTTCGGATTCTCGTGTGGACCTTCAAAATGATTGTGCACTCGCAGGGCGTAACACTGAGCAAAACGTCTAGAAACCGCAAGTTTTTTTGGTAGGAAAGCGGTAGGTAAATTTTATACCCTTCCCTAAATAACTAATAGCCAGCGTTTAAAATGGCGGAGAGAGCGGGATTCGAACCCGCGGTACAGTTTCCTGCACACACGCTTTCCAAGCGTGCTCTTTAAACCACTCAGACATCTCTCCGACAGTCCAGGTTGGAAGGGTGAGACGAATGGGGAAAAATCCGATTCCGCGCAACCGAAATCTCATTCTTTCTTATTAGGCTGTTCAAGGCCCGCTCGACGAGCGATTTCTTCAAAATCCCGCTTGCATGTTGGATACCCCCCTCTACGTTCTCTCGTTCGTAACGTTCCTGATTATGGTCTCTTCCAATCAAGACATCGGTTATAACAGCAAAGTCGAAGGCGGAGTCGTCGTTTCTAAGGCTGATGCTGTGATTAACTGGATCCGTACGCACTCGCTTTGGCCGATGCCGATGGGCCTGGCTTGTTGCGCAATAGAGCTGATGGCTGCCGGGGCCTCGCGCTTCGACATTTCCCGCTTCGGGGCGGAGGTCATGCGATTCTCACCCCGCCAGTCGGATGTCATGATCGTGGCCGGGACGGTCACCTACAAAATGGCGCCGGCTTTGCGCCGCATCTATGACCAGATGGCCGATCCGAAGTGGGTGATTGCCATGGGGGCCTGCGCGTCATCTGGTGGGATGTACCGGTCTTACGCGACGCTACAGGGAGTGGATCGAATCGTCCCGGTAGATGTTTATGTAAGTGGATGCCCGCCGCGGCCAGAAGCGCTGCTCGACGCTTTGATGAAACTGCAAGACAAGGTTGGTCGAGAGCATTCCGCTAAAAATCTGACCCGGAGCTAGCAAAGTTACCCTCTCATGATAGCTCAAGATCTCAAATCAGCCCTCGAAGAAGTTTGTCCTGAGCTCCAGGAAAGAGAAACGTTGGACTTGCCGGCGTTTAACTGTCCGATTGCATCGCTTTTCGAGCTTATCAAGACGCTCAGGGATAATCACGATTTCGACGGATTGATGGACGCGACGGCGATCGACAACGGGACCGAAGCGTCTCCTAGATTTACTGTCGTCTACCATCTCTTCTCCTCTAAGAACCATAACTATGTCCGCATAGCATCGAATTGCCAAGACGACGAAAATCCCGCGGCTCCCTCGCTTTGCTCATTGTTCAAAAGCGCCAATTGGATGGAGCGTGAAACCTACGATCTTTTCGGGATTCGCTATGAGGACCACCCGGATCTTCGACGTATTCTCATGTGGGATGAGTATCCCCACTATCCGCTCCGCAAGGACTTCCCGCTTGCGGGCTTTGAAGAAGAACTTTGGGACCCGGAAATTGCCGCTGAAACCGGAACAAAAGTGAAGCCCGCTCCAATGGCAGGCGGTCCCTTCGTCGCTCGCCAATCCGCTTTTGAAGGAGATCGTGAACCGATTGCCAAGGACGAAAGCTGGAACGAGGCTAACGAGAAGCCGGAATAGCGTAACAAGATAGAATTTAACCAAACCACGACTCTCCCTTTCCTCGATGCCAACCGATAAAGCAGAATACACCGCGCCTGATTCCGGCGCCAAGACCGCTGCGGCCGCGCAAGACTTCGAGACAGAGCATTTGGAGATGTCGATGGGCCCGTCTCATCCATCTAC
>Ga0208624_1001676_pt1 | contig 10404 bp, 9 predicted proteins | sample Knorr_S23_td_DCM_FD_185607 | JGI IMG/M metagenome (GOLD analysis project Ga0208624, IMG submission 185607) | Marine microbial communities from Southern Atlantic Ocean transect - Knorr_S23_td_DCM_ad_71m_LV_A (SPAdes) (version 2) | ecosystem: Environmental > Aquatic > Marine > Oceanic | place...
CACCACGCAGGCGGAAATCGTGAAACAAGTCCGTGCCGACATCGGCCCCCACGCGTCACCTGACAAAATCCAGTTCACCCCGGGCCTGCCCAAGACCCGCAGCGGCAAAATCATGCGCCGGATCCTCCGCAAGATCGCCGAAGGCGACACCGAAAACCTTGGCGACACCAGCACCTTGGCCGATCCCGGTGTGGTGGAATCCTTGGTGGCCGGGCGCGTGGAATAGCCGTGAACGTCTAAATCTTGCACCGGCTACGCTGCGGTCCTAGCCTCGCGGAAATGAGTTGGTTGCCGTTCGAATTCTCTCTGGCGCTGCGTTATCTGCGACCCAAGCGAACAGCGGTGTCGTTTATCACACTCATCTCCGTGGTGGGCGTGATGCTCGGGGTGGCCGTGCTCATCATTGTCACCTCCGTCTTCTCGGGCTTTCATCTACAGCTCAAGAAAACCTTCTTTCAATTCTCGGCCGATGTGCAGGTGCAGCAGGTGGTAGACGATGGCTTCGGCGGCAAGGTCGGGGTTCCGATTGCGGAATATAATGATCTAGCCAAACAGATGGAGTCAGTGGAAGGCGTCACCGGAGCCATGCCGATTGTAGCGGGGAAGGTGATGCTCGAAACCCAACGGGAAGGTATGGAGCCCGCTTTTGATGCGCCGATACTGATCGGGGTGGACGAGGAGGGCATGCGCAAAGTCAGCCAGGTTCCGAAATCCACGGTTCTGGGTGAATTCGATCTGTCGGGAAATGGTTTGGTGGTGGGATGGAATTTTGGTCGGCCGGACGGAGCGTTCCGGTTGAACGTCGGCGACACAGTGCTGATCTATTCGCCGCAGAGCCTCAAGGAAATGAAAGACGCCAAGGATGAAGGTGAGACACTTGGGATTCTGCCCGAGGAATACACGGTGAAAGGCATCTTTGATGCGGGACAGGGTGAGCTGAATGATTTTATTTTTTGCGATATCTGGAACGCGCAGGATCTCTACCACATGGAGGATGACGTCGCGCACATGATTTGGGCGGAGACCGATCAGCCGCTTAACCTCAAGCCGATCAAGGCCGGCCTGCAGCAGAAACTCGGTGCCGGTTTCCACATCGGCACATGGGAAGACCTGAACCCCGTGCTGTTGGCGCAGGTGGAAGTGGAGAAAATGGTGACGCAGTTTCTGATGTTCTTTATTGTGATTGTGGCGGCATTTGGGATCGCCAGTTCGCTGATCATTTTTGGCGTCCAGAAAACTAAGGAGATCGGACTGCTCAAGGCCTTGGGCGCGACCAACGGGCAAGTAAGCAATGTGTTCCTGATCCAAAGCGCGGTGGTGGGGGTGTTGGGCACGGCCTTTGGCGTGGGGCTGGGGATGTTGGTGCTGAAGTACCGCAATGAATTTTTGGGGTTCATGCGTGGCAAAGGCGTGGAGTTGTTTCCGGAGAAACTGTACGGTTTTCGGGAATTGCCGGCGCAAATTGTCCAGAGCGATGTGTTCATTATTTGCGGTGTGTCTTTGGTGATTTGTGTGGTGGCCGGTTTATTGCCGGCCTGGAACGCAGCCCGGTTGCAGCCAGTGGAGGCCTTGCGCAATGAGTAACGTGGTGCTCCAGGCTGATGCGGTGGAGAAGTCGTACTTTTTGGGCGGCAAAGAGTTGGCGGTATTGCAGGGAGTGGGTCTGGAATTGCAGGCGGGTGAATTTGTGGCGCTGCAGGGTGCGTCCGGTTCGGGTAAGAGCACGCTGTTGCAATTGTTGGGCGGCTTGGATCGGCCAACGGCCGGAGCCATTCGGTTTGAGGGCGAACCGCTTCGCGTCCAAACGCCGGCACAGGCAGCGGAATTTCGAGGGAGTCACGTGGGCTTTGTGTTTCAGGCGTATCATCTGTTACCGGACTTGGATGCGCTGGAAAATGTCCAACTGCCTGCGCAGGTGCTACGGCGGCCGCAGGCCGAGTCAGAACAGCGGGCGCGCGAGTTGCTTGACAGCGTGGGGCTCAGTGACCGAATGGATCACCGGCCATCGGAATTATCCGGCGGCGAACAACAACGGGTCGCGATCGCCCGGGCACTGATGAATAAACCGGAGATCGTGCTGGCCGATGAGCCAACCGGTAATCTGGATACCGGCACGGAGTCGGAAATCATTGACCTCCTTAAGCGAATGCATGCCGAGCGACAGTTGACACTTTTGGTGGCGACACACGACGAAACGGTGGCCCGAGCTGCCCAGCGCGTGGTGCATTTGAAGGATGGCCGGGTGTGTGAATAGTGAGAGATTGCTCCGGCAAGGAGGATGCGGCTAAGGTGCGCCGACCGATGAAGGTATTTGTCGACGGAAAATTTGTGGATGAAAAGAAGGCGGTGGTCTCCGTGTTTGACCACGGCCTGCTTTATGGCGATGGCGTGTTCGAGGGCATTCGTGCTTATAATGGCCGCGTATTTAAGCTCAGCGAGCATGTGGACCGGCTTTTTTACTCGGCCAAGGCGATCCTGCTGAAGATTCCCATGAGCCATCGGGCGATTTGCGCCGCCGTGCGAGAAGCCTGCAAGCGAAACAAGATTCGCGATGGCTACATCCGGCTGGTAGTGACTCGTGGCGCGGGTACGTTGGGCTTGGACCCTAACCGCTGCAGCAAGCCACAGGTGATTATCATCGCGGACAAGATTCAGCTTTATCCCGAGACATTTTATAAGAAAGGCCTCGAGATCGTCACCGTGCCGACAACGCGTAATCACACCAATGCGGTAAACCCGGCGATCAAGTCGTTGAATTATCTGAACAACATTCTCGCCAAAATAGAGGCGATCAATGCTGGTTGCGTGGAGGCGATCATGCTCAACAGTCAGGGATTTGTGGCCGAGTGCACGGGCGACAATGTGTTTATGCTTAAGGGCGGACAATTGCTGACTCCGCCTCTGGCGGCCGGCGCGCTGTACGGCATCACGCGCGGCGTGGCGATTGAATTGGCCAAATCGTTGGGTGTCGAGGTGACCGAGCCGAATTTGACGCGGTATGATCTCTACAATGCCGATGAGGTGTTTATCACCGGCACAGCAGCGGAAGTTGTTCCGGTGGTGAAGATTGACGGTCGCCAGATCGGCTCGGGTAAGCCCGGTAAGTTGACCAAGAATCTGATTAAGTCCTATCAAAATTTGACGAACTCCACGGGCGAGGCGATATAAACTGACATGAAGTGTTGCCAACCAGATTGCGATAATGAGGCCACGGTGCACCTGACCGAGATTGTGAACGGTCAGATGAAGAAAATTGATCTCTGCGAGGAATGCGCCAAGGACAAGGGCGTGACTGATCCGCAGGGTTTTGCGCTGGCGGATTTACTGCTCGGCCTCGGGGCCTCTTCCGAAATGGAATCAGTGAGTTCCGAGCTCGAATGTCCGACCTGCGGATTTACCCAAGCGGATTTCAAGAAGACCGGTCGGCTCGGGTGCTCGACCTGTTACACGGTCTTTGGCGAACCGCTTGAAGGCATGCTAAAACAAATGCACAAGGGCACGCAGCATGTCGGCAAAGTGCCCAAGGCGTTGCGTGCGAAGTTGGATATCACCAAGCAGCGCGATTCGTTGGCCGAGCAGCTTCAAAAGGCGATTGAGACGGAAAACTACGAGGAGGCTGCGCGACTGCGTGATCAGTTGAAGGAGCTGGAATCCGTTGCTTCAGTGGAGGAGGGATCCTGATGGAGTTGTTGGATTTTCTAACGCCTTCAGATGAAATCTCAGCCAATGGTGGTCCGGAGGATCATGTGGTGCTGTCCAGTCGGGTGCGGTTGGCCCGCAACATTTCAGGGGTGCCATTTCCTGGTCGGGCTAAGAAATCCAGCCGCGAGGAATCGTGCGAAGCGATCCGTCCGTCTGTCTCCGGGGCTTCGGCCATGCGCGGGGGATTCTCCAGTGGCATGGGCGACCTGAAGGCGCTGGATAAACAGTTATTGGTGGAACGCCACCTGATTAGCCGTGAACATGCTGCCAAGGGCGGTGGCAGTGCGTTGGTGTTGAACAAGGACGAAACGCTCAGCGTAATGGTCAACGAAGAGGACCATCTCCGTATGCAGGCGCTCCTGCCGGGCATGCAGATCAAACAGGTTTGGCAGAAGATCGACCGGTTTGACACGAGCTTGGAGAAGAAACTGGAGTACGCGTATGACGCCAGCTACGGCTATTTGACAGCGTGCCCCACCAACCTCGGCACGGGCATTCGCGTGAGTGCGATGTTGCACTTGCCGGGCTTGGTGTTGACGGATCAGGTGAACCAAATCGTGCAGGCGGTGACTAAGCTGGGTCATGCGGTGCGCGGGTTATACGGGGAAGGCACCGAGGCGCTCGGGCACATTTTTCAGGTATCCAACCAGATGACGTTGGGCGAAAGCGAGGCGGATATCATCGAGCGGATCCACAAGGTGGTGCTGCAGATTATCGAGCACGAGACCAACGCACGGGCGACGTTGCAGCAGGGGAAACCGAAGGAATTGTTCAACCACATCGGTCGCGCGTACGGCGCGCTGGCCAATGCTCATATCGTGAGCAGCAAAGAATCGATGAACCAATTGTCGCTGATCCGCCTCGGTGTGAAGCTGGGTATGTTCGATGAATTGAAGACCTCGGCGGTGGATGAGCTTTTTTTGATCACGCAACCGGCGCATTTGCAGCAGTTGGTGGGGGAAAAATTGTCCGGTGAAGAACGCGACGTGCACCGGGCGGATTTGCTTCGCAGCCGTCTGAGCGGGGTGCAGGGGCCTCAGGTGAGCGAATAGGAGTGGAAAGCCCCCAGATTTCGTCCAATTCATTGGGGTTTTACGCTTTGCTGGGCATAAGTTGGCATCCGGATTGCTGGACGAAAACGGGGATTTCAGGTAAATTAAATTTTGAGCGATGAGTGACGAGGGCATGAGCAATTTTACGCCGCGAGCGCAGCAGGTGCTGGCGTTGGCGCGCAAGGAGGCGGACCGATTTAACCACAACTTTGTGGGCACGGAGCATTTGCTGCTTGGGCTCATCAAGCTTGGGCAGGGCGTGGCGGTTAACGTGCTCCAGAAGATGGGACTCGATTTGGAGACGGTGCGGCTTGAGGTGGAAAAACAAGTCGGCACGGGCCCGGACCAAAAACAGGTCGGCAACATTCCCTATACCCCGCGCGTGAAGAAGGTTCTGAACCTTGCCTCCAAGGAAGCCAAGCAACTGCAGCACACCTACGTTGGCACCGAGCACATTTTGCTGGGGCTCCTGCGTGAAGGCGACGGAGTGGCCGCGCGCGTGCTTAAGAATCTCGACATTGATATCGAACAAACCCGCCAAGAAATTCTCAAGGAACTCGATCCCAACTTCGCCATGAGCGATGAGGAGATGGAGGAGGAAGAGGAAGGCGAGGAGACCGCACCGACAAAGGGCGGCAAAAAGGGAAATAAGACGCCCGCGCTGCGCGCCTTCGGACGCGATCTCACCGAGATCGCCCGCAAAGGCGAGATGGATCCGGTAATCGGCCGGGCCGATGAAATTGAGCGCGTCATCCAGATTCTCTGCCGCCGCACCAAAAATAATCCCGTACTCCTCGGTGAAGCCGGCGTGGGAAAGACGGCGATTGTGGAAGGGCTCGCCCAAGAAATTATCGCCGGTAATGTGCCGGAACTCCTGCGCGATCGACGCGTGGTGACACTTGACCTTGCTCTGATGGTGGCGGGCACCAAGTACCGCGGACAATTTGAGGAACGCATTAAGGCGGTGATGGATGAAATTCGTCGGGCCAAGAATGTAATCCTCTTTATTGACGAGCTACACACCATCGTCGGCGCCGGTTCGGCGGAAGGCACGATGGACGCGAGCAACATCATTAAGCCCGCACTCAGCCGAGCAGAACTGCAATGCGTGGGTGCCACTACGCTCAATGAGTATCGCAAATACATTGAGAAAGACGCCGCACTCGAACGCCGTTTCCAAACCGTGAAAGTGGAGGCCCCGTCGATTGATGAAGCCGTGGAAATCCTCAAGGGCCTGCGTGGCAAATATGAGGATCACCATAACGCCGAGATCTCCGATGAAGCGGTTGAGGCGTCTGTTAAACTTTCCGATCGCTACATCACGGCGCGTTATCTACCGGATAAGGCAATTGATGTCATGGATGAGGCCGGTTCCCGGGCTCGCATCAAAACCATGACTCGCCCGCCGGAGATCAAGGAACTCGAGCAGAAGATCGAGGAGATCAAGGAGAAGAAGGAAGAGGCGATCAAGGAACAGGATTTTGAGCGCGCCGCCGCCATGCGCGACGAGGAAAAGCAGGCTAAGGAAAACCTTGAGACTTCCATGGAGGAATGGAAAGCCGCCAGCGCGGACAATCGCGTGGTGATTTCCGATGAGGACATCATGCAGGTAATTTCCAAGTGGACCGGCATTCCTCTGCAGCGGATGGAGAAGGACGAGATCAAGAAACTCCTCAGCATGGAAAAAACGCTGGAGGAAACGATCATCGGCCAGAGCGACGCCGTCGAGGCTTTGAGCAAGGCACTGCGACGTTCCCGCGCGGATCTCAAGGATCCCATCCGGCCAATCGGCGCCTTTGCGCTGCTAGGCCCCACCGGCGTTGGTAAAACGCTGCTGGCTAAGACGATTGCTAAGGAACTCTTTGGCGATCCCAAGGCGTTGATCCAGATCGACATGAGCGAGTACATGGAGAAATTTGCCAGCTCACGGCTGGTCGGTTCGCCTCCGGGGTACGTCGGATTTGAAGAGGGCGGTCAATTGACCGAGCAGGTGCGCCGCCGGCCGTATTCGGTGGTGCTCTTTGACGAGATTGAAAAGGCGCACCCGGATGTGTCCAATATGCTGCTCCAGATTCTGGAGGAGGGTAAGCTGACAGACAGCCAGGGCCGCACGGTTGATTTTCGGAACACGATTATTTTGCTCACCTCAAACGTTGGCGCGGAGAGCGCTAAGAGGAGCAAGTCGATCGGGTTCAACAATTCCGATGAGGATGTCGATTACGAGAAGATGAAGGAGCTGATCATGGACGAAGCCAAGAAGGCGTTTCGTCCGGAGTTTCTCAACCGGCTCGATGATGTCATCGTGTTCCACGCGCTCGACAAGCAGGCCTTGATGAAGATTCTCGATCTGGAGATCGGCAAGGTCGTGGAGCGTCTGGAGAAAAAGGACATCAATCTAGTGCTCGACGAAAAGGCTCGCGATTTCCTGGTGGAAAAAGGGCACGATCCCGAGTACGGCGCGCGGCCGATGCGGCGCGCGGTGGAACGGTTCATGGAGGATCCATTGGCCGAGGAAATTTTGCGGGGCAAACTGGTCGAAGGCCAGCCGATCCAAGTATCGGCCGACGAAGACAAGCTGACCTTTACGCAAAAATCGGCCGCCGAAACCGCTGTGGCCGGCGACTAATTCGCGTCCTGCGGGGCGCATCAAAAGGAGTGAGGTGGCATGAACGCCGCCAAGGGGGAATTATCCAGCTTTGTGGAAGGCATGGGCCGCGTGGCGCTTTTAGCGTGCGAGGTTGTCCGGTCTATATTTTCTGTTCGTTTAAACTGGGCGGAGTTCATGAAGCAAATGCACTTCATCGGCCTGAAGTCGCAGTTTGTTGTGTTAACAACCGGTGCTTCAACCGGTATGGTTTTTTGCGCCCAAACTTTCTATCAATTTCATAAAGTAAAAATGGATACCGCAACTCTGGGAGTGGTGGGGGTTGCAATGACTAGTGAACTAGGCCCAGTGCTCGCAGGCTTAATGGTGGCGGGGCGTGTGGGAGCTGCCATGACTGCCGAGCTGGGAACCATGCGAGTTACGGAGCAAATTGACGCCTTACGTACGATGGCAACCCACCCAGTAGATCATCTGGTTGTGCCTCGAGTTTTAGCTACGCTTATTTCCATGCCGTTGTTGACCATACTTGCGTGGGCTACAGGTATTTTTGCGGCCATGATTTTGGCGGGTTCTTTGCTTGGAGTCGAAACAGCATTTTCCTTAAAGCACATGTACTTTTATGCGGATGAAGAGGATATTCTAATGGGCATTATAAAGGCTCTAGTTTTTGGTTTACTCATCTCCTTGATTAGTTGTTATCGAGGTCTTAACTGTGGGAATGGTGCAGAAGGTGTTGGGCGCGCTACTAACGAAGCTGTTGTGCACTCATGTATTGCCATACTGGTTTCTAACTTTTTTCTCACGCTCTTTTTACGGGCTTTGTTGTATCAGGAATAATGATTGAGGTTTCCCAAATCAAAAAGAGTTTTGGTGACCAAGTGGTTCTCAATTCGGTTTCCTTTTCTGTAAAGGAGGGCGAGAGCGTAGCGATTATTGGGCGGAGTGGTACTGGTAAAAGTGTGCTAATAAAGCATTTAGTTGGCTTACTTTCGCCTGATGAAGGCTCGGTGCGTGTTGATGGTCAGGATTTGGTGGGTATGACAGAGCGTCAACTGCTTGGCGTTAGGCAAAAATTCGGCATGCTTTTTCAGAGTGCGGCGTTGTTTGACTCGATGAGTGTCCACGATAATATTGCATTTCCTCTGCGGCGCTCGGGTGTGACCGAAGTTGCAGAGATCGATCGACGCGTGGAAGAGGTGCTGGGACTGGTGGAATTACCCGGAGTCGGCGGGAAGATGCCCTCGGAACTGTCTGGGGGTATGCAGAAACGAGTCGGTTTGGCTCGGGCCATTGTGCATCGGCCACAGATTATCCTATATGATGAACCGACTACAGGACTGGATCCGGTTGTGGCTGATAGCATCGATCAATTGATGATGCGAGTGCGTGATCACTATAAAGTTACGTCAATCGTAATCACTCACGACATGCGTTGCGCTAGACGTATGGGGCAGCGAATTATTTACCTGCGAGACGGACAAGTTTATCTGGACGCACTTGCTGATGAAGTTTTCAATTCTAATGATCCGCAGGTTGCACGGTTCATAAGGGGTGAGGCGGATTTGAAGGAGGCGGATTTCTCGTGAGTGGAGGTCGATTAGAGTTCAAGATTGGATTGTTTGTCATCGTGCTATTGGCAATGGCAGCGGTGATGAGCATTAAATTCAGTGAATCAGGCTTCGGCTTGCGTAACACCTACCCCTTGACGCTGCGCACCCCCAACGCTGGGACTATTATTCGTGATTCACCAGTACTGATGTCTGGTGTGAAGATTGGCTATGTTGACAGTTTCGATCTGACGGAAGATGGGCGCGAAGTATTGATCAATGTGGAGTTATACCCGGAGTATAGGACTCGCGTGCGGGAAGGTGTGACGTTCCGCATTAAATCCACGGGTTTTTTGGGGGACCAATTCATTGGAGTGTTCCCTGGTGAAACTATGGGTGAAGAGTTGGCCGAGGGCTCGGAGCACCCATGTGAATCACCGTTTGATGTTGAGCAGGTGGGGCAAAAGGTAAGTGGTCTGATCGAGCGGGTGGATGGAGCGGTGGAAAAGATCGATTTGCTGGTGGGTAATGTGAACACCAATTTGCTGAGCTCGAATTCTGTGGAAAATATCACCGCGGCCATTGCGGAATTTCGGGTGACCTCCGAGAAGTTGAATCAAATTTCCACCAAAGTGGACGGCCTGATCACCACCAACGGTCCGGCCCTGACTGCCGGTGTGGCCGAGCTGAGTGCCTTCGCCAAGGAACTGCGCGGGGCCGTGCAAACTAATGCGCCCGTGCTACAGGCCAGTATCACTAATTTCAATACCAGCATGGCCAACTTCTCCGAGTTTACGGATCAGTTGCGCGAGGCCATGGACACCAACGCACCGGCGATTCACACCAGCGTGACCAATTTTGCGGCGTTCACCCGTCGCCTCCATGCCTCGGCCGGGGAGCTCGAGGTCCTCATTGCTACCAACGCGCCCACCGTCCAAAGCGCGCTCAGCAACATCGAGGCGTTTTCTGTGAAGCTCGACAAGACCACGGCCGATTTGCAATCCACGCTGGCCAATAACCGCACCAACATCACCGCGGTGGTGGAGAACTTGGCGACGGCCACCGAGAGCATCAAGGGCATTACCCAGAGCGCGAACCGGATCCTCATGGAAATTGAGTCCGGCCAAGGCTTGGCCGGGGGGCTTCTTAAGAACGAGAAGATGCGACTGCAATTCCAGGCCGTGCTGACCAACTTGAACGGCACGGCCATCCATTTCTCGAACCTCGCCAGTAACCTCAATGCTCGCGGGATTTTCTACAAACCTAAACCCGAGCGGCTGGTCAATCCGCCGCGCAGCGTGAAGCCCAAGTAAGATGGACCGCGTGACGGTGTTCACGGCGTTCAATCCCGTGCAGGCGCAGATCGTGTGTGCTCGCCTACAAACGGCTGGACTGGATGCCACCGTGGAAGGCGAGGCGGCCGCGCTGAGCATGGAAGGTTACTCGCTTGCCACCGGGGGCATTCGTGTGCAGGTTCCGTCCGCGCAGGAAACCGAGG
>Ga0208624_1001679_pt1 | contig 10393 bp, 9 predicted proteins | sample Knorr_S23_td_DCM_FD_185607 | JGI IMG/M metagenome (GOLD analysis project Ga0208624, IMG submission 185607) | Marine microbial communities from Southern Atlantic Ocean transect - Knorr_S23_td_DCM_ad_71m_LV_A (SPAdes) (version 2) | ecosystem: Environmental > Aquatic > Marine > Oceanic | place...
CTTGTTTGTTGTGGAGGCGTGGGCGGGAATCGAACCCGCGATAGAGCTTTTGCAGAGCTCGGCCTTACCACTTGGCTACCACGCCGTCCTTCAGAGCCGCGTATTGACCCTCGGGAGATTGGAGAGATTTGCTAATCGCTTATTAGTTTCAAGCAGATTCTCCGCGTTTTCGAAAATCGGGCTTAGTTTAGAGAGAAATTCGGGACTGCCATATTTTGTCTTACTCCACTAGGCTTAACTCAGAAATTCTGGGCAAGGTTAGACTACTTTGAAAGCTTACCAAAAGTAGTTCATCTTCTGTTTCCCCTAGCACTCACCACCATCGCATCCAAGTGTTTCTATAGCCTTAAGTTAGGTTGTGTGCTGTTAACCCGCATAGCGATGTCGCACTACCGAAGTAGGAAAAGCGGCCTTTTGATGGGGGGTCGTCTTTTTCTTTTGGCTCCAGCGGATGCTTTCAAGGGGTGACGAGTTGTGAAGCGAGGACCCCTTCACAACGTTTGATATGACATCGTCCTTGTCCTTATCCAGCCAATACGCTTAGTCTTTCTGGGTTGGCCCGTACCCCACGTCCGGCCATTAGAATAAAGTTTCTGGCATCTTCAGGCTCAAGGCGTATGCGTATTTTGGTTGTTTGCCTTCCTTTTGAGACGACGACACCGCTCCGAACAGTACACGATATCGTCCCAACATTTCTCCCACTTCTTCCTCCATGCGAAAGGCCGATTGCAGACCGGGCATGTCTTGGTTGGCAGGTGGGATTTTGATTTAGTCACCGCTAGCAGGGAGCTTGTTTTGCCTTAAGGGCAATGATCACGCGCCTGAAATTGATTCGAGTGCTTCGTGGAGAGCGTGTGTCCAAGGTCGCGGAGAGCACGGACCGTCTCTGGATTCGTGTTCTCTCCTTGCAATAAATCACCAAACCGGCTCCCCAGAACTTCTTTTTTCGAATAGCCGCATAGCATATGGAACGCGTGATTAGTCCACTCGATTAAACCGTCCGCGTCGGTTACCACGATCGCGTCGGAAAAGTGGCTTCCCACAGCGGTGAATGGCTTATTCTCTGTCCGATCCTTCATAACTTATCCCCCTCCTATCAGGTTGATCCTATCCTCAACGGGGAGCAACTTTAAATGTGGACAATCTGAATTAGTTACAGGCTTGAAGCTTAGTAGGGATTTCGTTTGGCTACCCTGGCCATAGTCGTTCCTAAAAAATATCTTAATTGCGTGCGTTCAGAAATGAATAGGATCGAATTTCCATAACCCGACAGTTTTTAAAGTATACTGATGAAGACTCTAACCCTAAAACTCGCTTCTCTTTTAGCACTGCTCCTGACGACTTCCCTGCTGGCATATGGCGCCAATTGGGGACAGTGGCGCGGTCCCAACTTCAATGGATCCACGGTAGGCGGAAGCTACCCGACAAATTGGTCTAAAACTGAGAACATCGCTTGGAGCGCGGACATGCCGGGCCCCAGCGCCGCCTCGCCGATTGTCTGGGGCGATCACGTTTTCATTTCATCCGCCAATCCAGAGACGGACTCATTGCACGCACTATGCTACGACCGGAATTCCGGCAAGCTTCTCTGGGAGCATAAAGTGGGAACCGGTTATCGCCGCGACGACCGGAGCGATTACGCATCCTGTTCACCCGCTACCGATGGCGAGATAGTGGTTTTCTTCTTCGGCAACGGATTAATGCGAGCCTACGATTTCGAGGGCAACGAAGCTTGGAGTCGCAACATCGAGACGGACTACGGAAAACTGGCCTTCGGCTGGACACCTAGCACCAGTCCTCTCCTTGATGACGACAGACTGATTCTGCAAATCCTCCAACGTGACGTTCCGGCCTGGGGACATGGAGAAGCCCACAATGAATCCTATCTTCTGGCACTGAATCCGAAAACCGGGGAGGAACTCTACCGGACGCTCCGGCCCAGCAAGGCGACGGCTGAGTCGATGGAAGCCTTTACGACGCCCGTGCCTTTGGAACACGACGGTCGCAAGGAAATCCTAGTCGTTGGCGGAGACGCAATTTCCGGTCATGATCCCTCGAACGGCAAGGAGCTTTGGCGCTGGGGCACCTGGAACCCCACGCGTATCGGACATTGGCGCTTGGTGCCTTCGCCAGTTGCCGGTGATGGAGTCATCCTAGCCTGCGCTCCCAAACGCGAACCGATCTACGCTTTTAATGCGGGCGGAAATGGCACGCTCAGAGAAAGCGAGATCGCCTGGATTAGTCAGAAAGGTCGCGACATATCGTCAGACGTTCCCACGCCGGCGTTCTACGACGGAGACTTTTTCATACTCAGCGATGTCCGGAGGGCGCTATCGCGCGTTGAACCGAAAAGTGGCGAGATCAAATGGACGATGGAAACCCCCGGAAGAAACAAGTTTGAAGCCTCGCCCTTGGCGGCGGATGGCAAGCTTTATCTCATGAACTTCAATTCCGACGTCGTCGTGGTGGATGCGAAAAATGGTAGCGTTCTAAACGAAGTCGCTATGGGCGACGAAGGAGAAGCGCACTCGCGGGCCACCATCGCTGCCTCGGAAGGGCAGCTATTCATTCGCACCAACAAGAAGCTCTACTGCGTCGGCGATCGAAACTAGCGGCTTACAGAAAAAGGAAGCGGGGCAGCAATCGATCTGACTAATCAACGTCTTCCAGCGACGGAGGAGCAGCTTTGGAGTTTCTCGTCAAACCCCCCGATACCAAGAGCAGAATACCCGCTAACGGGACCAGCAAGAGGAGAAACTGCATGAAGAACTTTCCACTCTGCAGCTGAAAAACCACGCAACCGATCAATATCAATCCTCCGCCAGCCAACTTTCACTTCCAGCCTATCGCAAGGCCCACGAGCAAAACTATACTCGTAGCGATGGCAAGGCAGTTTGAAGCCTCCAGGGGACCGGAAGATGGCTCGCTGCCTCCAATAAAATTCATTATTAGGAAAACGGATACAAAAAGAAGAACGATCTCACTAAAGATCCTAGCTGTCCAGCGGGCTAGGTTGGCAACGGAATCCATCGGCGAGCCAACCGCGTATGCAAAGCAGGCTGGTAGCAAGCCCCTGCCAATCTATTGCGGAACGCAGAGCTAGAAGCGATCGGAGATTCTTCCTGGATTCGAGTTTCCTTTTGAAGCAAGGAATTCAAGCAAAGCATCTGGTGGGAAATCGCCGACCAGTTCGATTCGGCGGGACCGTAAATCAGGGCAGGGCATAGGCCACATACTAAATAGTTCACAATCTCGCCGCCTCCCGCTGCCGCCACCGAGCTGAATTCCAAATTGATTGCGACGAGAGCGTTTTGGATAAGCCAGACGGCTTGCTAAAATACATGGACGTACCCAAGGATTCGGGCGGTTCTGGCCGGACACTTCCATAGCCCGAGAAACTGGCCATGCACTCGATTAGGGCGTAGGTTGAACCCCCCAAAACCAAACCCATACGCAAACAATTGCCCGAACCCTAGAGGCTTCGATTAAGATAGAAAGCAGCTTCCACGTGGGGTCCGCGTGGATGATGATGGGGTGTGCCGGAATTCCTAGAATTTGCCTAACGGAATCGAGATTACCGCCATCGTCACACCGCTCCGCGAGTCGGTGGAAATGGAGTTCATTGTGAAAAACGGTTCCGATGAAGACATGGAGTTCATTAATGGCCAGGTCTGCATCATGTTGAAGGGAGCTGAGAACTTCGATGAGCAAACGAACGATAACAAGGTCCTGATCAATCAGATCGCTGCCGCCCGCTCCCAAGGAGGCGACCGTTGGATCCTCTCTCAGTGGGACCAACTGAGACGGACCTGGGGGAATGCCCGTTGCCCGTGCCTACACTACGACCCCATCCTTGATCCTTGCGAAGCGGGGAAAACGGTTTCTGTGAAAGGTAAGATCCAGTTTCACCAAGGGGATAGCCTGCAAACCAAAGCCCTAAATTAAGCGTGATGGCTGGTCCTCATCCAGTCGCCCATCGAAGATGGTCGGGACGACTGGATTCGAACCAGCGACTTCTACGTCCCGAACGTAGCGCTCTACCAGGCTGAGCTACGTCCCGACAAAAAGCCCTTTTATTGGGTGATTTTCCAGCATGTCCAGCCGGTATTTGAGCTTCCGATTTCCCTGCTTCAAAAATTTCCGGATCACTCGTACAATTCTGAGATGGCTTGAGCCCGCTCCTTTACCAAGCCACGCAATTCGGGCGGCTCCAGTACCTTCGCTTGATCGCCCCAGCCCAGCGCCCATTGGCTGATCTCCTCGAGGCTTCCTAGCCGGAAGTGAACAACGATACACCCGTTTTCATTGGGCTCGATTCGTTGTGTCGGATGCCATACGTTTTCGGATACGTAATCCGCCAGTCGCGGGGCAATCTCGATTGCCACGGCATGGTCTCCAGATTGAGACCAGATCCCGAAACTCGACCGCAGGTAGTCGTCGATGGAAAAGTCTTGCGGTATATTAAACGACTCCGACTGAAGCTCCAGATCAGAAGCCCTCGCTAAGAGGAAGGTGCGCATGGCGTTTCGCTGCCGATCCCGGGCGATCAGATACCACTTGCCCAGATAGTTCGTGACATGTAAGGGTTCTACGCTTCGTGTCTCGGGACTGTCGGCGCCGGCCTTCTTGTAGGCGAAGGCCAGGACTCGCTTTTCAAGGGCTCCTTTGATTGCCACCTGCAGCGTATTTTCATCAAGTTGAGAATGCTGTCCATGCTTGAACGAAATCGTTTCACTCAATTGCTCCAAATTGGCGGTAATGGTATCGGGTAGCGAAGCGGCCAACTTATTAAAGGCATTCGTCAACGGCTTTTCGAAAGGAGTCCCTTTGTAGTGGTCGAGGGCTTTGCGGGCAACCGAGAGGGCCAGCAGCTCCCCTTCGGAAATATCGATTGTCGGGAAGCTCTCAACCTCGCGAGTGTAGACGTAGCCGTGCTCCGAAGGCTCGTACTCGATTGGCAGCAACATGCGATCTCTCATGAAGTCGATATCCCTGCTGATGGTCTTGGAACTGACCTCCAATTCTCGGGCCAATTTTGAGCAATTTGGAAAGCCTCCTTTCTGCAGAGCCTTGTGGATGAAAAGCATCCGCTCAATCGCCGGACGCTTCAAAGTGTGGATACGGGTAGGAGGCTCCATGGTTGGAAATTGCTATAGCCTAGGAGCGGCTTCAATCACTGATTTTAGACAACTTGAGGTTTGCGGAAAGCTTGCCCTTGGAGTCCACTTTCCCACGATTTCGCCAAATGGAAATCAATCGATGCTCTTGGTGCGGGAACGACCCCTTGTATGTTAGGTATCACGACACGGAGTGGGGCATTCCAGAACGGAACTCCCAGGCCCTGTTCGGGAAACTCATTTTGGATGGGGCCCAAGCGGGATTGTCTTGGATAACGATCCTCAAAAAGCGGGAGAACTACATGAAAGCATTCGATGGATTTAACCCGGTCAAAATGGCTCGGTATTCGGACGCGAAGCTGGAATCGCTCATGGCCGACTCCGGTATTGTTCGTAATCGCCTGAAGATCGTTTCCGCCCGGGAAAACGCCCGTGCATTCCTGCGGATGAAGCATCAGGGAATCGATTTTGCGGAATTCATTTGGAATTTCGTTGGGGGCAAGCCGATACAGAACGTATGGACCTCGATGGAGGATCTCCCATCGACCTCGCCCGAAGCGCAGGCCATGAGTAAGGCCTTGAAAAAAGAGGGGTTCAATTTCGTCGGACCCACCATCGTTTATGCATTTATGCAAGCGGTCGGCATGGTGAACGATCATCTCGTCGATTGCTTTCGCTATCACGAGTGCGGGCAATGAGGATTGCTGACGATTGGAACGGAGACCCCTACGATAACACCAATCTTGCCGCGGTCGGGCGGTATCGCACTGCTCGGCAAGCGCACGAAGCAGGGCTCGCCGTTCTGGCGGCGGGGCATCCTTACTGGATCCATCAAGAAGACGGAGGTTTCATCCTCGTCGTGCACTCGCAGCAAGCGGATCTTCTGCGCCATGAGGTACGGATAGCTGAAATCAAGAATCGCTACTGGCCTCCGCAATCGATCGACCTTCCAACGAAAACGACAAGGAAGACTCCAACATTAGCTTTCGTTCTCTTGCTCATCGTCGTTTTCGCGGCCCAAAATCGCGTTCCTGTCTTGGAACAGTTGGGCATGAATAGTAGCGAAGGGGTAATCGGTCGGGGCGAACTTTGGCGAACAATCACGGCCATCACGTTGCATGGAGATCTTGGCCATCTTGCAGGCAATCTTTTCGGTATCGGCCTCTTTACATATTTGTCCGCTCGCTATTTGGGCAATGGCCTGGCGTGGCTGCTGATTATCGCCATCTCGGCTTTGTCGAATCTGACCAATTCCGTCGTCCACTCAGGCGAATCCTATTTCTCGTTGGGCGCATCCACGGCGGTGTTCGCCGCTCTCGGATTGCTATCCGGCTTTCCGTTGGGATTGTTTCTAAGATCCAGGGAGCCGCTGCAAACCCGAGATTGGCTTGTTCCCTTATCAGGAGGATGCCTGCTATTCGCGTGGATGGGAGGGGGCGAATTCCCAACCGACGTCGCCGGGCATTTTTGGTCGTTCGTATACGGGACCCTTGCTTCGGGCGCCGTGGCCGCAATAGCCTTGCACGCGAAGGCCAGCCCCCGCTGGCAATCGAATCTAATTGGGATCGCTTGGGGCGCTATAGCTGTTTGCTGGGCTCTCGCCTGGAACTTCAGCCAGTTTTCCAATGCTTCGAATAATTAGGCGCAGGCAGGCAAACTTCAGATGAGCCTCCAGAAATCAATCGTCCGCTCTATGGAAAACCATGGCTTTCCGGAATAGCTTCGTATGGCTTCGGTTGGCGGCGATCGCGCTATTGAGCTCGTTAGACGGTGCCGAGGACTTGGAAACGGTGTTTGGATTGAGCAATCGAATCGTCAACCTGTCATAATCGAGCGAATACGTTACGAACTGAAAAGTAACCTCGTCGACGGGAACGGCCCATCTTCGGTACCAAACCAATCCAATTGGGCCAAGGTACCCCAAGGGCCTTCCCAAAAACAGGCGCGAGCGAACAAGGCATTATTCGATTTCGCAGGAAAAACGACGAGGTATTCGAAGGCGTTCATTGGCAGAACATGCAGCCTTCGGGCTTTGCCGCTATCCAAAGTTTGCTCCCAAGCTCCCAGAACGGCCACATCTATGGGCGCAGTTGGAGTTTCCACTAGCGGAACGGAATAGTCGCAACCCGCAAGCAGGACACAAAGAGAGCAACTGGCCAAATACTTTCCTAACCTGTTAAGCGTCCGCTTCACGGTGTTGTTATTAAGGGGTAGAATCGCAGGTTTCGCAAGATCCAATTTATAGGTCGGTAGGGACGGTTTTCACTATTTTGCTGCGCCCGAACGGTTGCCATTTATACGGCTTTGCCCTCAATCCGAAAAGACCCCCATGAATACCAGTGGCTATCGGGCCTTCGGCACCGTCCTCCTTAAAGAGCCTAACGTCCGTCTCGAGCTGAATTCAATTTGCAATATCCGGGAGCTTTCTCACTCCCTTTTGCCAGCAAAGACAGAAAATATACCGTTTCGAAGAAGGCAACGCTCTTGATCAAATCGATAGCAATGCGACACTGTAGCGAGAATAGTCCTGATCGCTGCGATATTCAGCCAAGAAAACCATTGTTTCAGCCTCTCTAGCGCTTCAAACAATTTGGACACAACTCACAATCAATACCATCCCCTATGGACGAAACGAGATCAAAACAAGCCCGCTTTTCCGCAATGATGCTGCTCCAGTTCTTCACAAGAGGGGCATGGTTCGTTACCTTGGGCACCTATCTCGGCAAAGGGCTTGAGCAATCCGGCGAGTTCGTAGGGTTCTCTTACAGTCTTTTCGGTATCGCCGCTATCATTTCGCCCTTTATAGTCGGAATGGTGGCCGATCGGTTTTTCCCGACCGATCGAGTCTTGGGATCGCTCAATATCGTTTCCGGTTTGCTGATGCTACTGCTTTCCCAGGTTACCAGTCCCAACACCTTTCTCTGGACGCTGTTCGCCTATTGTATCATTTACACGCCTACGGAAGCTCTGAGTAATTCCATTGTATTCCATCATCTACCTCGAAAATTCTTCGCTTACGTTCGTGTATTCGGCACCCTGGGTTGGGTATTGGCAGGGCTATCGGTCAACCTGATCCTCGGCAAATTCGTGGACAATGTCGAAGCCACCGCAGTGCCGCTTCTGATGTCCGCCGGGGCTTCCATCTTTCTGGGGATCTACAACTTTACGCTGCCATCTACGCCCGTCAAAGACAAGGGCAAGAAGACCGGGTTCAAAGATGTTATTAGTATCGATGCCTTGAAACTCGTTAAAGACCCGAATTTCTCCGTGTTTCTCGGAGCTTGCTTGCTGATCGGCATCCCCATCCAGATGTACTTCGCGTTCTTCAACATGTTTCTCAATGACATTGGCGTTGAAAACGTGGCTAGCAAAATGACGCTGGGTCAAATCTCTGAAGCGGCGTTCATGGTGTTCGTTCCTTGGATGATCGGCCGCATAGGGTTGAAGTGGATGATGACCCTGGGGCTAGCCTTCTGGTCGATCCGCTACTTTCTCTTCGCTGGCATATCAGTGGACGCGGAATACCTGATTCTTTTCTCGATCCTCATTCATGGGGCCTGCTACGACTTCTTCAATGTCACGGGATCGATCTACGTCGATTTGAAGGCAGGGGAGCGCTACCGTTCTGCGGCTCAAGGTCTGTTTATGCTCGTGTTCCTGGGAGTCGGTAAGTTTTTCGGATCCAATCTAGCTGGATACATCGCCTCGATCCATCAAGACGGAGCGGATGGCTCAAAATACAATTGGAGTGGAATCTTCAATACAACTGGCGTGATAACGGCCATTATAACCGTGCTCTTTATCATATGGTTCCGCGACAAGAAAAAATACGATTTGAACGAGACAGATGGATAGGGCGATGATATTTATCCAAAAGCGCATTAGCGAAACAACGGGACAAGAATGAAGAAAGTAGGTATCATAGGATGCGGGGCCAGAGGCTTGCACAACATCGGATTCAACATGGTGGACCAGCGCGATGAGTGCGGTCTGGAGATTTCAGCCGTGGCTAATCGGTCCAAAGAGAGTTCTGACCACGCGGCGGGGGAGATCGAGAAACGCTATTCAGAACAAGGCAACAAAGTCTCCGTGCACTCCAGCCCGGACTACCGTGAAATGCTCGATGAGGCTTCGATCGATCTAGTCATCATCACTTCTCACACCGACGCTCATCGGGAGCATGCGCTAGCTGCTCTGGAATCCGGAAAAAAAGTCTACCTCGACAAGCCTATTTCGGTGACACTGAACGACGCCCACGCGATAGCCGAAGCCGAACAGAAAACGGGCAACAGGCTTTTAATGGGGTTTACCCGTCGCTATGAGGCTCCTTGGATCAAGATGAAGGAGCTCCTCGAAGGGGGTGCGGTGGGATCACTGCAGATGATCCTGCTTCGATCGATCATTCCCTACAGCCGCTACCTACAAGGCTGGCATCGCAAAATCGAGTGGTCCGGCGGGCCTCTCAATGACAAATGCACCCATCACTTCGATGTCTTCCGCTGGATGGCGAGCTCCGACTGCCAATCCATGAGCGCCTTTGGTGGTCGCTCAGGCGTTTTCAAACCGGACCCGACAGCGCCAGCTCGGTGTTCCGAATGCGATCGTGAATGCCCTTACCGCCGTTCCGAAGTTCTCGAGGAAAGTAAGGAGACTGTAAGTAGCGCATTCGTCAATACACGCAATCCTGACGATGAACGATCAATCCAGGATGCATGCGTATTCAGCCCGGACAATGACGTTGAGGATTTCGGGAGCGTCAACATGCAGCTCGGCCAAGGCGTCGTTGGGAATCTGTTCTTCACCATCTTCGGTCCACTGGCCCCGGATGGGGAGACTCTGGAGCTCGTCGGCGACTCAGGCCGCCTAGTTCTGTCGCGCTCCGATGGAATAATTCGAAGCTATACGAAGTTCGGCAGAGAAACAGACACTTTCTTTGCCGGAGGCGACGATTTCGAATCCTCTCACTACGGCGCGGATAAGAAGCTCGTTCGTCAGTTGAGCGATTTTTGCAACGGGGCGGAACCGGTTTGTAACGCCCAGGACGGCTTGAAATCCCTGAAGATGGTATGCGGGGCCCGGGATTCGTTTAAAGAGGGCGGAGCCTTAAGGAATATTTAAGGCTAACCACTAATCGCTATAGTCGAATTTGGAAGAACCTGAATGGAAAGGAAGTCAACTGTAGTCGCGGTCGCTAACCGCCCTGCAACTCAAAAGCGCAGATACTCAAAGCAAATATGATTCAAAGGCAGGAGCGGGTTTCCCCCGCGATTGAATCG
>Ga0208624_1001682_pt1 | contig 10377 bp, 9 predicted proteins | sample Knorr_S23_td_DCM_FD_185607 | JGI IMG/M metagenome (GOLD analysis project Ga0208624, IMG submission 185607) | Marine microbial communities from Southern Atlantic Ocean transect - Knorr_S23_td_DCM_ad_71m_LV_A (SPAdes) (version 2) | ecosystem: Environmental > Aquatic > Marine > Oceanic | place...
CCACCTACTATTATGACGCGGGCTACTGGTAGTTTCACGCGTAATAGAACAGTTCGCACATGAGTAAACCGGGGAACGAATCAGGAGAAATCTGTTTGGACAACGGAATCTCGGTGCCCCGATTTTCGCTATTTGCCTCGCGCCCCATGAAGCCGCCATTATTCATGGCGGTCATCTGGTTTGTCGTTCTCTGCATGTTTTTCGTTTTCACGGCACCGTTAGCACAATTGCTATTTATTCTTTTCGTGCCCATTCAATTGTTCATCCTTTTGGCAGGAGGTGTGACTACAATTTTCGCTTTAGCAACCATTAGGCGGGATTACCGTCGCGGTGGAGCAATTATTGCGCTGTGCGTGTTGGGTTTCACGCTGTTCTATTCCAACCTGGGTTTTGAATGGGGCCGTTATGTCCTTTTCCAGATTCGCAAGCCCACTTACGCCCAGCAGTTGGCAGAGGCTGAACAACTGGCTCATGTTCCAGAGGATCTTGGTTACACGCACGACGGACCTCCCAAATTGCATGGATTCTTTTGGCAACGCGGCTTCATCGACAACTGGTCGGCGGTGGTTTTCGACCCATCAGGAAGGATCGCAAAAATCAATGATGCCAATGGCATGGATGAAATCTACTCGCATGATCTATCCGACCTGTTTGGCGGCACGTATTACCGCTGCCAAAATGTTGGCGGCGGTTGGTACATTTGTTGGTTTACCTGACACCAACTGGCGAACCTTTTTTATGGGGCCCACAAGCAAAGGCCATCGGTAGCCGACTTGGCCTATCCGCTTCGTCAAACTCCTAGAAGGTGACGGAGTTATTCGGCTAAGCTTGACGCGATCCCGTGATAGAGAGTTCGTAATTTGACGAGATCAGGTGCGTCGTTTTGTAAAATCGCCTCGACGATATCTGGAACCAGAGAGCTGAGACGGAACATTCGACCTGCGTAGCTTCGACCGGGACACTTGCCGGCCAGCCAATGCCGAAGCTATTAGTCGCACATGATTTCTTTCTTGACGGATTCTCACGTTCGCCTTGGCGATGCTAAGCAGTGAACTAACTGACATCGCGAGGTCTGCTTTGTGCAATATCCACGAGCCCCGTTGCGAGTCCTTGTGACCGCCTCCACTGGGGGCAGAGCGAGCAAGGGACATCATTGAACTTTTCCATCAACAGATCGTCAGACGGAGGCCGATCTAACTCTTTTCTGTCGCAGCTCACGCTCGGGATGTTTTTCAAAGGGAATCCTAAGAAGTACGTTACATAAATTCACATCTTCTACCAAGATTGGGACCAACTCCAGGACAACTAAAACTATTGCCTCGTTCTTGCTTTCCAGGCTGGATAGTGTTTCTTGAGTAAGTCTCTTGCATATTCGCCCAACCACGAATAGCCATTTCGACGCTCGTAGGAAATATCTGCGATCGACCGTTTGGGAATTCCATCCCGGCTACAAAAGAATGGCTTCTGTTGCTTCAAGTCATAAAACCGCCCCCACAAAGCAGGAGCATCCTGAGCCTGAACCAATCTTTTATCCACGCCTTTCTCCGTACCGGGAGCCTTGACTGATATGAGTTTCACGCCGGTAAGTTTGGCCTGATCGAACCACGTCACTGCGGCCTCAATCGACTGTTTAATCTCATCACTGGGATTCTCAAGGCTCATCAAGTAAACAACGATACCCACCGATTCATGGCCCGAGAGTGAAGCCAATTCATAGGACCTTGCCTTGGCAGGTTTCAGAGTTTCACGATCGTGTTGAGCACACCAAACGGTCAACCTACCGTTAAGCCGTACTTGAGTTTTAAGGATACAATTAAGCCCCTTTGCGAGTGCCTGTTCGCAGTCGAGGCGAAATGCTCCAAAAACAAACTCGAATTCCTCTTCACGTTGCACAATGTCCCGAAACAATTCCATTACTCCGATCATGGCACCATCGTTGTAGGTAATGTGCAGGTGATACCCTGACGTCAATGGATAATATTGCGGCCAACCACCGTTTTCATACTGGGCATCAATTAGGAATTGGATACCTCGCAATGCGGCCTTTCTATATTTCTCATCTCCCGACTGCTCAAAGGCCGATGCCAGTATACGAATCTCACGATGAGTGGCTCCATTGTCGATCGTTGAGTCACGTTGTTGCCGGTCGGCAATGACCTCCTTGCGTCTTGCCTCGGTTAACCGCTCTTCACGATCATAGTTCTTGGGCCAGCCACCCGACTCCCGCTGATACACCAACACGGTTTCAGCTGTCTGAAGCAGATCTGCCTCGGCCGCAGATAACTCGGTCGTCAACAGAGCGATTGCAAGTAGAATCCATTTGTCCATATTATCTTTCCTGTGTCTGTTCCATTGAGTTTTAGCAAGGCCGACTACTTACAGTTTACGTCACCTGATTTCACATCACCAATGAATGCCCGCAACAGCTGTGACCAATTGGTTAACTCGGACCTTAACTTTGGTATCATGACAACTCAGACTTAGTGACCGCCTCTGAGCAATCAACAGGCTGACATCTCAGGAGATACCATGAAACGCGTTCTTTCTATACTGTTTTTAATACTCTTCCCAACCATCATCACGATGGGGCAGAATAGTCAATTTGCACTTCCTTCTATTGAAGCGGAAAAAGATCTTCCCGGCGAAGGGACGCTCCGACGCTATGCAGGCTACGTGAATACCTGGCAGCGATTACGAAGCCAGTGGGCGACGCAAATTCAGAAGGATCAAAACGCAGTCGTTTTTCTAGGGGACTCAATCACTCAGGGATGGACTCCAAATTTCCGCGGCAACTTCGCTGGCATGAAACTAGCAAATCGTGGAATCGGCGGGGACACAACACGTGGCATGCTCATTCGACTCGAACAGGATGTACTCTCATTGAATCCAGCGGCAGTCGTCATGCTAATGGGAACGAATGATATCGAAGTGCAAATTGCTCCCGAAATGATCGCACGAAACTTCAAAAAGATCATTGAAGCGTTGAAGAAACACAACCCTAAGATGCCCATTGTTCTTTGCCGTATGTTTCCCAGTTCGGCATCCAAGAAACGACCAACCGAGACCATCCAAAAAGTCAATCAACTTTACGACACTATCGTTCGCAATGATAAGCAAATCACCGTTGTTGATACGTTCGCTCTCTTTGATGATGGAAATGGTGATGCCCTCCCTGCATACTTTCCAGATCTCTTACACTTAAACGGCGAAGGCTATGCAAAATGGGCCTCGGCGTTACAACCAATTTTTGCAACGTTGGGATTCACTGAAACCACTGAAGACACCTTTGAATTGGAAGAGGGATTTGAAAGTCTATTCAATGGAACGGATCTTACCGGTTGGGGATTCCGACCTACGCCACCTCGTAATCCACCTAAGAATCCTCGTCCCAACGCGCCTGTGTTTGCCGTGGTGAAAGAAGCAGAAGACTTTTCCGGGAAAACAAAAAGCAGCGATGGACGATATCAGGCTATCAATGGACGATTGGTCGTCACCACACCTGCCGAAGGGCGACGAATTCAGCAGTTATGGACGACCAAAGAGTTTGGACAGGACTTTACACTGAAGCTGGAATTTCGAGCGACTCCGAACGCCGATAGCGGAGTGTTCATCCGCAAGCCACAACTACAGTGCCGCGACTACTTACTAGCCGGACCTTATACCGAACTCAAACATTACAAACCTCAGGATTGGAATGAGTTAGTTGTCATCGTGAAAGGTGGCACCGCACACGCAACCTGTAATGGTGAACTGCTTACCGATGACATGGCCGTGCCTGCCACAGGGCCCATTGGACTAGAGGGCGACCGCGGACAGATGGAATACCGACGTATTCGCATTAAGCTGGAGTAAGCTATTTCATTACTCCGCCGTTAAACGTAAAAAGGGAGTTGGCTCTTGATGAAACCAACTCCCTTTTTCAATTGTTTGGATGCCGCTTACTTAAGCTCTTTGATCCGAATATCTTTGAATTCAGCAAACATCGGTGCTCCTGCATGCAATTGCAGTGCCAACACGCCGTCCAACAGAGCCTTGGGGTGACCATCTACAAAGTCGAGCACCAGGCGACCATTCATGTAATGTTGAATGTGATTACCTTTGGCCTTGATGATGACATCATTCCATTTGTCCAGTTTGAACAACTCTTCATATTCTTCAGCTGTGATCAACGTCTCTTTGATTTCCTTGCCATCTTTACCCCAAACGGCTTTCTCTCCAACAAGACATGTGCGTCCACGACCACCTGCGAGACCACCTTCGTCGTAAATGAATCCAGAGACACTCGGGAGGATGTTCTGATTACGAATTTCATGTTGATAACCGCGAACGACCCACTTGTTTCTGGCATTTTCAATTCGCGTCGAACGGTATTGGATACCGGAGTTATTGGTTGCGTTGCAACGGAAAGACAGGCGTAGTTCGAAGTCCTTGGTCGTGCCACCTTCCCAAATCAGGAACGTATTACCATTTGCCTTTTTCTCAGGTGTCGTTTCACCATGAATGACTCCGTCTTTCACGGACCAAAGTTCTGTGTCTCCGTCCCATCCGGACAGATCTTTCCCATTAAAAATCGTCTTAAAGCCTTTGTCACCTGCAGCAGCAGATTGAATGGCCATCAATGTTGTCAGTGCAACAAGTGTCAAACAACGAATCATCTTGATTGGATCCTCTTGATTAAAGGTTATTCGCTTTAGTTAGCGGTCTACCTCCGATTTTACTACAAATAGAGCAGGGCTCCAGCCAGCTAGACCGAATTCAATGCCGGTCTAGAATTTTGGAATTCTGACAGCTCGCTTACCAAAAACGACACCTCGTGCAAATCAAAATCAGCCATATGCGAAATTCTAAAACTCCCGTAGTCCTCAGCTTACTCTTTACTTTTGCATTCACAGCCTCGGTCTTTCCGCAGGATTCTGTGCCGCAATGGACGGTCGAGGATGTGGCTCAATCCGTCGAACAGCTCTGGCAAGGCTATGATCCTCGCAAGGAAGCCTTAAATGTGAAAAGCGTTCGCAGTTGGCAGCAGGATGGAGTACACGTCCATTACATCGTCTACACCGTTGGGCGATTTCGAGGCAAAGACAGTACCGTAGCTGCGTTTTATACCACTCCACTTGATACCACCAAGAAATACCCAGCGGTCGTCAACATCCACGGTGGTGGACAACGTGCATATCTTCGGGGCTGTATTGAGTATGCTCAGCGAGGGTACTGCTGCATCTCTCCGAATTGGGGCGGACGTGAAATGGAGACTGCCCAACCAGGTGACTTGAATACAGATTGGGGAGCCGTCGATCCGACCCAATCCAATCCACAAGGCTACTCGTCACTTCTGCCCGGCCCCAACAAGATTGATCCGTTTCAATCGCCTCGTAATAACCACTGGTACTTATTAACCATCGCCTGCCGACGCGCGATTACATTTCTGGAGCAGCAGACGGAAGTTGACGCAGAACGACTGGGAGTCCTGGGGCACTCTATGGGAGGTCGTCTAACCGGTTTGGTTGCGGGCAGTGATCCACGAGTCAAAGCAGCATCGCCGTCGGTAGGAGGATCAGGTTTTTTATATGAAGACATTCGCATGATCACGAACTCCGGGCGTCGCCAACAGGGGAGTCTTCAACTGATGAAAAGCACGATTGCTGGCGAAGCTTATTTAAAACGAGTGCAGTGTCCGATTCTTTTCCTCAGCGCGACCAATGACTTTAACGCTCCTATGGAGAGTGTTGAAAAAGGCATGAATTTGGTACCTCATCAAAACAAGCGGACTACATATGCCGTCCATTTGAATCACCGCTTTACTCCCGAAGCAGATATCGCTCGCAAACTTTGGTTTGATGCCCATTTGAAGCACCAATTGGATTTCCCAAAAAAACCAAAGCTAGATTTAAAGCTGAAGACGCCTACCGGCATTCCAGCGGTTCACCTCACGCCGGATGGCAGTCGTGAGATTGAAGATATTAGGATTTATTACGGTTATGACCGAGATCCTCGTAATCGTTTCTGGGCCTCCGCTGATGCTCGTGTGGCCGGAAATATATGGATCGCAAGCTGCCCCATCTACGATTTGGAAGAGCCTCTTTTTGTACTCGCCAATGTCCACTACAAACTCGAACCTGAATTACGTCACCCTCGGGATCCCGAGTCGTTTATTCTCAGCGCATCGGCCTCGGCTTATCCGGAAGCACTGAAGGCTGCTCGTGTCACACCAACACAGAAACGCCAACGCATAATCGATCAACTCAATGAAAATGCCGTCATGAGAGATTGGTATATTCTCAATCCTGGGAATAATCACCATTGGCTCTACTCCACAAGGAAACTAGTGGATCCACGATTTGAAGCCCCCCTGGGCGGCCAACTTAAAATAACAATGTTAACTGACGAACCCGACAATCACGTGGCCATCAAAGCCGTTACTCACAGTTGGCGGAACTACATTGGCAAACGCAGCAAGACGTTCGTTGCCGTTGCCAAATTAGACAAAGTGGGTAAACACATCGTACAGCTCCAATCTTATGCCTTCAAAGATGACGAAGGAAATATTCTTGACGACTGGGATGGAATCACGGAACTACAAATCCAGTCCGCCGACAAAGCTTTGCCCGATGTACCGGACTTCCAACCCTGGAATGGCTCACAGCTTAAGCTTCTCGGCCTGGAGTGGGAAGGCGGGATCTTACACGCGCGTCCTAAACCCTACCCGGCAGATTAATCTCAATCTCCGAAGCGTAGTGATAAACAGCAACCATTGCCTTGCAGGCAATAAAGATAATCCATAAAGTCACCATGAGCCCAATTAAAATTTCGCTGAGGCCCGGTGTCAAAGTTGCAATTGATAATCCCATTCCTAATTTTGTCGCCGAAATATTAGGCGTTCCTACAATCGGCTTTGTCAGAATCTCAAACATGCTTTTGCCTCCACTAGCCAGTTTTTCCAAGTGACTCACTGAGATTATTGGAGACTTTTAAGCTTTCGTCAAAGGCATTCTAGAGGCAAAAAAGAGTCTGAAGAAAGAGGTATTCAAAAGCGACTCCGTATTGAAATAGGTTCTCAAAACCTTGTTTCGACGGGCTTTCGGTGTTTTTTCAAATAGCCAATGGTGAACTCTCTTAATGATACACAGTATCGCCGATTATCTCGTTTCGCACGTCGATTTTAAAACTTTGATATTTTTTAAAAAAATTTTCAACGCCATAAAAAAAGCCCTTCGAAATAGTCGAAGGGCTTTATGAAAATCAATGACGCTTCTAGTCTTGACTAGGCTGCTGGAATAATCGCCCTGAAGTTTGGGTGCCATAAGCTTCAGGTAAATTCTGCATTTGCGGCCGAGTTGCCGGACTCTTATAGCCATTACGAATATATGGATGATGAGATTTGGACGTCAGGAATTCTTGGGTCGCTTTCTCTGATTGTTTCGGGGTTGAGATCACATGAGGAGTAATCAGGATGATTAACTCCGTCTTCTGCTCCTGTTCAAAGTCCTTTCTAAAAAGAGCACCCAGCGTCGGAATATCTCCTAAGAGTGGTACTTTTAACTGACGTTTAACAACCTTTTCTTCGACCATACCTCCTATGGCAACAGTCAACCCATCCTTAGCGACGACCGTATTGACCGTGGTCGCATTGCTAACGACTGGCCGAGTAACCGTCTGCGTTGCGGAAATCGGAATGATATCCTGTTTTCCGGTATCGTCACCGGTGCGTTCCTGAAAAATCGTCAGCGTTACTGTGCGGTCTGCATTAATTTTGGGCAACATCATCAGCGAAGTACCAATCTGTTGATCTGATGTTTCAATATTAGTACCAACAGTCTGGCCACCTTGATTGGCGTTGGTGATAGTGGAAGCGCTGTCTGTAAACCGCCGCTCTTCACCAATTCTCAGAGAGGCCGGCCGATTATTGGAAGCTAATAAAATAGGTGTTGCTACGACATTAACACGATTTTCTTCTTCGAGTAACTGAACACGAGCACGGAAATTCTGATCAAGGAACTGATAAACAAATGTTGAGCCATCTGCCTCGACATCAAAGTTACCACTACCTAATGCCGATCCCCCATTGTTGAGATAAGAGGCACCGGGACCGATAAACTGCTCCGTTGCTGTATTAACGAGATTGGAAGGGACATATGCCGGATCGCCAACGGCAGGCGTGGTCTTGTTCTGGCTGAATTCAAAGTCAAAGGCTGACTTAAACTGATCACCTAAGGTAACTTCTAAAATCCTCACTTCTAATAGAACCTGCGGTGTAGGACGATCCAACTGTTCAATCAAATTCGCAATAGAATTCATCGCAACCTTATCACTGGTTCTTACAATAATCATTCCATGTGTTTGATTAATCGCAACGTGAATTGGTGGCTCCTGAGAAGTAACTTCCTGCAGCCTTTCTGAAGAGATTCCTCCTGTTTGAGCTGGATCCTGATTACCTAACGCCTGTAACTGGTCGGTCGTCAACTTTTCATCATTCAATAATTCCTGACGACGATTAACGGCTTCATAGTCAATCGTAGTTTGCTGTGGACCACCGCCACCCATGCCACCCATGCCGCCCATACCAAAACCGCCCATGCCCATGCCCATGCCCATGCCACCCATGCCCATGCCGCCCATGCCAAAACCGCCCATACGGCCAAAGCCACCGCCAAAGCCGCCGCCAAAGCCGCCGCCAAAGCCGCCGCCAAAGCCGCCGCCCATGCCGCCGCCTCCGCCGCCCATGCTACCCATCATCTGCATGATCATCATCAACTGTTGTGACTGCTGACCTGCCGTCGCAAGAAATTGATCGTCGTAGTATCGGGGTAGGGAAAGTAAAACACGCTCGCCGTACAGGTCTTGGATATGCTGGGCGATACTGAAAACATTTGGATGAAGCAAAGTGAAAACTTGTGTATCTTCTTCGCGGTAGATAACCAAGTCTTTACCATACTCTTCGGTGGTCATAATTCGCACTAAACCTACCTCTTCCTCTTCGCGGTACCAAAGCCCACCCACCTTGCAAAGAGTTTCAATCGCATCAATCGTTTTGACATGTCTCAGGAATAACGATATCTCAACGATACCGGCCGCCTGAGTTGCAACCACATTGATTCCACTAACCTCAGAAATTAGTCTCGTGGCGTCAAGAACAGTACTCTGATTCAACTCCAGGCGAGTGATCACCTGTTTCTTACCAATTTCATATTCGACATTGGCAGTGCTGACCGGTTGCGAGGGTACCGTCGCTGGAGGTTGAGCGAATAATTCATCGCCCGTAATAGTAAGAAGTACGATACAAACTAGTAGTTTTTTATTGATAGCCATTTTCAAAATTCTCTTTGAATTGGGGGGCTTAACCGTATAGATAACACGAATCTTTTAGCGGATGCTAAAGAACTGAGCATTTGAGGACTCGAGAATCACTTCACCGGATTCTGTAATCTTCCTAATGGAATATTTTTCACCGGCATGCACAATTTCTTCACCAACACGACGAATAATGGAATCTTCTTCATCACGTTGAATCAAAACTTTAGCTCCATCTGGAACAGCAATCGTTCCAACGACTCGAATATTCGGCAATCTGGCATAGTTGAGTTTCTCAGCCGGTTTTTCATCCCTCGGAGAGACTTCGAAACTTGTGCCGGTTACCGGAACGACCCCGGATTGAATACCTTCCGGAGGCCCGGATGCCGGTATAAATTGCCCCTGTAGGTAACCTGATGAATCATAGGGCTGAACTGCATATTGATTCCCGCTGTTTTGCTGACGTTGTTGAAACTCAACGCGGGACTGAGCAGCCTGGGCTTTAGCATTTTGGATCGCCAATGGATCCGTTATTTCATTTTCCACCTGCGCTGTAAATGCCGTGGATGGTTTGGTAGTCGACATACAGCCACTTACCGTTGGAAGTATTAATATCACAATGAGAGAAAGCCGAAGCATATCTTGGTACTTTTTAAAAATTGTTATTGGAAAGAAATCGTTGATCCCTAGGTTAAATTAGTGGAATTAATACGGCGAATAGATGGTTTAAGTACCAAATTCTGAAGCACGCTGTAAACGGCAATAACCCTCCAGTTGCAAAAGAATTGCATAAAAAAACGCGATGCCTAAGCATCGCGTTAACAATTTTTTTATTTCTGATTATTGGTATTTAGCGAATAATCACAGACTCCGCCAAAGTCCCCAATTTAACTTCAACAAACCCATTTTCGATCGCTGAAATTTCAATCACCAGATTACCGCCGGATCTGGTCAACGTAACCCGATCTTTCTCCCGAACAAAATAGACCCGTCCATCAACGCGGATGCTAGCAACCTTGTTCTTATTTGGCTTGCTAACCTCAGCTTCTTCATCATCCGAGCCTTCTTCATCATCCGAGCCTTCTTCAT
>Ga0208624_1001684_pt1 | contig 10361 bp, 10 predicted proteins | sample Knorr_S23_td_DCM_FD_185607 | JGI IMG/M metagenome (GOLD analysis project Ga0208624, IMG submission 185607) | Marine microbial communities from Southern Atlantic Ocean transect - Knorr_S23_td_DCM_ad_71m_LV_A (SPAdes) (version 2) | ecosystem: Environmental > Aquatic > Marine > Oceanic | place...
AATAGCCCTGGATAATGTAAATGTTTTAGGATTGTCCAAAAACATTAAAGAAAATAAAAATTCATTCCATGCAATCATAAAAACATACAAGGCAACAGATGCTATTGCTGGCAAACTTAAAGGGATGATAATTTTAATTATTATTCCAAACCAATTTTGTCCATCCATTAGGCCAGCATCTTCAATTTCTTTAGGAATACTTTTAAAGTAACCTTGTAACATATAAATTGCGACAGGTAGAGTTGTTGCTGTGTAAACAATTAGAAGACCTTCAATTGAATTTCTTAAACCTAACTGACTAAAAACAGTATAAAGAGGTATAACCAAAACTATAGCTGGGAACATATATATAATTAATATTGAAGTAGATAAAAAAGTTTTGCCAAAAAAGTTCAACCTAGCAACAGCATACGCCGCTGGTATCGCAAAGATCAGAGTAATAATTACAGTTCCTATTGAAACAATAGAGCTTGTATAAATATATCTTCCAAAGTCATAAGTATTAAAAATAACAAAATAAGATTTAAATGTTTCTGTTAGATTATTTGTTAAACTAATACTTAAATCTAAAGGATTAAACAAAAGAGCGGCTTGAGTTTTGAAGCTCGTTACGAACATTAAATAAAAGGGAAATAAAATTACAAAAGCAAAAAATACAATTGCAAAAAGTGATAAAAAATCAAAAACAATCTTTTCAGAGATAAAATCCTCTCTTAGAAAATTTAAATCATAATTTTTAAGTCTATTTGTAAAAAATAAGCATATTAAAAGAATTCCTACATTATACCAAATTGGAGCACCTTCATTTATCAAAATATAAAAAAAAGTGAATATTAAAGAAAGAATTACAATTTTAATTAAATGATTAAACTTTTTGCCTATTAAAATAAACGCCAGACTTAAGAATAGAGCTAGAAGAAAATTAATATTAAGATTTATCTCTGTAAGCTTCAGTCCTTGTAGGGTTGCCATAATTTTCCAGATCGAACTGACCAAAGTTAAAAAAACTGATGAAATAAATAAATAAATGAATAACGGTTTATACTTCATTTGCTCTCTTTCCAATTAGTTTAAAGTAAATAATCATAAAAATTATCAGCAACATAACTATAACTATAGAAACAGCAGATCCCATTCCTATGTTTGAAACAGCAAAACCTTGTTGATATACATTAATTGGCAATGTTCTTGTTCCCGATGCTCCACCAGTTAAAAGAAAAATATCTTCAAACTTATTAAAATTCCAAATAAATCTTATCATAAACAGAATAGATAAAATTGCTGTTATCTGTGGAAGAGTAATATTTATAAATTTTCTAAATGGTCCAGCACCATCAACTTCCGCAGCTTCATACAAATCTTTAGGAACAGCTTGCAGCCTCGCTAAAATAAATAAGAAGGCTAGGGGAAAGTATCTCCAAATTTCAAACATAATTACTGTTGTTAATGCTAATCTTAATTTAATTTCAAAACCAAAAAGACTTAATATTAAATATTTCTGACCTAATAGATTGATTGGTTTATCAATAATACCGAAATTAACCAGTAAAGCATTTAAAGTTCCACTATTTGGATCAAGCATTAATGTCCAAGTGTAAGCTAATGCAACTACTGGACCTACGTATGGAAAAAGTAAAATACTTCTCATAAAAGTCCTACCATAAAACTTTTGATTTACTAATTGCGCAGCAAACATCCCAAAAATAATAGCGCCAACAGTTCCAAAAAATGTGAAGTAAAAAGTAGTAAGCAATAAATCTAAAAATTCATTTTCATTAAAAACATTTTTAAAGTTTTTTAATGTAAACTTTGTCGTTAATAAAATATTATCAGCATCACCAGATAGCTTTGGTTTTTGATCTTTAATAGCTCTTTTATCTATTTCCCTATTATTAGTATTTTGAATTAAAATTTCAAAATTTTCTTTATATCCAGCTTCCCAATTACCAAAATTACATATAATTTTTTTTGATTTAAATTCACATCTGGAGTCAAGATCTACAGGTTCTACATTGTTTAGAAGTCTATCTGAAAATTTAACATTATTAATATCTTGAATTAACGAACTATTTCTTAATCTGTAAACTATTTTTAATTTTGATTTGTCTTCTGGTATAATTTTTACAATTTTTTTTGCTCTTGGCTCAGGAATTCTAATATCTTTTAATTGTACTTCCTTAAAACTTATCCAGATATTTGCAAATATTGGAAATAAAACTATGGCAAAGACTAAAAACACCGCTGGTAATAAGAGGGTGTAAGCAGTTCTTTTTTCTATTTTTGATAAAGTGTCTGTCATATAAAAAGCGGATAATATTATATTACCCGCTTTTTAAAAATATTTTTACTAAAATTTAGCTAATTCAGCGTTGATTTTATCAACTGCTTCATCTGCTGTAATTTGATCATCAATAAATTCTCTTGTGATTCTATTTAAGAATTGTGCATTGATGATTTTAGATGCTCTAGAAAGTTCACCTTCTTTAACACCCCATCTGTTAGCAGTATCTAAACCTGCTACAATGTTATTAATAACATCACCAGAATAAAGTTCTGTTAAAGGTTTCTTTCTATCAACACCAACTGGAAGCTTACTCCAAGCTTTTGTAAACGCAGCTGGATCACTAGCATTTCCTCTTCTTACAGGAAATTTACCTTCTGGCGCGATAGATAATGTAGCTGTGTAACCTTCATCCATTGAGTATTCGATGAATTTTTTAGCTTCATCAGTATCAGCATCAGCAGTAATACCAAAGTATCTAACATCAGCCCAAGCAGCACCTTTTTTATTATCTGGACCACTAAAGTTCGTGATGAAACCAGTTTTTGATGCAAGTTCCGGCGATGTTGGATCACTGTTTATTGTTGGAGGAGCAGAGTCTCTTAATCCTGCTAATTCGTCCATAATAAATGGTGACCAAATAATCATTGGTGTTTTGCCAGCGAAGTAAAGCTCTCTAGATTGTTTCCAGAATAATTCTCCTGGAGGGCTTGCCTTAGCAAGTTCCTTGTAAAACACTAGAGCATTTTTAAGTTCTTTACCTTGTTTCTTTGTTCCACCCTTTTTAACAAAATTAACCCCATTCGCTAAAAGTACATGTTCGAGTACTTGGCTCATAAAGTTTTCATCTGTTTTCGTGGCAGCAACAAATCCAAATCTGTCTGCATTTGATAAAGCTTTTACAGCTTTAGAAATGTTTTCATAATTTGTTGGTGGTTGAAGATTAAATTCTTTGAATAAATCTTTTCTGTAAACAACCATCTGTGTCCAGCCATCAACTGGTACAGCAGCTATTTTTCCACCTTTTTTTGCCATGTTAAGTGCACCTGGAGCAAAAGTATCTTTACCCAAAGATTTAACAACTGCGTTGTTAGCATTAACATCTAATATCCCAGCTTCTGCCCACGGTAATACGTACTGAAGTGTATGATAGATCACATCAGGTAGATCACCTGCAGCTGCTGCAGCCGTAGCTCTTTTTCCAAGATCTTTTTCTTCAACAGGAATTACTTCTACGCTAATACCTGACTTGGCTTCAAAAGCTTTAGCCATTGCTTTTTGTTTTTCCATTCTAGCCGGCTGTACTTCAGTCGTCCAAAATGTAATTCCGGCATAACTAGAGTTAGCCAAAAATGCAAAAGCAAATAAATAAATTAATATTTTTCTCATTATTCCCCCTATAAAATTATTAATTTTCTCGAAAACCTATCAAACTGAACAAGATATGGAACCCCTCAAAAAAGTTATAGAAGCATCCTAAATTTTGCATTACTTTAAAATACTTAAAAAACAATTCTTATTTAAACTTGAAGTTGCATTTTTATGAGTACAGTTGAATTAAAGGGTATAGAAAAAAGTTTTGGAACAAACAAAGTTATTAATAAATTTGATATTAAAATCGAACACGGTGAATTTATAGTTTTGGTTGGACCTTCAGGATGTGGAAAATCTACACTCTTGAGAATGATCTCAGGACTAGAGTCGGTTGATGTTGGAGAAATATTTTTAGATGAAAAGTTAATAAATAATTTAATTCCTTCTAAAAGAGAGATAGCAATGGTTTTTCAATCCTACGCTCTCTATCCGCATATGAATGTTTATGAGAACATGTCTTTCGGTTTAAAAACAGAAAAATTAGATAAAAAAGAGATAGATAAAAAGGTTTTAGCTGCAGCAAAAACTTTGCAGATAGAGGATCTTCTCGATAGGAAGCCAAGACAGTTATCTGGAGGTCAAAGACAAAGGGTAGCAATTGGTAGAGCAATTACAAGAAACCCAAAACTTTTCCTATTTGATGAACCTTTATCAAACCTAGATGCAGCTTTAAGATCTGAAATGCGTGTAGAAATTTCAAAACTTCATAAAAAATTAAACACAAATATGATTTATGTAACTCATGACCAGGTAGAAGCTATGACTTTAGCTGATAAAATAGTTATTTTAAACAAAGGTATAATGGAACAATATGGGACACCAGATGAAATTTATAATAACCCTAACAATATTTTTGTAGCTGAATTTATAGGTTCACCCAAAATGAATATTTTAAAAATTCCTAAAGAAAAAATTAAAAATGGTAATACAATAAATATTTTTAATAATGACACACAGTTTAATGGCTACAAATTTGTTGATGATATATATCTTGGAATAAGACCTGAACATATAATAGCTGACAATTCAGAAGAAATAAAAGTAAAAATAAAAGCCGATCTAATTGAAAATCTTGGTTTTGAAAAGATTATTTATACCTCAATAGATGGAAGTGAATTTAGAATTAAAACTTCAAAAAATATCGAAAATAGTATTTCACAAATTTCTTTTTCAAAAGACCATGTTTATTTTTTTGATAAAGAAAAAATAAGAATTAAAAAAAGTTAATAAATATTTTAATTTAAATACACTTTTTTAGGGATGAAGATATATCTTTTATTAAATTGAAATAAAGATCTTTACCATTATCTAAATTTGCTCCAAGAGGATCCAAAACTCCAACTTTTACTTTTGTACCTTTAGCAATTGATTTTATAATGTCAGGATTAAATTGAGGCTCAGAGAATAAACATTTTACATTATCGTGTTCGATTATCTCTCTTATCTCTGATATTTGTTTTGCTCCTGGTGCAACATCAGTATTTAATGTTAGAGCTCCTAAAGCGCTTACATTAAATTCCTTTTCAAAATATTGATAAGCATCATGAAAAACTATAAAGCTAATATTTTTTTTCAGTTCTTTCTTTGTTGTATTAATTAATTCTTCAATATCTTTAACAGCCTTTTCTGAATTTTTTTTATATGTAGCGCTATTCTGCGGGTCGATGGCAATTAATTGTTTTGCAATTTCCTCAACCATAACTTCAGCATTATGCGGGTTCAACCAGATATGGGGATCAAACTCTCCATGACCATGTCCATGATCATCATGTTTAACTTCTTTCTTATGCCCATGACCATGATCGTGACTTTCTTTCTTTTTATGTCCATGATCATCATGTTTATCTTTTTTCTTATGTCCGTGATCATGTCCTTTATGATCTTCAAAAATATTTCTTTCTCTAAATTTAAGTTTGTTTATTCCCTTAATATCCATCATCTCAATTATTTTTGCTTTTTTACTGATTGATTTAAGTGGCTTCTCAAGAAAACTCTCAATATCTTCCCCAACCCAAAAAATTATATCAGCATTCTCAATATCCTTTGCATTACTAGGTTTCATATTAAAATTATGAGGGGAATTAGATCCGTCTACTATTAACGCTGGTTTTCCAATGCCATCCATTACATAGCTCACAAGTGAATGGATTGGTTTAATTGAAGCAACTACTTTTATATCAGCACTAAGATTTGAAAAAGTAAATAGCACCGCGGTAAAAAGAGATATAATGAATGTTGAGAATTTGTTGATCATAATGTTATAATATAACAGTGTAATAATATAACAAATATTGTAAGTCAACATTATAAATGGAAAACTTAAAAAAAAATATTCTAGTAAAATTAGAAAAAGTTGGTGTAATTCAAAATAATAAATGGCTAGTAAAAGATGTCTCTTTACAAATTGAAAAAGGGAAAATAGTTACTTTAATTGGACCAAACGGATCAGGTAAAACAACAACTGCAAAAATTGCTTTAGGTATTCACAAAAACATTAAGGGATACGTTACAAAATTTACAGATAAAATTGGGTACGTACCACAAAAAATTTCTATTGATTGGACATTACCAATTAGAGTTACAGATTTTATGCAGCTAACACACAATCTTGAAAATAGCGAAATTGAAAATGCCTTAAGTTTGACAGGTGTAAAACATTTAATAAAAAACGATTTAAGAAACTTATCTGGTGGCGAATTTCAAAGAGTATTAATTGCAAGGGCAATATCAAAAAAACCAGATCTTTTAGTTTTAGATGAACCAGTACAGGGCGTAGATTTTAAGGGAGAGATAGCATTGTATGAATTAATTAAAACAATCTCTGAGAAATTAAATTGTGGAATACTATTAATATCACATGATCTACATGTTGTTATGACCGCCACCGATTATGTCGTTTGTTTGAATGGTCATGTATGTTGTTCAGGTTCGCCCACAGCAGTAGCAAACAATCAGGAATATCAAAAATTATTTGGTGATCGTGCATCTACTATTTTATCTGTTTATGAACATAGACACGACCACACACATTCACCAGATGGAACGGTAAAAAATAAATAAATGTTTGATGATTTTTTTATAAGAGCATTGATTGCAGGTATCGGAATAGCCTTAGTAACAGGACCACTTGGTTGTTTTATAATTTGGAGAAGACTAGCTTTTTTTGGAGATACATTAGCTCATTCGGCTCTTTTAGGTGTTACATTAGCTTTTACTTTTGAAATAAGTATAGCACTTTCCGTCTTTATAATTTCTTCTATAATTGCCCTTATTTTATTAAAACTTCAAAAAAATACAAAACTACCTGGAGACGCTCTCTTGGGACTTCTAGCTCACTCATCTTTAGCAGTCGGTTTGGTTGTCATAGGTTTTTTATCTTTTATTCGTTTTGATATAATGGGTTTTCTTTTTGGGGATATTCTTGCAGTAAGTACATCAGATCTTATAACTATTTGGGTAGGCGGGGCTTTAATTTTATTCGTATTAAATAAAATATGGAAACCTCTTTTTGCCTCAACAGTTAATTACGATCTTGCTGAGGCTGAAGGTATGAGTCCAGAAAAAGCAAATGCTATTTTTACAGTTTTGTTAGCTGCTATTATTGCAATCTCAATAAAAATGGTTGGTTTACTACTTATAACTGGAATGTTTATTATGCCAGCAGCTATGGCAAGGAATCTTTCCAATAACCCTAGGCAAATGGTTATTATTTCAATAATAGGTGGATTATTATCTGTGTTGATTGGATTATTTTCTTCTTTAGAGTTTAATACAGCTTCAGGTCCATCAATTATTACTGCAGCATTATTTTTGTTTATATTATCTTTGATTAAATTTAAAAAAAATTCTGAATTGAAACAATAATATGAAAGTGATAAAATAAAAAATGCCTCAAAAACATGAATACCTTTCAAAAAATCAACAAATAGTTCTTAGTATAATTGAAAAAGCAAAAGGACCACTTAAAGCCTACTCAATACTTTACAATGTTCAGAAAAAAGGCATTAAAGCACCGTTGCAAGTTTATAGAGCTCTAGAAAAGCTTATTGAAATTGGAAAAATACACAAAATTGAAAGCAAGAACGCTTTTATTGCTTGTAAAAATTCTGATTGTGAAATTTCAAAAGCAACAGCATTTTCAATTTGCAATAATTGTGAGCATGTTAAAGAAATTAAAAATACTAAACTTTCAAAATATTTGAGTAATTTCGAAGATAATTCTGGAATGAAATATAAGAAATATAATTTGGAATTTTTTGGTTTATGTAGAGATTGTAAATTAAAACAATAATTTCCCTCAAAAACCCTTATTTTACTTACATATAAGATTCACTTTTTAGTTGTGTTCCGGTTACATTAACTTTTTATACATGCTAGTTTTTTGCAATTATTAATTAATAATTAAGGGGGAAAAATGAGACTATTTAAGTTAATAGTTGCTCTGTTTACTTCGATCACTATCACAAACGCTGCTAATGCTGCGGAAGTTAAAATGGCAAAAGCAAATTGGGATACTGGTTATTTCCAAGCTGAAATATACAAACAAGCTTTGGAAGCAATGGGACACACAGTAACTGAACCTAAAGCTATCAAACCTTCAGTATTTTACGTAGCTGCAGCTGCGGGAGATCTAGACCTATGGGTTAATGGATGGTTTGGAACTCACGATGGTTACATCAAAGAAGCCAAAGGAAAAGTTAAAACCGTTGGTTACGTGATGAAAAAAGGCGGATTACAAGGCTATCTAGTTGATAAAAAATCAGCTGACAAGTATGGAATCAAAAGCGTAATGGATATTAAAGCAAACGCTAAAGCATGGGACTCTAATGGCGATGGTAAAGCAGACATGGTTGCTTGCCCTCCAGGTTGGGGTTGTGAAAAGCAAATTACAAAACACTTTGCTGAACTAGGCTTAGGTGATTTTATTAATCCAGTAAAAGCTGACTACTCTGCTTCAATGGCTGATGTAGTTGCTAAATACAAAAACGGAAAACCAGTATTATTTTATACATGGACTCCGAATTGGACTGTTGGTGCTTTAAAACTTGGACAGGACGTTGTTTGGATAGAAGTTCCTTACAGCGCTACTAAAAAAGTTAGCGTAGATAATGCAACAAAATCTAAAATTAATATGGGTTTTGGTGCTGATGACATCAGACCAGCTGCTAACGCAGATTTCTTAAAAGCAAATAAAGATATAGAGAAGATGCTTAAAAAAGCATCAATTCCTCTAGCTGATATTGCTGCTCAAAACATGAAAATGAATGCGGGCGAGAAAAGCGAAAGAGCAATCAAAAAGCATGCTGCTGAATGGATCAAAGCTAACCAAAGTACTTTCAATAGTTGGATTAAATAGGTCGCAATCATAAGTTCAGTGAACTTAAAACTTGCACCTTCTGACTACGAAATCTACATTCCAATAGCAGAATGGATTGAAAGAAATATTAAAGAGTGGCTGTTTACACAACGGCCGCTCTTTAAGAAGTTAGCCGCACCCATTGATGCTACTCTTGAAGGATTAGATACTCTATTTAATTGGATACCATTTCCGATTGTCGTTTTAATATTTATTTTTTTTGCATGGAAAACAAACGGGGTAAAATTTGCTTTTTTTGCAGCCGTAAGCTTAATCGCTATTGATTTAGTTGATCTATGGAAAGAAACCATGACAACTCTTGCTATGATTTTTACCGCGGTTATCTTTTGTATGATTATTGGAATACCGTTAGGTATTGCAGCATCAAGAAGTAGAATATTCGAAATAATTTTAAGACCAATATTAGATATAATGCAAACCATACCTAGTTTTGTTTACCTTATACCCGTTGTAATGCTATTTGGTGTTGGTTTAACACCAGGAGTAGTAGCAACAATTATTTTTGCATTACCACCGGTAATCAGACTTACAAATCTTGGAATTAGACAAGTGGGTAAAGGATTCAAAGAGGCTGGTGCCAGTTTAGGATTATCAAAATTTAAGATTTTACACAGAATTGAATTACCACTTGCATTAAAAACAATTATGGCAGGAGTAAACCAAACTTTAATGTTAGCTTTATCAATGGTTGTGATAGCGGCATTAATTGGTGCCGGTGGCCTTGGTTTAACCGTTTATGTTGCACTTGGAAGATTAGATATTGGTGCGGCAGTAATTGGCGGCACTGGAATTGTAATATTAGCTATCGTATTAGATCGAATTACTCAAAAAATAGTACCTCAGGACAATATTAAAACTAGGTAAATATTATTGATCCAATAACAAAAATCACTATGGCAGTTAAGACAAAAAATATTAACCACCAATACGTCATAACTTTAAGTGAGGGTTTGGTGAATTTACCTTTTTTATATGTCCAAGGCATAAAAGTATACGTGAGTAAAGTTACAAGAATAAAAAAAAGTAAAATATTTGTTAATAGCATATGAGATCTTTAATGTTTAAAGAAGATATGTCAATTGTACATTTGCAGTCATATCTGTTAACAAAAACACTAATATAACAATGACATTTAAAAAAGACCTCATAATTGGGCTTTCCAAAAAAAATAAGTCTATTCCGTCTAAATATCACTATGATTTAAAGGGAAGCAAATTTTTTGAAAAGATAACAAAACAAAAAGAATATTATCCTACAAGAAAAGAAAAGGAGATTTTAAAAAAAATCTCTAAAGAAATACCGAAACTATTTAATGGTAAGCTATCATAT
>Ga0208624_1001687_pt1 | contig 10356 bp, 8 predicted proteins | sample Knorr_S23_td_DCM_FD_185607 | JGI IMG/M metagenome (GOLD analysis project Ga0208624, IMG submission 185607) | Marine microbial communities from Southern Atlantic Ocean transect - Knorr_S23_td_DCM_ad_71m_LV_A (SPAdes) (version 2) | ecosystem: Environmental > Aquatic > Marine > Oceanic | place...
ACTATGTCGACATATGAGGTGATGGTGTCCACATCGCGCCCACCGGTGAGGCCGCCTTTGGGCCAGTGGATAAAGAACGGCACGCGATGGCCGCCATCGTACTCGCTGCCTTTTTGGCCGCGCATGCCGTTGTTGTGCACGCGCGCGCCAGCGGAGGTGCCGTTGTCCGTGGTGAAAATGAAAATGGTGTTGTCGGCCAGCCCTTCTTTTTTGAGGAACCGCCGCATGGCTCCGACATTGTCGTCGATGTTGGCGATCATGCCGTAGAAGTTAGCGAGGTTCACACTCTGGTCCTGATACGGTTTGCTGGAAGCCTCCGGAGCGTGCATGGGGCCGTGCGGCGCGTTGGTGCAGAGGTATACGAAGAATGGTTTTTCGCTGTCTTTCACCTTGGTGATGAAACGCTTGGCATAATCAAAAAAGACATCAGTGCAAAAGCCCTTGGCAGGCACGGCTTTGCCGTTGTGAAAATAGGCGCCATCAAAGTAGGCGTTATCCCAGAAATCCGGCGTCTGGCCCACGCCGCCGCCGCCGTGCCGCAGCACCTCCTGAAAGCCGCGATCTTCTGGGCGGTACGGATAGTTGTCGCCCAAGTGCCATTTACCGAACATGCCGGTATGATAGCCGCCATCGCCAAGAATTTTGCCGATGGTCACCTCGTTATGGCGCAGCATGGAACGGCCCATGATCGTGTGCCACACGCCGGTGCGATTGGTCCAGCGGCCGGTGAGCAGTGCCGCTCGCGTCGGCGAACAGGTTGGCGCCACGTGATAATCGGTGAGTCGCACACTGTCCGCATGCAGTTTATCCAGATGCGGCGTCTTCAGGATTGGATTTCCATGACATGACAAATCGCCATAGCCCTGGTCATCGGTAATCACCAACACCACGTTCGGCCGTTTAGCTGCCTGGGCAGTGACCACGGCAAGCACGAGAGTACAAAGGAGGAACAGTTTTTTCATAAGAGTCAGTTTAAATTATTTCCGATTTATTTTTTCTTGTTTGGCTTTTTCCGATCCGGACGGCGAGGCGCCCCTTCAAGATAACTGGTGCGACGAACAACTTCGCCGCCGGCGAATTTCAGATTCAATTTTTCGGGATCAAATTGATACCCCTTGTAATCCCGCAGGTAAACAACCGCGTTAAAGGTGAGCATCAGTTCCTGTTCGGTTCTGGCAGTGTTTAGAACACTCAACAAAGTCGGCATGGGATCGGCGGCCTTGATGCTGCCCAAAAACTCGGCAGCCCTCATCCGTACCATCAGATTTTCATGCGTGAGCAATTTTTTAACCAACGGCACGAGCGGACGTGCTTGCTCACCGATAACACTGGCTGTGGTGCAGGCCCAGTACAACTCCATCGGCGGCTTGGCTTTGAGCGCGGCAGCGAGCGGCTTGTGGGCCTCGGCAAACGGCAGCAGCGCGAGGTCGGCGATATCCACCAGTCGATTGATTTCCTTGTGATTGGTAGTGCCGTAAGTCACGCCGTCTTGCAGTGCGTTTTGCACCATGAAACTTTCCGGATAAAAGCTAAGGTCATTAACCTCGCGTAGTTTCTTCTGCATACGACTCCGGAGATCAGCCAGTACTTTCGTGTACTCCGGATCATTGGCGAGGTTGTTCACCTCATGCGGATCGGCCTCCACATCAAAAAGCTGTTCGGCCGGTCGGCGCCGATGGAATTGCATCTGCGCCTCATTGAGTTTACCGGCATTAGCGAGCTCGCGCCATTCGGTGAAAGCGAGCATCTTGTAACGGTAATTATTCTGCAATGCATCCGGATAAAACCCCTGAAAATTACGGATGTAAGTGTACTTACCTTTGCGCAGGGTACGGACGAGATCATACTTTTCATCAAACCGATCCGCGTAGCCAAAGACCTCATCGCGCGCGGCGAGCGCCTTGGCGCTCACGTTCTTACCGAGAAACGCCCGACCATCGGTTAGTTTGTGCGGCTGAAGCCCGGCCAAGTTGAGAACGGTCGGTCCAAAGTCGATAAAGCTCACAAAGCCATCGGTGCGGGTGCCGCGTTGGTGATCGGCGAGATGCGCGAAATTTTTCGGGATGCGTACCACCAACGGTACGTGCAGACCGCTCTCGTAAGCGTACCCCTTGCCGCGCGGCAACACGCCGCCATGGTCGCCAAAGTAAAAGATAAATGTGTCCTCAAGCAGTCCGTCGGCAGCAAGCTGTTTCACCACGTTGCCGAGCTGGCTGTCGATGGTTTGAATGCGATCCAGATAGCGCGCGTGGGTGTAACGAACCAGCGGTGTATCCGGATGATAGGGCGCGAGCTTCACTTTCGCCGGGTCATGCTTTGTCTTTTCGTTTTCGTAAACCTGCTGCGAAAAATGGAGGGAACTCTCGTGCGATTGTCCCATGGACTGCATATAAAAGAAGGGCTGCCCTTCCGCGCGCTTACGCCAACTGGCGTTGCGTGAGGATTCATCCCACAACTCTTTCATATTGTTCACGAAGTTGTAGTCCGTTTTGGAATTGTTCGCGGCGTAATAGCCAGCCTTGCGTAACATTGCACTCCATGGATGGTAGCCTTTGGGCAGATTGGCCATAGCTGATTTACGGTGGTACTGAAACCCGGCCCGTGGCGCCAAGAGCGAGGTGGCCAATGTGGAACGTGCCACCGAACAAACCGGGCTATTGGAAAAGGCGTGATTGAAGGTTAAGCCATCCTTGGCCAAGGCCTCGATATTCGGCGTAGCCGCGCCGTAACCGTACAGCTTCAGGTAATGGATTGAGTTATCCTCGGAAACGAGGAAGACAAAATTCGGCCGCTTGGCCGCCACCGCGCCGCCGGCCAACATCAGCAACGCACACAGGGAAAGAAGTAACTTACGCATGGGAATCGGCCGGCGATTGAAACCGCAAACCGGCTACGGGTCAATCGTGCACCGATTACTTCTGCGGCTTTCCTGCGGCATCGCGGGCGAATTGGTCAGCCTGCGTTTGCCACACGCGCTCCAGTTCCTTTACCTTGGCCGGGAAACGGGTCGCCAGATTGCGCGCCTCCGCGCGGTCCTTGGAGAGATCGAACAACTCCCACGGCTGACCCTTGGCCGCCACTAGCTTCCAATCCTTCACCCGCACAGCGCGATTGCCCTCGTGCGCCCACCAAAGCGTGTCGCGTTTCAGGGCCGCGTCTTTGGCAAACACCGGCACCAGACTGCGGCCCGGACCAGCTGGGGCCTTCGGACCGGGATACGCCTTCGGCAGGCCCGCCAGCTCCAGCACCGTGGGCACCACATCGATCACGTGCCCCTGCGTCTTGCGCAACTCGCCGCGCGCGGTAATGCCCTTCGGCCAATGCGCCACTAACGGCGTGCACGCGCCGCCTTCGTGCACCCAAGTCTTGTGCATGCGAAACGGCGTGTTGCTGGCGGTCGACCAGCCGGCGCCAAGGCACAGGTACGTGAAGGCCGAGCCGAGTGGTTCTTTCGGGTCATGCCCGTCACCACGCACCATCACCTCCGCACTCGCACCGTTGTCGGACATAAACAAAATCAGCGTGTCATCAAAGGCTTTCATCGCGCGCAATTGATCCAGTACACGGCCGATGGCGCGATCCATCGAATCCACCATTGCGGCGTGCACAGCCATTTTGTCCGCCTGAAAGATTTGCTGTTCCTCGGTGAGTTGTTTCCACGGATCTGGATAACGGACCTCGCCTGGGCCGAGAATTTTGTAGGCGTCCGGAAAATGATACGGCGGTCCCACCTTGGACTCCACGGTAGGCAACGGACCGTGGACGAGGCCGAGTTTCTTTTGGCGCTCCCAACGATCCGTGCGAATTTTCTCCCAACCCTGCCGATAACGTGCGCGGTATCGCTCTATATCCTTAGGCAAAGCGTGCAACGGAAAGTGCGGCGCGGTGAAGGCAAGGAAATGAAAGAACGGTTTGCTGGCATGCTCCTGCTGATGCTCCTTCAACACCGTGATCGCGTGATCGGCAATCGCGTCGGTTGCATAAAAGTCCGGGCTAATCGGCGTAGCCGGCTGACGTTGGTCATCGAGGAAATGAAATTTCAGCCGAAAGAAACCGTGGTTGTTGATGTAATAGGAGCGATCAAACCCGTTGGCCATCGGCATGCCGTCGACGTGCCATTTACCGGAGTGGTACGAGCGATAGCCGGCTGGCTTCAGCATCACCGGCAACAGCCGCGCCCATTCCGGCCGGTTGCCCCGCCGCACGGCGCCCGAGCTATCGCGCCGCACCTGTTGCGCGTAATAACCGGTCAACATCGCTGCCCGCGTCGTCCAGCATCGTGCTGTGTTGTAAAACTGCGTAAAGCGCAAGCCGTTCCGAGCCAGCTCGTCCAGATGCGGCGTGGCAATCTCGCCTCCGTAACAGCCGAGATCCGAATAGCCCATGTCATCAGCCATGATCACCAGCACATTCGGCGCCTTGGCGTGGGCCCAGTTCAGGCACAGCAGCAATATTGCAAACAAACGCATGAGCAGATTCAAACTGCATTTTCCGGGCGGAGCAATCTTCTTCACCCAACGCTTGCTCACTCTCAAAGGATTTGCGAGTTTCCCCGCACCATGAAACGCATTCTGGCCCTGATGATTTGCCTGCTCGGCGTACACGCCCAAGCAGCGAACCCCAAACAGCCCACCAACATTCTTTGGATTTATCTGGAGGACGTCAGCGGCTGGTTCAGTTGCTATGGCGAAAAACTCATCGAGACGCCAAACATCGACAAGCTCGCCGCACGCGGCATTCGCTTTGACCGCTTTTACACGCCGGCCGGGGTGTGCTCGGCCACGCGCTCCAGCATCATCGTGGGCGCCATGCAAACGACCTTCGGCATCCACAACCATCGCAGCGGTCGGCCTGATTTTCGTGGCCAAAGTATGGGCAAGGAGTTTGATGATATTCGCCTGCCCCAAGGCGTGCAAACCCTGCCCGTGATGATGAAGCGCGCCGGCTACTTCACCTTCAACCAATCTGGCAAGGACGATTACAATTTTAAATGGAGCGCCGAGGAACTTTACAGCCCCAACAGCAAACAAGACCTCTGGCGCAACCGCAAACCCGGCCAACCGTTCTTCGGGCAAATCCAGTTACGCGGCGGCAAACTCGGTGGCCGCGCGCCCAAGAAAACCGATCCCGCCAAAGTGCCCGTGCCGCCCTATTACCCGGACATCCCGCTCGTGCGCACGGAGATTGCTCATCACTACGATTGCCTGCTCAAGACTGATGAACAAATTGGCCAACTCCTCGCCGAGCTGGAGAAAGACGGCCTCACCGAGTCCACGCTCATTTTCTGCTTCAGCGATCACGGCTACAAACTTCATCGTCACAAGCAGTTCCTGTACGAAGGCGGCATCCGCATGCCGATGATCGTTGCCGGCCCCGGCATCCGCCCGGGTCAGGTGCGCGCCGATTTGGTGAGCGGCATCGACATCGCCCCCGCCAGCCTCGCCGCCGCCGGCATGAAAATCCCCGACCACATGGAAGGCGCCGATTTTCTAGCCAAGAATTATCAACCTCGAAAATACGTTACCGCCGCCCGCGACCGGTGCGACTACACCATCGAACGCATCCGCGCCGTCGTCACACCACGCTATAAATACCTGCGCAACTACCTCACCGACCGCCCCTTCATGCAGCCAAGCTACAAAGATCCATGGCCTGTCTCCAAAAAATTCCGCGAGATGATGGCTAACGGCGAGATGAACAAAACCCAGCTCATTTTCTTCGGCCCCAAAAAAGCCCCTGAAGAACTCTACGACCTCGCCAACGACCCACACGAGATCCATAATCTTGCCAACGATCCCCAGCACCGCCAAGCCCTCGAACAACATCGCCAAATGCTCGCCACCTGGATCAAAGAAACCGGCGATCAAGGTCAAAAAACCGAGAGCAACGCCGGCCTCCTCGCCACCCTAAAACGCTGGGGCAACAAATGCGTCAACCCCGAGTACGATCGCGTGCGGGCGAAGCTGAAGCAGTAGCTTATTTTCACCACAGAGGCACAGAAGGAAGCCAGCGCCTAACAAGGGCGTCTAGAGGCGGCATTATCCCCCGCCTATACGCCATATTGGTTCATTTAAAAAAAGTTTTATTCCACCCCCTAGCATCAACCCATTCGGCCTGTGTAATTTACTAATATGAAAATATATTTTGTAATTTAAATTTTATTAATTCACTTGCAGGGACTTTTTTCTGCGTTAGATTGAAGACAGTTTCCCATGAAAAATATTTACCTTACACTATTGTCGGCCGCTGTAATTGGCAGTGGGTTATTCGTGACATTCCCTACGTTTGCTGAGGAAAAAACCCCGAAAGCAGAAAAACCGGCCAAAAAGAAAAGTGCCTTTTTCCCATTTCGTGGGAAGATTAAATCGGTGGATGCCGAAAAGAGCATACTGACATTGCCGGGCGCCAAGGGCAAACCGGATCGGGTATTTACCTTAGTCAAAGAGGCTAAGCTGACGTTGGATGGCGAAAAGTCAAAGCTCGGCGATATCAAGGCGGGCATGTATGTCGGAGGTCGAGCCAAACGCATTTCCGAAACCAAGGTGGAAGCGCACACGATAAACGTAAAATCCAAAGCGCCGGAACGTAAAAAACCAGCCAAGAAAAAGGACTCTTGATTTCAGACCTTAGGCACGTGGATGGAATTGGTCGTGCACCTCGCGCAGGCGTTGGCCGGCGACGTGGGTGTAGATCTCCGTGGTGCTGATGCTGGCGTGACCAAGGAGTTCCTGGATGACGCGAAGATCGGCGCCGCGTTCCAGGAGATGGGTGGCAAAGCTGTGCCGCAGCATGTGCGGTGTCACGTTACGGGTGATCCCGGCGCGCACCACGCGGGTCTTGATCCGACCCCAGATCGTGCTGGCCGCAAAGGCGGTGCCGCGTTGGGTGAGAAACACATTGGCCGGGGTTCGCGGCTTCACGAGAGCCGGTCGACCGGCCTCGAGATACTGCTCCATCGCCGCCACAGCCGGGCGGCCCAGCGGCACGACGCGTTCCTTGTCGCCTTTGCCGATGACGGTGACAAAGCCGTCGGCCAGATGCAGCTGTTCCAGCCGCAGGTTGCGCAGTTCGCTCAGGCGCAGGCCGGATGCGTAGGCCAACTCCAGAATAGCGGTGGTGCACAGCTCGGTGGGCGTGGCTTCGGTCGGCGGCTCGAGGAGCTTGTCGATGTCCAGATCGGATAACGCCTTGGGCAGGCGTTTCCAGCGGCGGGGTAGGGAGAGGTTTTCCGCGATGTTGGCGCGGACAATCTGTTCGCCGGCCGCGTATTTATAAAACGCGCGCAGGGCGGCGATTTGCAGGTAAACCGATTCCGGGCTGAGCTGATCGGCTTGTTCGCCCTGCCCTTCGGGCGCGCGGTTTCGTTCATGCTTGAGAAATTCCGTGAGATGGTTGCGTTTGACGTCTTCCCAATCGCCAAGACCAGTGGTCTCGGCCCAGTTAACAAAACGGCCAAGCAACGCGGCATAGGTCTTTTGCGTCTGGGCGGACTGCCCCTTTTCGAGGCGGATGTGCTGCAGAAAATCGTCTACCGCGGCGTTCACAGAGCCTGACCGGTGAGCCGCTCGTAGGCCTCGAGGTATCGAGCCTGGGAGCGTTCCACGAGGTCGGCTGGCAGGGCTGGCCCCGGAGGCGTCTTGTCCCAGTCCAACGTCTCGAGGTAGTCGCGGACGTACTGCTTGTCGAAGGAGAACTGCCCGCGACCAGGCTCGTACTCGTCCAACGGCCAAAAACGGGAGCTATCGGGCGTGAGCACTTCGTCGATGAGAATCAGTTCGCCATCCAGCTCGCCAAATTCGAATTTGGTGTCGGCGATGATGATGCCGCGTTCGCGGGCGTAGTTACGGGCCTCGGTGTAAATCTTCAGGCTCAGGTCGCGCACTTTCCCGGCGGTTTCCTGTCCCACGATGTCCACGGCTTTTTCGAACGAAATATTTTCGTCATGGCCTTCGTCAGCCTTGGTGCTCGGTGTGAACAGCGGTTCCTCCAGCTCTGCGGATTCCAGCAGACCTTCGGGCAACGGGATGTCGCACACAGTGCCCTGCTTCAGGTATTCCTTCCAGCCGCTGCCGGTGATGTAGCCGCGCACGATGCACTCAATGGCGAGTGGCTTGGCCTTTTTCACCACCATGCTGCGCGGAGCGAGATGCGCCAAATCCTCGGGCAAACCGTCCTTGATGCGATGGTTTGGGATGTCGTTCTCGAAGCGGTCGAACCAAAAATGCGAAATCTGCGTGAGCACCTCGCCTTTGCGCGGGATGCCGTTGGGCAGCACCACATCAAAAGCGCTGACGCGATCGGAGGCAACGAACAGATAGCTTTCGCCCATGTCGAATACCTCGCGGACCTTGCCGCTCTTCACCTTTTCAAATTGGGGGATTTCCAGTTCCAGCAACTCGTTATCGGGCATGCGCGGGAGTATCCAGATGCTTGCCCGCGCGGCAAGAGGGGGAAATTCACAAGTCATTCACGTGTTATTGGCATCCTCGACACCGCCGCCACTGCCCGCTAGGCTCGCGCCGTGAATGTGTTGGTCACTGGCGGTGTGGGGTTCATTGGTTCGCATGTTTGTGAACGCCTGCTCGCAAACGGTCACACGGTTTGTGCGCTGGATGACTTGAACGATTTCTACGATCCGGCCATCAAGCAAAATACCTTGCGCGAATTGCAGGCGCGAGCCGAGTCCTTCGCCTTCGTTCATGCGGATATCACCCAGCGGGCGGAGCTGGATGATGTGCTCGGCAGCATGCCGTTTGATCAGATCATCCACCTCGCTGCTCGCGCCGGTGTGCGGCCCAGCCTAGAGCAACCGGCCTTGTATCAGCGCGTGAATGTAGAGGGCACGACTCACTTGCTCGAGGCCGCCCGAGAGCACGGTGTTCAAAAAATCACCATCGCGTCCTCTTCCTCGGTTTATGGCGTGAACTCCAGAGTGCCGTTCAGCGAGACGGATCCGATCTTCAGCGCCATCTCACCCTACGCCGCCAGTAAACTGGCCTGCGAAGCGCTCGGGCATGTGTATCATCATGTGTATGGCATGGACGTGTGCATGCTGCGCTTTTTCACGGTGTACGGTCCGCGCCAACGGCCGGATCTGGCGATTCATAAATTTGCCAAACTCATGCAGTCCGGACGGCCGATCACAGTGTTCGGCGATGGCAGCACGTCGCGTGATTACACCTATGTGGAGGACACGGTCGATGGCATTCTCGCCTGTACCGAACGCGAGTTTGGCTACGAAGTGATCAACCTCGGCGAATCGCAGACCGTCGAACTCAGCCGATTGATCGAGCTGCTCGAAAGCGCCCTCGGCATGGAGGCGCAGATCGACCGGCAACCGCTGCAACCCGGCGATGTGCCGATCACCTACGCGAACATCGACAAGGCCCGCCAGTTGCTCGGGTATGATCCTCAAACGAAAATCGAGGACGGCATCCCACGCTTTGTGGAGTGGTTTCGCCAGCAGAACCCCTAACCATGCTCGCCGAGTTTGTTTATTGCTACCTGCTGCGTCCCTGGCCGCTTCGGCAGCTGACGAACTGGACGATCCGGAAGCTATTACCCAAGCAAGTTGAAATTCATGGGGCCACGGTGGTGCTCAACCCCACCGATCCGGTCGTGAGCGGTGCCCTGCATTTTGGCGTGTACGAAAAAGCGGAGACCCGTTTTTTCCAATCCGCCTGCCGCGACGGCATGACCTTCCTCGATGTGGGCGCCAATCTCGGCTACTACACCGCCCTCGCCGCACGCGCGGTCGGTCCCAATGGACGCGTCCTCGCCGTGGAACCGGATCCCGATAGCTTTGGTTATCTCGAGCAAACCATCGCCGCCAATGCAGTTGGCAATGTGAAGGCTTTTCCAGTGGCCGCTTCCGATGCGCACGCCATGTTGCCCCTGTACATTTCGACCGACAACCGCGGTGACAACCGCCTCTACGCCTCTGATGAGGAACGCCCACAAGTGGAGGTGGAGGCGCGGCCGTTGGATGCCTTGTTGCGCGAGAGTAAAATCGAGACGGTGGACCTCATCAAGATCGACGTGCAAGGCTACGAACCCAAAGTCATCGCCGGTCTGCGCGAGACAATAATCGCCTCGCCGAACCTCACCCTATTAACCGAATTTTGGCCGCAAGGCATGACCGAAGCCGGTGGCGATGCGAATGAGTTTTTGCAGACACTCCGCGAGCTGGGCCTCACCCTGCACGAACTGAAGCCGGACGGTTCGCTGGCCGAATTGAATAATGACACCGATCTCATCGCGCGTCATCAGGGTCGGCGCTACACCAATTTGGTCGGCCGCAAAACCGCATGAACGCCGTCACTCAACTACTCCGCGATCTGGTCGCCCGACCCAGCA
>Ga0208624_1001689_pt1 | contig 10354 bp, 8 predicted proteins | sample Knorr_S23_td_DCM_FD_185607 | JGI IMG/M metagenome (GOLD analysis project Ga0208624, IMG submission 185607) | Marine microbial communities from Southern Atlantic Ocean transect - Knorr_S23_td_DCM_ad_71m_LV_A (SPAdes) (version 2) | ecosystem: Environmental > Aquatic > Marine > Oceanic | place...
ACATCAATGCCGGGATTGCTGGCTTGGTGGCCTGTATCATGGTCGGCAAGCGCAAGGGCTATGGAAGCTCTGCCCTGCAACCGCACAATGTCCCCATGACCGTCATCGGTGCCTCCATGCTGTGGGTCGGTTGGTTCGGTTTCAATGCCGGCAGCGAGCTGGCAGCCGATGGCACCGCCGGGATGGCCATGCTGGTTACCCAAGTCGCCACCGCCATGGCGGCCTTGACCTGGATGCTCATTGAGTGGTTGAAAAATGGCAAACCCACTGCCGTGGGTATTGCTACCGGCGCAGTCGCGGGCCTAGTGGCGATCACACCCGCTTCGGGCTCAGCCGGGCCGTTGGGTGCCATCCTCATTGGATTCGCCTCCAGTGTGATCTGCTTCTGGGCAGCCACCAATCTGAAGCACAAGCTGGGCTACGACGACAGTCTCGATGTGTTCGGAGTCCATGGAGTGGGCGGGATCGTCGGTGCCATCCTGACGGGCGTTTGTGCTGCTGAGGGACTGGGAGGTGCCGGCATTGCTTTGGATTCGATGGGACAACAGGTAGCTGCTCAGTTCAAGAGTGTGGTGGTGACCATTCTTTGGAGTGGTGCCGTTTCGGTGGTCGCACTCCTGATCATTGACAAGGTGGTGGGTGGACTGAGAGTCAGCAATGAAGAAGAGACCATGGGTCTGGACCAAAGTTCTCACGGAGAAACCGGTTACAATTCCTGATGCGACAAGAACGGGAGGTTGTTACGCTGACTCTAGAGGTCAGGCCAGGAGCCACAAACCTTCCGTGCAAGCCAACAAACCATTGATATCAACTAAGTGCTGGACCATGGGGCATGAAATCATCACCCTTTGAAACAGCGCACACGAGCTAGAAAGTCATAAGCCATGAAAAAAATAGAAGCCATTGTGAAGCCTTTCAAATTGGAGGACGTCAAGGAGGCTCTCAGAGAAATCGGCATTGAAGGCATGACCGTCTCCGAGGTGAAAGGATTCGGACGCCAGAAAGGACACACCGAAATCTACCGCGGAAGCGAATACACGGTAGACTTCCTTCCCAAGATCAAATTGGAAATTGTCGCGGCCGATGAGCAAGTGGAAAGGGCCGTGGAAACCATTGTCAGCTCTGCCAAGACGGGCAAGATTGGTGATGGCAAGGTGTTTGTTTCCAACATCGAGGAAGCGGTTCGGATCCGAACCGACGAACGCGGCGAGCAAGCCGTGTAGAGCACTCCACCCTTCCTTGGACATTCAAGGCGTCGCCCCAAAAGGCGACGCCTTTTTTTGTCGAGAAGGTGAGACTTGCCAAGCCCGGCTTCCTACTTGCCCTGAAGTCCCCTTCTCGGCATTCTTCCAGTCTGTCAAGCGCTATCCCATGAAACTCTTTCTGCCTGATTTTTCATTCAGCCGACTTGCCATTTGCTTGATGGGATGGCTTTTGAGTTTCCAAGGATTGGGTGAAGACGAGGATCGTCCGACAAATAAAGGCCTTGTTGACATCCGGGGATCGGTTACCTACCAGTCGGACCCTCAACGACCTTGGCGTCTGAAACGCTACTTCGTACACGGCCAGGAAGGTCGAATGTCCGAGGCGGTGGTGGAATTGATTCCCATCGACCCCAAGCCGCAAGCCCACGAGGCTCCATCTTCCTACCAAACCTTACTGATGGACCAAAAGGATCACATGTTCCTTCCTGAAACATTGGTCATGCGTCTAGGAGACAGCGTTACCTTCCTCAACAGCGAATCCGCACTGCACAATGTACGATGCCTGGAAACCGACCCGCCCCTTCATGTCAATCTCGCTCTGGGAGAGGACCACCTGTTCAAACCTCAAAAGGCCCATGGTGCTCGCGATCCATTGGATATTACCTGTGTCTTTCATGGAGCCATGAAGGCATGGATCTTTGTCTTTGATCACCCCCACTTTCAGCTGACCGATCGTTCCGGGGTCTTTCACTTCAAGGACGTCCCCATTGGCACCTATCGCATGCGTGTCTCCCACGCATCAGGTGATCTCACTTTCGAAAGTGAAGCCCGAGTCATCGGAAAGGACCCCCCTCCCTGGATCATAGCCTTGAACCCCGATCACCAAAGGTCCAGCTCAGCAAAAAAGAAGTCTGTTGAAGCCATCCAGCCGAATGGTCTATAAATTTACCATTCATCTACAACTTCCAACAAGCCCATCTCATGAAAGCCGTTCCACCGCAGACACCACCCACTGCCACCATCAGCCGACGTCAAGCCCTGCACAAGAGTCTGCAGTGGGCAGGCATGGCCATGACCCTTCCCGCTTGGGCAGCTTTTGATCAGCAGACCAGCGATGAATCACTGGTTTCCTTTGAGGACATGCCCCGAAGCCGACCCAATCGACTGGATTGGGAAATGCTCGACCAATGGGTCACCCCACAGGATCAGGTGTTCAACGTGCAGCACTACGGCATGCCTGAGGTCGATCCAAACACTTTCTCCCTGACCATCGATGGAATGGTCAGCAAGCCTGCTCAGTATGCCATGGAGGACCTTCGAGGCATGCCCAAAAAAGATCAATGGATGACCTTGGAATGTTCGGGCAACGGATCCAGCAAGGGTTTCATGGATGCCATCTACAACAGCAAATGGACAGGCACTCCACTGGCACCCTTGCTCGAACAATGTCAACCCGATCCGAAGGTCACCGAAGTGGTTTTTTATGGCAAGGATACCAGGGAGGAAACTTTACGACCGGGTACCAATCGGGAGCTCAAGATCGAGGTTCCTTTTGGGAGAAGCATGACCCTGGAGGATGCCATGCAACATCCCCTGCTTCTGGCCTACGACCGCAACGGCACCCCCATGGAACATCGCAACGGAGCACCCCTGCGCCTCATCGTTCCGGGCTACTATGGGATTGCCAATGTGAAGTGGCTGACCCGCATCGAGCTGAGGGATCGCCGTTACATGGGACGCTACATGGCGCGTGATTATGTCACCGTCCGAGCAGAAGAACGCGATGGAGCCCTCACCCATGTAGAAACCTCTGTAGGACGCATGAACCTGAAGTCCATCATTGCAAGAGTCACCCGCCGACCCACCCAGGGTGACAAAATCCCCTTGCGCGCCTATGGGGCTGCATGGGGAGATGGCACCCCGATCGATCGAGTGGAAGTTCAGCTCAATGGGGGGAAATGGCAAAAGGCCCAATGGGATCCGTCGGCTCAAGCCAGCCGCTATTGCTGGAGGTTTTTCTGGATCGACCTGGGAGAGGTGCCTGCAGGCAAACATACCCTGGTTTCGCGGGCTATCGACGCCCAAGGGCGCATTCAGCCCTCTGCCGAGGATGACGAAATTGCCCTCAAGAAAACGTACTGGGAGGCTTATCAGCAGTGGCCACGCACCATTGTCATCGAAGCCTGAACAGCCATTGCGACAGATATTAGAACCTCTGTTGGCTATGAGGATCTTACTCTAAATCTGAGAGTAAGCAGCCGGCATCAGGTAAGTCTGATGGATCTTGGAAACGGTGTCCTTGTATCGCTCCACTCCTTTGAGTTTCTGCCAGTCGGGGTCTTTGGAAAACCGGCTCCAGGCGGCTTTACGTTCTTCCATGTCCTTGTAAGCCACCAGATAGGTCAAATTGGGCAAGTTCGGCCCTGAAAGGGCTTCACCACAGAACACGCTGTCCAGGCCCACATTCGCAAAAATATCGAACTCCCCTGAGTTGAACATCTCCACTTTCAACGCAGCTTTGGCTTCGTTGTGGCTTTCATACACGCGCAGCTCAAAAATGCGTTCTCCCTTTCGTGGCACTTTGACATCCGGATAACCGTCAAAAGGTCTCATCAGCGTTGTCTCGATGCGCGTGTAGGCTGGATCGTTCTTGGATGTGGTAAGGTATTCTTCGCTGGCCTGCATGAACGCCGCATCTTCGCCAAGGACTCGCCTCATTTCATAGTAGGCGTCAAAGGATGGAAAAGGGATCAACGCATAAATCGAGTAGTCATCTCCCTGCCCCTCTGAGGCCTGGGGATAAAACACCCCCACAGGTTGGATGCCAGCTCGATTAAGGGCCGGGATGGCAGCGTGCTGCAGCTGCCGATCAATCAAAGCCCGCTTCTCCGCACTTTCAACCTTCCATTGCCGCCATTCCAGCAACTTGGGTGAGTGGCCCCCGAGGTGATGATCGGCCATGAGATCCGAGGATGAAACGAGACTGGCGGAGGCGCCGGTAAGCGTCGCGGCTTGAAGAAATGTTCGACGATTCATGATTTGGATATTTTTGTCAGGACGGGTGTTGCATCCACACAATCTTCCCGATCGACGCTCGTGACAAGCTTTTTGGTATTCCCTTTTGGCTTGATTCAGCACCAACAAACTGCAAGAAGGGAAATCTCCCAATTCACTGCGTTATGAAAAAGAATTCATGCTTCAAGGCCCCCACATGGACGGCGCTCACACTTGCCCTCTGCAGCATTTCCAGCCAAGCCCAGAGTTTGAGGGATGGGCTGGAGGTTTATTGGAACTTCGACGAAGGCACGGGCAACGTCGCCAGCGACAGCTCGGGCAACGACCGGGAGGCCGTGCCTGAGGAAAACATCTTCCCTGGGGCCGTCATCGACTGGTCGGGAGGTAAATTCGGTGGTTCTGCAAAATTCGACATGAACTACATGCTCCATTCCCCTTTTGAATATTACGGGGTGGGAGATGCTGGAGCCAGGACCATCTCCATGTGGGTCAAGACCGAATGGCAGGCATCCAATTCAAGTGCCGTTGGGGCTATCATGGGATGGGGAGTCCATGCCGGAAGACAGCGCTGGCATTTCAAATTCAACGGAGGGATTGATGCCGATGGCAATGTCCGGCAGTTTTTGCGCACTGAAAACCAGGGTGGCAATAATTTTGGCAACAGCATCCCAGTCAATGATGGTCAATGGCATCACTTCATTTCCGTCTTTGACCCGGAAGTCGATGCCAATGATGACGGCATCATGGCGGCTGTTGGAGATGTGGACCACTACATCGACGGTGTGCTGGAAAACAAGAACGGCGGTGTGGGCAATCCGGTCGAAACCAACGTCGACCCGGACCTTGGCGCTGTTCCTGTGACCATTGGTGGGGGCTACTTTCCCAACATCACGGCCGCTCGCCTCATGGAAGGCCGTGTGGATGAAGTGCGCATCTACAGCCGAGCCTTAAGTTATGATGAAATTCAACAACTGGCTTCGGGAAAGGATGTCGATGGCCCACCTTCGGTGGAAATCACCAATAATATCGAGGGTGCGGAGTTGCTGGCTGATGAGACTCCCATCGAGTTTTCCATCGTTCCTCAGGGAGATGCAACGGTAGCACAAGGTGACGTCTTTCTTGAGCTCAACGGGAAAAACGTGATGGGTTCGGCCACCTTGAGTGGCTCACCCAGCGGATGGACGGGGACTTTCACTGGCTTGGAAAAAAACAAGGTCTATGCAGCAAGGGTGGGTGCCACCGACAATCAGGGACGCACTTATGCCTTTGATTTCAGCTTTGACACCATCTCATTGGATAATTTTGCCATTGAGGCTGAAGACTTCAACTTCGACGGAGGGGCCTTTTTTGATGCGCCAGAACCTTGCAACATTCCGGGAGGGAATGAAGCCAATTGTTATTTTGATCGGGTGGCCACCCCCGGGGTCGATGCCAACGACACTGTGGATGATGATCGCCCGACCGATGAAGATGCCGACTACCTTGCGTTCCTGGACAATGGCTACCGGTTTGGAGCGGGTGCTTTCCGCGATGAGCTGGTGGATACCTGGGCCAGTGGTGATGCCCTTAGAGAAAAATATGTAACGGCAGGTGAAGGGATTCAGGACTTCGATGTGGAGCGAGTTCAGACTGGCGAATGGTATAACTACACGCGCACTCTCCCCAGTGGCACCTACCAGGTGTTGCTCAGAGCACGAGCCAGAGCCACACAGAGCCTGGCGCTGGGATCGGTATCGGATCCTTCCGGAGCCAACCAGGCGGTCAGTGAGCTGGGGCAATTCTCGGTCAGTTCTACTGGCGGCTCCTATCGCTTCTTCCCCTTAAAGGATGCTCAGGGCAAGGATCTGGTGCTTGAGTATGGTGGCAAGCAAACACTGAGGCTTTCGGCTCTGGAGGCCGACGGCAATGTCGATCTGAACTACCTGATGTTCGTTCCCGCATCGATCGCAGAAGACCCTGTTCAAGTGGAATTGGGAATCTTCAGGCAAGAGGGACAACTCATCCTTAGCTGGCCCATTCCTGCAGGCGGCGGATCCGGTGGCGTCTTGCAGAAAAGCACCTCACCCCTGGGTCCTTGGCAGGTCGTCCAGACCTCCGGCAACGAGCATGCAGTATCCGCTAACCAGGCCGCAGAGTTCTATCGCATCGTCACTCCCTGAAGTGCGATAAGCGAGCGAGGCGTTAGCTGAACTCATGAGCCCGGAGACCATTCGCGAAAAGGCAGCCGCTCTTCTGGTCGAGTTGGGTGTGGCGGAGGATTGCGTGATCTCCCCCCTACCCGGCAGCCGGACGCAACGTACCTTTCATTGCCGACACCGAGGCAATGAACTCGTCATCAAGGGGTATCCAACTCTTGAAGCCCATGGCATCGACCCTTTTGCTGCTGAGTGTGCCTTCTATGATTATCTGGAGTCGATTCGGCCTGAGCAAACGCCCCAGGCACGAGGTTGGGATGGCGAACAGAGAGTCGGGGTTCTTTCCCTGTGGCCAGGACGCCCGCCCAAGCCTGTGGAGCTGGGAACTGAATTCGTTCGGGCAGCAGGGCGCTTCATCGCCATCATCAATCACAGGCGACATGAGTTGCCCTCGACTTTCCCCTCCCTGCCGCAGCGCGAAGAGTCCATCAGCGCCCTGCTTCAATCGATCAATCAAACGCTGATCGAGGGGCTTCCCGAGGCCTTGCTTGCCATCGAACCTCTCAAGCTCTTCTGGGAAGAGGATCTTCAGCCCGCCTGGCATCAAGTGATGGGGGCGACCCTTTCAGGCCTGCATCTGGCCAATCTCGACTCCAGTCAACGGCTCGAGAAAACCATGGCCTTGATCACCCCAGGAGACCTGGGCCCGGAGAACGTGCTGATCGGACCCGACAGGCGATACGGTTTCTGTGACTTCGATCAAGTGAGCTGGACAGACCCGGGCTACCTGATCGCTCGCTTTTTTTGCCGGCTCGGTGCGCAGGAAACAACAAACCTTCTGCCGCAATTCATGGAAGCCCTGGAAGGCATTCCACACTTGGATCCGCACACTGCCATTCGCTCACGCCTGCTCTTGCCTGCCATGCACATGGAGCAGGCATTACTGGAACTTTTCGGTTTCGAGAGCTGGGGCTGCATGGAACATCAGATGGCAGCTGCCGATGCCACCCACCGAGTCGCATGGATGGAGCGTTTGGGAATTGCCCGTAAACGTATCAAGAAGGTGCTGATGCATCTTCCACAGCCCTGAGGAAAGGGACATCAGGATCCTCCAAAGACACCCATGTCAGAAAAGATTGGTCAATGTCGTGGGATTCGCTCATTTTAGGGCAGAACCCCGCTTGCCATGAAAAAATTACTCCATCGTTCCAGGGCTGGTTTCCACCCCTCATCAGCAACCCTTCGAGCATTCACGCTCATCGAGCTGCTGGTGGTCATCGCCATCATTGCCATTTTGGCGGGCATGCTCATGCCAGCGCTTTCCAAGGCGAAAGCGGCAGCCCACGGCACGGCATGCCTGAACAACCTTCGACAATTCTCCATTGCCAACATGGTCTATGCCACCGATCACGATGACCAGGCCGTCCCCCTCATCGCACTCAATCGTAGCAGCGGAAACACTCAGATCTGGATGGCCAATCAAAGTTTTCGAGACATCATCGGATATTCCAGAAATGCCAACTCGGTCGTGCAAACCCCCATCGACTATCGATGCCCTGCCGACCAGCAGATTCGCAACCCATCCAAATACGCCTTCAATAATAATCCCAACGCGTCCAATGAGGAAAATCGGGGTACCTTGACCAGCTACAGCTACAACTTCGAAGACTGGTATCCTTCCGATGGGCGGGGATGGGCTCTGGCGAGCAAGGACCATGCAGGGCACAAACTTTCGGCGGTGGTTCAACCCTCAGACAAACTCATTTTTCATGACGGACACGATTGGTGGTCCAAGTGGAAAGGTGCCGACTACCACACCGGCTGGGACCGCCTGGGACAAAAAGGGAGCGTTCAGGAATACAAAAATGCCGGCAATGGAGGCCCCACCATGTATCGCCACAAGGAAGGGGCGAACTTTGGCTTTTACGATGGCCATGCCGAGCGCCTGGCCAAGGAAGAGGCTTGGATTCAGTCTGATTGGGACAGCAAGCCCAAACAGCCAGGCCGCTGGGTGGCCGTGCCACAAGTTTGGAACAAGTATCGCTAAGTGAACCAGGCCCCCTTGGTGCCTTGGACGCCAACACCCGGGTTCCATGATGAGAACAGGGAAACGCCGCATGCTTTTTCGAGTGGCTGCCTTGGCCTTACCCATGCTTGCCTGGATCATGGCAGAAGGCCTTCTTGGCAGGATGCTTCCAGCCATCAAAGGGTCGGCTCACGACCCGTGGCTGGGTTTCAGCGATCACCTGGATCTGTTTACCCTTGATGAAGAAAGTCATCGCTACCAGATAGATGAAGCACATTATTATGCCTTTGAACCCACCGGTTTTTCGGCTGAAAAAAGCGCCAACACCTTGAGAATTTTTTGTCTGGGAGGTTCCACCGTTCAGGGACGACCCTACAGCATCCAGACGGCGTTTCCTGCCTGGTTGCAACACTCACTCGAGACAATCCACCCATCCAGCCAGTTTGAGATTCTCAATTTGGGAGGGATTTCCTATGCCAGTTATCGACTTTTACCGATCTTGAAGGAAGTCCTCCAATACCAGCCCGACCTCATCATTCTCTGCACGGGACACAATGAGTTTCTCGAGGACAGGAGCTACAAACAACTCAAGCACGCCGCGCCGGTGATGGGAGAGTGGCTGCAGTGGGCCAGGCAATCGCATGTCATTGAAGCCACACTGCAACTGGGAAGTCTTCTGGCCAGAAAGCCCACGGATCCCACTCCCATCCTGGGCCACCGGGTCCGTGCGATACTTGATTACGAACGCGGAGCAGAAAAATACCATCGCAACACCCCATGGATGCGTTCGGTAGAGCAACATTTTTCGGGAAACGTCGAAAGAATGATTCAACTTTGTCAGGAGGCAGACATTCCTTTGATCCTGCTCAATCCATGTTTCAATCTCAAGGACAGTCCACCGTTCAAGTCTGAACATCGTGAAGATTGGAATTCTGAGGTGGAAGAGGATTGGAAACGAGCCTTGCAGGTGGCTCGAGAACAGCTGGACGGCGCGCCCGAGGAAAGCATCAAAAACCTGCGTCGGGCCCTTAGCTTGGACCCAAATTATGCAGATACCTGGTATGCCCTCGGACAATGTCTGCTGCAACAAGCTCAGTGGCAGGAGGCCAAGCGATGCTTTCAAAGGGCTCTGGAGGAGGATGTCTGCCCCCTGCGCATCCGAGCCAGCATGCGCCATCAAATCACTGATCTGGCTCGAAGGTATGAAATCCCCCTGCTCGATCTTCAGTCTCTGGCAGAAAAAGAAGCCCCCGTCGGCTTGGTGGGGGATACCTTCCTGGTCGATCATGTGCACCCTTCCATACATGGCCACCAGACCATCGCCCTGGCCTTGGTGGGTAGGGTGCAGGAGATTTTAACGAACCTGGAACAGAGGTCGATTTCGGATGAACAAACCCGTCTTCTGTTCGCAGGAAAACTGGCTGAACTGCCCGACCACTACTTTGCCAATGGCCTCCAGCGTCTTGAGAATCTGCGGGCCTGGACCCACGGGAAAGCCGACGGCCCACCGATTGAATCCCACCCCCAATGGGAATCAGGACTCTAAAGGGTTTTGCCTATTCAAAGCCATCGGCCTGGCCTATGTTCCAGCCTCATGCAGGTTGAACGGTTGATCCTCACCCGCGCTGTTTCTGAAGCCCTCCAAGAAGACATAGGCGAAGGGGACGTTACGACGTGCTCAGTCATCCCAGAAGGGTCGATGGCTCGTGCCAAGGTCGTGGCCCGCGAAGACATGGTGCTTTGTGGCATGAGCTTCATGGAAGAAGCCTTCCTGCAAGTGGATGGCCAGATCCTGTGGAAGCCCACAGCAAAGGATGGCATGCGACTGACGGGTGGAGCGACCATCGCCCAGGTGGAGGGGGCGGCAGCCGGCATCCTGACCGCAGAGCGCACAGCCCTGAATTATCTTCAGCGCCTCAGTGGGGTCGCCACCCTGACTCGCCAGTTTGTCGATGCCATGGGAAAGCATACCT
>Ga0208624_1001695_pt1 | contig 10336 bp, 10 predicted proteins | sample Knorr_S23_td_DCM_FD_185607 | JGI IMG/M metagenome (GOLD analysis project Ga0208624, IMG submission 185607) | Marine microbial communities from Southern Atlantic Ocean transect - Knorr_S23_td_DCM_ad_71m_LV_A (SPAdes) (version 2) | ecosystem: Environmental > Aquatic > Marine > Oceanic | place...
ATCGCTGGCGTCCTGAACGTAGCCCCAGTAGCGCGGGCTATCCATCGTACTGTGCACGATGGAAAAATGATCCACCAATCGAACATAACGCAGGTCACGCAACCATTGCCGATCCTCTTCACTGAGCTGATTACGGCACCACAACACGGCCTCTTGGGCAATCGGGTTGAAGGCGGATAGATCACAGTCCTGTCCGATGTACTCGTCATGGTTGCCCATCACACAAGGCATATCCAAACCGCGTACAATATCCATGCACTCCTTGGGGTTTGCGTTGTAGCCGACCACATCGCCACCGCAGACATATCGATCCACGCCCTGCGAACTGGCGTGTTCCAACACGGAATTCAACCCCTCTAGGTTTCCGTGGATGTCTGACAATATTGCGTATCTCATGCCGAAGCCTTAACGAACAATCTCGAAACCTCGGAATTCGCCCGTGCCTTCGCTCCAGTGCGATTGGGTATCGCGGATAAAGCGGCGCAATCCTGCATCGGGAATGGCGGCTTGAAAAGTCTCTAATTCGTTTCGTTCCCCCTCAGCCACCAGTTCCACCCGGCCGTCCGGGAGATTTTTCACCCAACCGGTGACATCAAACTCCAGTGACAACTGCTTGACCGAATAGCGAAACCCCACCCCCTGCACGTGGCCGGAGAAGTATACGTGCAAGCGGTCTGGCATCAGACTCCTCGATCCGGCTTGTGCACCTCATACTCGCCTTTGCTGGATTTTTTCAAGACCGTGAAACCAGCCTCCTTGGCCGCGCGCACGTTGACTTTTTGGAGATGGTTAGGCATGTAAAACCCACCGTACACACGACGCACGGGCTCCTTGCAAACAGGACAATTCTTCAGCTCTGGCGTTTTCATCGGTCGGTTCAACTCGAACCGCCCCCCACACACCGTGCAGTCACCTTCGCACAATTCAAATTCGTAGATTGGCACACCGCAGGATAACGTAATCCGCGTGACCTGAAAACCCTCGACTCAGGCACCTCGCTCGTCCCACACTACGTCGATGGCAGTGGTGCGAATCTTAGTGGATGGCTACAGCCTTTTACACGCCTGGCGCGATCTGGCCCCAAACGCCCCGCGTCATTCGGCCCGCGCCCGCGAGGCGCTCATCCGCGTGCTCACCCAATACGCCGACAGCGTCGGTACCCCTGTAACCCTCTTCTTCGACGGGGCCGGCGCGCCCAAGGATGTGCCCAAAAATATTTCAACAGATTCTTTGGAGGTGGTTTTTTCCCGCGATAGCAAAACTGCCGATGATCTCATCGAGCGCACGGCTTATCGATTGAAGCCCTACGGCGAAGCCTTGGCGGTGACCAATGATTTTGCCGAACGCGATACCGTCATCTCCATGGGCGGGTTGGCCCAGAGTTGTGAAGATTTTGTACGCGACATTGACCGCGTCCTTAAGGAACGCGATGACTTCGTGAAAACCCACAACCGCCGCGAAGCCAATCGCTACAAGCGTTAGCCTTTGAGAATCGCCTTCACGGCCCGGAGCAAGGTAGCCATTTCGCGCTCGCCCCCGATGGTGATCCGCAAAAAATCCTTCACGCGCGCATCCGTAAGCCAACGAACGAGGATCTTGCGTTCCCGCAATCGCTTTAACCACGTCCGGGCTGCGAAGCGGGGTGGTTTGGTGAGGATGAAATTCGTCGCGCTCGGAAGAGTCTGAAAACCCAACGCTGCCAATTGTTCGGTCGTGCGGTCGCGCAGTTCGATGATTTTCCGGAAGTTGGCTCGATAGTATGGCATTTGCTTCAGCGTCGCCTCCGCCGCCACTTGCCCAAGGCCGTTGACGTTGTAGCTGTCCCGAATTTTGTCAAGCGCCTCAATCAATTTGGCCGGACCGACAAAATAACCAATCCGTTGAAAGCACAGCGAGAACGCCTTGGAAAACGTACGACTCACCAGCACATGATCATACTTTGTCGCCAAAGCCATGGCGTTTTCCTCAGCGAAATCCACGTAAGCTTCATCCAGAATCACGACACCTTTTTGCGCGCGGCATAACGCATCTAAGTCCGCCGTGGCATAGCCGCAACCGCTCGGCGCATTGGGCGTGGTCACAAAGGTCAGAGCTGCCTTGAAATCCCAACGTTTGTCGCGGCGTAACTCCTGAACCGTTGGCAGATTGAAATCGGCAGGCAATGGCACTTCATGGCGGCGGGATTTATGGATATCCGTCAGCACTGGATAGAGCGAATAGCTCGGCGTAAAATACTGCACGCAATCGCGGCCCGGCTCCACAAATGCGCGGGTCGCCAAGGCCAACAGTTCATCCGAGCCATTGCCCACGATCACATTTTCCAGCTTCACACCATGCAGCTTGGCCAAGCGCACTCGCAGTCCTTGCGCCGTGGGATTGGGATACAGCCGCAGCCGATCGTCCACCGCCGCCTGCGTCGCCGCCAGCACCTTGGGCGATGGCGGGTACGGATTCTCGTTGGTGTTGAGCTTGATCAGCCCGCGGACCTTCGGCTGTTCGCCGGGCACGTAGGGATGCAAGCGCTCCACGTGTTTGCGAATACGGCTCATAAATTAATCAAGCCGGATGGAAGCCGATCGGCCATGAGCGTCCAGCCCTTCCACGCCCGCGAATTGCTCGATGGCCTCAATCGATTCGCGGAGAGCGGCCGGCGTGTATTCCACCACGCTGGTACGGCGCTGGAACATATCTACTGTCAGCCCCGGAAACGACGCGCCGGCGCCACCGGTTGGCAGGGTGTGGCTTGGACCGGCGACATAATCGCCGGTCACTGTCGGCGACGTATTCCCTAGGAACAACGCGCCTGCGGTCACGATCTCTTTCGCGGCCGATCGAGGATCCTTGATCATCACCTCGCAATGTTCCGGCGCCAGGCGATTGGCCAAGGCGATGCCTTCGGCGCGAGATTTCACCTGAATCAGCCAGCCGTTGTGCTTGAGCACTTTGCGGATGTAATCCGCTCGGGAACGCTCGGGTAACTGTTTTTCAATTTCTCGGCCCACCGCCTTAAGTACGCGGGCCGAACTGCTCACCAACCAACAGCGTTCGTGACCGGAACCATGCTCGGCTTGCGCCAAGATGTCCGCAGCAGCAAAGGCCGGATTGGCGGTTTCATCCGCCAACACGAGCACCTCACTTGGGCCGGGCAACAAATCAATCGATACATGTCCCACTAGCAGACGCTTGGCCGCCACCACGTACGCATTGCCGGGGCCAAAAATTTTCTGCACCGGCTCAATTGTCTTGGTGCCATGAGCCATCGCGGCAATCGCGTGCGCGCCGCCCACTCGATAAACCTCGGTGGCACCGGCCACTTTGGCCGCGTGCAACAGGCCGGGATTAACCGAGCCATCCTTGCCGCAGGGCGTGCACACCACAATCTCCCGACAACCGGCGACCTTGGCGAGCGTCACGGTCATCAGCGCCGTACTCATCAACGGCGCCGTGCCGCCCGGGATGTACACGCCCACGCGCCCGAACGGATCAAATTTCTCCCCCACCTTCGCGCCCTGCGCATTACGGCCGTTCCAGCCTTTGCGCAGGCCTTGTTTATGAAACTGGCTAATGTTCCGGTGGGCAAACCGAATGGCGCGCTTCAGCTTGGCGTTGACCGCCTGACCGGACGCGGCCAGCTCGCTTTCGTTCACGCGCAACGTCTTGGCCGTGAGCTTGGCGCCGTCAAATTTTTTAGCGAACTCTATTAACGCCACATCGCCCTTGGCGGCCACTCGCTCCACAATCGCACGCGTGTCCGCCTCGATTTTCGGATCAAACAAACTCGAGGCCGCGCAAAGGCGGTCGAGCTTGCGGGCGTAGCCGGCATCAGTATGTCGGAGCGTGTTCATGGGCTGCGCAGTGAAGCAGAAGCGAGGGCAAAAGTCAAAAGACACCCTTTGGCATTGACCGACCGATGTGCCCCGTTACCCTTCCCGCACTCATGAGTGCAGAACCTGTCCAATCCTTTGAGGTCGATTCGTTGCCGGTGCGTGTGTTTGCCAGTCAGGATGACATGGCGACCGCTGCTGCGGTTGAGGTGAATGAATATTTGTGCGGCGTGATTGCCGACCAAGGCAGTGCTGCGGCGATTCTAGCCACGGGCAATTCACAGATTCAGTTTCTCGAGAAACTCGTCGCCATCGGCGAGGTGGACTGGAGCAAGGTGACGCTCTTTCACATGGACGAATACCTCGGGCTCGACGGAGATCATTCCGCGAGCTTCCGCCGCTACATGCGTGAGCGCGTGGAGCAGAAGGTGCAGCCGGCGGCCTTTCATTATCTGGAAGGCGATGCGCTAGAGCCGATCAAGGAATGCCGCCGCTACGCCGATCTGCTGGCGGCGCAGCCGATTGATCTCTGCTGCCTCGGCGTGGGCGAGAACGGGCATATTGCGTTTAATGATCCTCCCGTCGCAAACCTGAATGACCCGGAAATGGTGAAGATCGTCCAGCTCGATGACGCCTGCCGACAACAGCAACATGGCGAGGGCCATTTCCCGACCTTCGATTCTGTGCCGCAATACGCACTTACGCTCACCGTGCCGGCCTTGTGTCAGGCGAAGAAGATGGTGTGCCTCTGCCCCGAAACGCGCAAAGCGCAGGCCGCCAAGGACGCGCTGCATGGGCCGATCAGCACCGTCTGCCCCGCTTCACACCTGCGCACGCAACCGCAGTGCGTGCTGTATCTCGATAACGATTCGGCGAGCCTGCTTTAGTCGCGTACTTCAGCGATCAATTTCTCCAGACGCCGGCCGTATTCCACGAAGTTTTCGGCCATGGCCTCTTCAGGGGCGGGGCCGCCGTCGGTGTCATGGAAAACCACAGTCATGTGCGGCTCGATGGAGATGCCCGCGTCGTAGCCGCGCTCGAAGGCGTCCTTGAGGATGTCGCGCACGCGACCGTCACCTTCACCGGGGAAATGGTATTCCTCACCGTCCGCCGTTTTCACCGCGTCCTTGATGTGGATGTGCGCGGTGTGATCGCGCATGTGCTCCCAGAATTCCCACGGGCATTGCATACCCCACGGCTGTTCGCCGCGGCGATCGGCATTGAAAATCGGGTTAGCGGTATCGAACACCCACTTGAGTCCCGGCACTTTCTCCAGCAACTCCTCGGCATGCTGCCAGCTCATGCCGCCGTGGTTCATGCAGTTTTCGTGCACGGGCTGCAGACCCGCATCGAGAAAACGTTTTGTCACCTCGCCGACGCGCTCGAACACTTCCGGCGGCGTCACCGCGCAATCGTCGGTGGGCTTAAAGGACATGATCCGCACAAACTGCGTGCCCAACCGCTTCATGCGCGGAATGGCGCGTTCCACTTCGGCAAGCGTCACGTCAAACGGCGTTTCGACCGTCTTTTGCCAATTACAGATCGTGGAGCCGAAGGCGTACACGCCCACGCCGGAAGCCTCGAGCTTCTGCGCCACAACCTCGAAAGCTTCGTCCGGGATCTCGTGCACCGGCCCTTTATCGAAGCCTTCCACCTGCACCGCGCGCATCTCAATCCATTTCCAACCGAGCTGTTGCGTCACGGCGATCTGGCCGTCAATCGAAACGGCCCCTTCATCGGCTATGCCCATTAATTCCATGATAGTTCCTTTAAATTATTTGCGAAAACTGGCGGCGAAATCTTCGCTGCTCACTTCCACCACTTTCTTTTCATGCGTGGAGTTGGCGATCAATTCATTGAGCTTCGCCTCCCACGCCGCACCATCCATTGGCAGATCCACCGACTCATTGAGCAGTCCCGAATACACCATCACATTGGCCAGCTCCACCGAGCCCAACCCTTCCACACCGGGCGCGATCAGAGCTTCGCCATCGAGGATGGCGTTCACAAAATTCGTCATCAACGTGGCATGCGCCGCGTCCGCGCCGGGGATGGGAATCTCCTCCACAGTCGTCTCCGGTTTTTGAAAACCGATCTTCGAAGTCTTGCACCATTCATCGGAAGGCACCTCATTGCGTGTGAGCGTGAGCGTGTCGTTTTCCAGAATCAACCGCCCCTTGGTGCCAGCAATCTCAAACCGGTTGCTGCCGGGCGTCTCGCCGCTGGATGTGATGAACGCGCCGGAAGCGCCATTGGCAAATTCCATGTAACAGGTCACGTCATCCTCCACCTCGATGTCGTGCCATTTACCAATGCCCACGTGACTGCGCACCTGACTCGGCATACCGGTGATCCATTGCATCGCATCAAGCTGATGGAGGCATTGGTTCAGCAGCACACCGCCGCCCTCGCCCTTCCACGTGGCGCGCCAGCCACCACTCTGGAAATACGCCTCGCTGCGGAACCAATCGGTCATGATCCATAACACCCGCACCAGATCGCCCAACTCGCCGCCCTGCACCAACTCACGGATTTTCTGGTAACGCGGCTCCACGCGCAGCTGGAACATCGCGCCAAACACCTGATCCGGCCGTGCCGCCGCTGCGGCAATCAACCGCTCGGCATCCGCCTTGTGCGCCGAGATGGGTTTCTCCACCATGATATGCAGACCGGCCTCCAGCGCCGCAACGCCAAGACTCGTGTGCTGATAATGCGGCGTGGCAATCAGCAAGGCATCAATCGCGCCACTGGCAATCATCTCCTCGCCAGAGCCGAAAATCTGTACGCCCTTTTCCTTGTACTCCTCCAGCTTATGCGGCGAGGTACTGCCCACGGCGGCCAATTCGCCGCGCGGCACTTTACCATCCAGAAGATCGTTCGCATGGAAGCGCCCCATGTTGCCCATGCCGATAATGCCAATGCGTACCTTGTCCATGATGATCCGTGTGAAATCGGTGCGCGCACTATCAGGGGCGAAGCACCAATTATCAATTATCAATTATCGATGCTGAATAATGCCGCTTCCTTGGGCCTTGATAATTGGCCATCGAAAACTACCCTTGCCCCATGACCTCCTTGCGCCTTCTGCTTGTCTTGCTGCTGTGCTCCCCGTCCCTCATCGCCGCCGGATGGAAAGCCGGCGCGGCCAAGGTGGACATCACCCCGCGCAAACCCATCTGGATGGCCGGCTATGGCGGACGCACCGCTCCCAGTGACGGCGTGCTGCATCCGCTCTGGGCCAAGGCGCTCGCGCTGGAAGATGCCCAAGGCCGCCGAGCGGTGATCATTGCCACCGACACCCTCGGCATGACCGCCAGTCTTTATGCCAGCCTGAAAACCAAGCTGGCCAAGGCGCATAATCTGCAGCCGGCGCAGATCATGATCAACGCATCGCACACGCACACCGGCCCGGTGTTGCGCGGAGGATTGTACAATATCTATCCACTCAACGCCGAACGCATCAAGCGAATCGAGGAATATTCCGCCCGCTTGGAAACGGAGATTCTGAATGTCACCGGCGCGGCCCTGAAAAACCTCGCGCCCGCCACGCTCAGACACGGCATCGGCATCTCGCGCTTTGGCGTGAACCGCCGCGAGAACAAGCCGTACGGTGATATCCCCAAGCTCATCGCCGCCAATGCCCTCAAGGGCCCCGTAGACCACGATGTGCCCGTGCTGGCGGTGTATGACGGTCTCAAGCTCAAGGCCGTCGTGTTCGGATACGCCTGCCACAGCACCACGTTGAGTTTCCAGAAATTCTCCGGCGACTTTGCCGGGTTCACGCAGATTGCTCTGGAGAAATCTCATCCCGGCGCGGTGGCGTTGTTCAGTCCCGGTTGCGGCGCGGACATCAACCCCCTGCCCCGCCGAGAAGTCAGCCTAGCCGAACGCTACGGTCATATGCTCGCCGCTGCCGTTGAGGAAGTGTTACTGCAAAAAATGGATTCCCTGAAACCCACTCTCACCACGCGGCTGAAAACCGTACCACTCGAGTACGGTGCCCTGCCGTCCGACGATGCCCTCGCCGCGGCCGCCAAAAATCCCAACAGCTACCGCGGCCGCTGGGCCGCCCGCATGATCCAACTCAAAACCACTGGCAAACTGCCCAAGACCTACCCGTACCCCCTCCAATGCTGGCGAGTAGGCGATCTGCTTTGGCTCTCCATGGGCGGCGAAGTGGTCGTAGATTATTCGTTGCAGTTTAAAAAATCCTTTGGCCCGCGCACGTGGGTCACCAGCTATGCCAATGATGTGATGGCCTACATCCCCACCTTTCGCGTCCTGCAGGAAGGTGGCTACGAAGGCCAAAGCTCCATGGCCGTGTACGGTCTGCCCGCCGATCGCTGGAAGGAAAACGTGGAAAAACTGGTCACTCAAGCTGCCAATCAACTGGTGAAAGAAACCGGCAGCGAATGAGCGACTCCTCTGCCCCGCCAGTCCGCAACTGGAAACGCATTGGCCTGATTACCGCCGGCGCGCTGAGCCTGTGCGCGTTCGCCTTCTGGCTTTGGCTGCCGGCCAATGGTCTGCCGGCGGCCGGGAAATTTCTGCGCTGGAAATTTGACGATGTCCAACACGTCACTCCAGCTGAAGCCGCCGCCTTGTTGGCCGACGACACCGCCACCGTGATCTGGGATATCCGTCGCCCGGACGAATTCGCCGTCAGCCACCTGCCCGACGCCCGGCATGTGCCGCCGGATACTGCTGATGCCGCCTTGAAGCAGTTGCTGCCCGATCCCAACCAAACCATCCTCGTCTACTGCGCAGTCGGCTATCGCAGCGCACAGATGGCCCGCCGCCTGCAGGCCCTTGGCCATACCAACGTCCTTAATCTCGAAGGCGCCATCTTCGCCTGGGCTGAAGCCGATCTGCCACTCGAAGGTGGCTACACCGTTCATCCCTACAACGCCATGGGACGTCGCATGTTGCAGGATGTTCTGGAGGCGGAGTAGATTCAGATCACAAAATCCACCACCACACGAGTGCCGGGCCAATGATCAAAGAGGGTAAATAATTCGCCAGAGGTACTTTTTGGATTTCCATGATCACTAGTACAATGGTCAACACCAGCATACCACCAACGAGGTTAAAGATGGCGAGCATCATGGGTTCGTCGCGCATGAAAACGAGGTTGGAGGCCAGTAGCGTCACCGTGCCCTGATAGGCCAATAGCGGCACCGCGGAAAGCAGGACGCCCGCCCCAAAGCGTGGGGCGAAACACAGCGTGGCAATGCCGTCCATTACGGATTTCAAAATCAGAATGCTCGGCACATTGCCCAAACCATCCTCCACACAGCCTAGGATGGACATCGGCCCCACGGTAAAAAGCACCGTGCAGGTCACAAAACCGTCGCTGAATCGATTGTCCTCCTGCTCATCGTCTGAGTTCGCCAAGCGGCGCTTGGCTTCCTGCCCGAGTTGGTCGAGCCGTTCCTGCAGCTTGAGCTGCGTGCCAATCAGATTACCAAACGACACGGACAACAACCCAATCAGCCCAAGCAGGAGAAACATCCAGAAACTGGCCGACTCCTTCCAGCCGCCATACAGCCCCTGCGCCATCATGTAGCTGCCTGCAACCACCGTGAGGCCGGCGAGATAACGCCGAATACGCCGTTGGGTTTCGTCAGATAATTGCCGGCTTAGGTGCAGCCCTGCAAGACCGCCGATGAGGATACAAATGACGTTGAAAAAAGTGCCGAGCGGCAACCACTCTATCTGAAAGAGCTGTTGCCAGTCAGTCATGCGCGCAGGGCCTCGGCCACCGCCTGCCCCAACGCTTCCGGCTCTCGCAAGGCGCCGGATTGCTCGGTGCGCTGCACGGTATCATTGAGAAACGATACGGCATGCATGCGAATCGTCGTGCCCTCAATCACCGCGTGCGCGCCCACCGGCGATTGGCAACCCCCGCCCATGCCGCGTAGAAACGCCCGCTCGGCGGTCACAGCCGCGAAAGTGTTGAAATGATTCAGGCGCTCAGTGATCTTGGCAATACGGCCGTCGTCCTCGCGAATTTCCAGACCGATCGCCGCCTGTCCAACACACGGCAACATCAGGTCCGTATCCAGTGCCACGGCACGAATGCCATCGGGCACGGCGTCACCTTCCAGCGCGCCATCGGCGTTGATGGAAAAATGCAACCGGTTCAAGCCGGCCGCAGCCAAGATGGTCCCAGCCAATTCATCGTTCTCCGCCAGCTTCTCCAATCGCGTGGGCACATTGCCGCGAATTTCCTCCAACTGCAGATTTGGCCGCGCAGCGGCCAACTGCGCCTGCCGCCGCGTGCTGCTGGTCGCCACCCGCGCGCCCTCGGCCAATTGTGGAATCGGCCCGGTATGGCCGGCATTGGTTTTGTAAATCAACACATCACGCACATCCTCGCGCTTGGTGGTGGCGCCCAGCGTCAGGCCCGCGGGCAGTTCGGTGGGCAAATCCTTCAGGCTATGGACGGCGATGTCTGCTTTCTGCCGCACGAGCGCCACTTCCAGTTCCTTGGTGAACAATCCCTTGGGTAA
>Ga0208624_1001699_pt1 | contig 10324 bp, 6 predicted proteins | sample Knorr_S23_td_DCM_FD_185607 | JGI IMG/M metagenome (GOLD analysis project Ga0208624, IMG submission 185607) | Marine microbial communities from Southern Atlantic Ocean transect - Knorr_S23_td_DCM_ad_71m_LV_A (SPAdes) (version 2) | ecosystem: Environmental > Aquatic > Marine > Oceanic | place...
AGCACAATCTGAAGCTGGTGGATGCCGACATTAGTCGCGAGAAAATGACGGTGTTTTCGGGACCCTCCGGTAGCGGTAAGACGTCGCTTGCGATGGACACCATATACGCCGAGGGGCAACGAAGGTACGTAGAGAGCCTGAGTTCATACGCCAGACAATTCATCGGTCAAACTCAAAAGCCAAGACTCGACTATATTGATGGGCTGTCCCCCGCGGTTGCTATTGAACAAAAGAATCTGGGACACACTCCCCGCAGTACCGTAGGCACGGTGACCGAGATTTATGACTACCTGAGAATTTTAATGGCTCGGATGGGTACCCCTCATTGCCCGGATTGTGAGATTCCTGTCGGGACTCAAACGTCCGATCAGATCGTCGATAAGATCCTGGCCGAAGCAGAGGGGACGCGGCTTTATTTATTGGCTCCGGTAAATCGTGAGTCAGGTCAACAATATTCCGCCTTGTGGGATGAAATTCGACAAAGCGGGTTTATTCGAGTACGTGTTGATGCTACGACCTATAATCTGGAGGACATTCCCGAGCTAGATCGACGCGTATCTCATGAAGTCGAAGTGGTCGTCGACCGCATCACCGTGCGAGATAAAGATCGCAGCCGGATTGCAGAGAGTGTCGAGTCTGCCTTGCAGATTGGTCAGGGTGTGTTAAACGTCGCTTACGCCGAGAAAAAATTGGAAGAGGCTCAGTGGCGTATTAAGAAACATAGTCAGCATTTAGCGTGCGAAGGTTGTGGACGGTCTTTTGAACAACTCTCCCCTCACCATTTTTCCTTCAACAGTCAGCTTGGTTGGTGTAAGTCGTGCGAAGGATTGGGGACTCAGCGTGGTGCTAATCCAGCAGCTTTATTGAACGATACTCAGGCCACGCTACTCGACGGTGCGATTGCTCTCTGGCCGGATCTGGAAAACAAAATAGCATACGCCATGATGGAGTCATTGCTTGTAGGATTACAGATTGATGCTGGCTCACGATTTGTCGATCTACGAGCTGCCACGCGTCGTAAGATTCTTCATGGCACAGGCGAACAATGGTTTGAGGTCCAAGTTCCCGGTAAAGGAAAGAAGGTAGGCCCTCGGTTTAAATTCCAATTTAAAGGGCTCTACCCTGCTCTCGCTGAAGCCTCTCGTGTGTCGCCGTCGCTCAGAACAAAACTGGAACATCTGGTAGATGAAGTGGAGTGTTCGACTTGTGGCGGTAGTCGTTTGCGTGAAGACGCTGCTGCCTATCAACTGCAGGGGACCACGATAGATCACCTCTGCAGTACACCGTTGGATCAATTGCTGGATCTAATAAATGGCTGGAAGCTAACCAAACGTCAACAGACGATTGCTGGAGAATTACTTCGTGAAGTCCGCGAGCGTTTGGAATTCCTCAATGAAATTGGCCTGCATTACTTAACACTGCACCGCCCAAGCGCATCCTTGTCTAACGGAGAAGCACAACGAATTCGGTTGGGCAGCCAACTGGGAAGTGGTTTATGCGGAGTGCTTTATGTGTTGGATGAACCGACGATTGGTTTACATCCGCGAGATAATACGAGATTACTGCGGGCGTTGCATAAGTTGAGAGACTTAGGGAACACATTGTTAGTCGTTGAGCATGACCGCGAGATTATAGAAGGCAGTGATTACCTCTGCGACTTTGGCCCCGGTTCCGGTAAGCATGGAGGTAATATTGTTGCTCAGGGAACTCCCAAGCAGCTTGCAAAGCGAAAGACGTCACTGACAGGACCCTATTTATCTGGCGCCAAAGCCATCGCCATTCCTTCGAATCGACGACCTGTGCGATTAAAAAGTGGGCAGCAGCAAGCGTTAAAGGTCATTGGTGCCCGGCATCACAATTTGAAAAACGTGGATTTTGAAATTCCACTTGGAACGCTAACCGCAGTGACCGGTCCAAGTGGAAGCGGTAAAAGTTCACTGGTGGATGGAATTCTGTATACCGCGTTGGCCAGGAAGTTACATCGGGCGGCAGGTATTCCCGGAGCACATGACCGGATAGCCGGGATTGAATATATCAACAAGGTGATCCGAGTGGATCAAAACCCGATCGGAAATTCACCTAGCTCAAATCCTGCTACCTACACAGGGCTATTTGATCTGATTCGTACTTTGTTTTCTCAACTTCCTGATGCCAAGCTGCGTGGGTATACCAGTCGGCGATTTAGCTTTAATGTTCCCGGCGGTCGTTGTGATGCCTGTGATGGATATGGTCAGAAATGTATCGAGATGCACTTCTTGCCGAATGTCTGGGTTAAGTGTGAAACCTGTGAGGGCAAACGCTATAACTCCGATACATTGGCGGTCAAATTTCGTGGGCATTCAATCTCGGATGTTCTGGAAATGACAGCGGCGGAAGCCGTGCAGTTGTTTGATAACATCCCAAAGATTAGACGTATTCTACAAATGCTCTGTGATGTTGGGTTGGATTATGTGGCATTAGGACAACCCGCTCCGACATTGTCCGGTGGAGAAGCGCAGCGAGTCAAGCTGGCAGCAGAGTTGTCCCGACCAGACACAGGACAGACGTTGTACCTGCTGGATGAACCGACGACCGGTCTTCACTTTGATGACATCGCCAAATTACTGGATGTACTACATCGCTTAGTCGATTTAGGTAATACAGTGGTCGTCATCGAGCACAATCTGGATTTGATTAAGACTGCAGATTGGGTGGTGGATATGGGACCGGAAGCGGGCTTTGCCGGGGGGCAAATCGTCCAGATCGGAACGCCAGAAGACCTGTCAGCCTATGCACAGCAAAACAGTGCGTCTAAGCAAGCTCTTCCAAGTCATACTGGGGAAGCATTGATACCGGTGATTGCGGCTGGCCCTTATCAGGAGCGAAAGGGATACGATCCGCACGCGGAACAAACAACCGAGGAAGATGTTGAAATCTCAGAGATTGGAAAAGAGATTTCTATGCCTTGGAAAACCGATGGTCGTGCCTGGCATGTACAACATCGAGTTGGCCGAGACGGAGGTAAGGTTCAGTGGGAAGGTAAGATTCTTGCTGACACGATCGACCGAATTGAATCGGTGAGTACGCATTTGAATGAGACGGACTACGCTAGTCGGACCGTAGTGGAAATTGCGGCCGCTAAGAAGAGTCTGGGATGGTTCTTCCACGCGATTACGGCAGAGACCTGGATGTTGAAGATGAAATTCAGGACAGCTCCCGGGACGTTTAATCGTGAAAAACTTGTGCAAGCCATGGGACTTAAAACGCTTAACCAAATGGACGATCTTCCCGTCTATGGGAACGAACCTCGCGTCAAAGTTAAAAAGCGGTCGCAATGGCAGGAAATTGAAATTCGTGCCCATAGTTTTGATGAGATTGATACACCGGTGTATTGGGAGTTTCTGGAAACGGCGGTACAGGCTTTTGAGGAATTTACAGGCGGGACAGGGAAACAGAAAATTGAGAAGTCTCCCTGGAAGTCCAATGGCCAAAAGTGGCATTTCTCGACCAAAGGATTTACGCCCGGACACAAGCGACAATGGAAAATGGAAGTTTGGGAAGACTTGTATCAGTTAATGCAGGATGTTATCCCGGATGGCAACTTCCTATGGAATAACAAAGTGCTCGTGCATCTATATTTGCCTGGTGGTCGGACCCCCTGGCTAACCGTGCAAACTAAAAAAGCAGATGCACTAGTACTGAATATCAATTGCCCAAAAGGACTGATGACTGCAGGACGGATTGCCGAGTTTGGAAATCGCCGGGACTTTGATTCCACGTCAGCCCAAAAAGACGTTGCTCGGATTTTCTTCAATAAGTCCGAGGATATCTATTCCAGTGATTTGGAGAGTTATCTCCGAAGCCTACTGGCTGAATTGCAGGAGGCGGAATGATGTCCTTGATTGATCCCACCATGCTTTTCCGGTTTTCCGTACCTTGCCTCAAAGTGAGCAAGCCATGGGGAGCGACCGGCGTAAGTTTGACACCTAGGTATGCTCTTCCATCGCTTCAGGAATTGAGTGGTCGGGAAGAATATGCTGACGTCAGGATAGGCTGGAACAATAAAGGGATCTTTGTGCAGGCAGAGGTTACCGGGAAGGAGCAGGCATTGTGGTGCCGGGATTCTCGAGTCGAAGACAGTGACGGCCTGCATCTGTTTATTGACACGCGTGATACTCACACGATCCATCGTGCCAATCGTTTCTGCCATTGGTTTACTTTCATGCCGGAAGGAACAGGTGCTCGGCGAACCGATCCTCTCGCAGCCCATTTGGAAATTAACCGAGCGCGGGAAAATCCAACACTGGTTCGAGGCGATCGACTATCGGTTTATGCGCAGACGAAGAAAAATGGCTACCTCATCCGTGGTTTCATTCCAGCAGATTGCTTAACCGGCTTTGACCCGTCAGATTATCCACGGCTTGGCTTTAGCTATGCCGTGGTGGATCGTGAATTGGGCTGGCAAACATTTACGGTGGGACCAGAATATCCTGTCCAGGAGGATCCAACACTGTGGAGTACGTTGGAGCTGGAAGGATAACGCCATGGAGTATGAAGTGCTGGTGCCAGAAATGGATTTACCGACAGCAACGCTAACACTATCTGGTTGGCTGGCAAACTCAGGTGACCAGGTTGAGTCAGGCTCCCCACTTTGTGAGGTTTGTGCCGGAGATATTCTCGTGGAAATTGCAGCCAGACACGAGGGGATTTTTCATCGCAGCCTTCTGGAAGTTGACGAGTGTCTTGCCGTTGGTATGCCGCTTGGCGTGATCGAGATTTCAGAGTGAGAGCCGGTTTAACGGCCTCGCATTGCACGATCCAGTCCACGTTGTGTGTCTTGTTTCCGCTTGGCCTGTCGTTTGTCGTGGACCTGCTTTCCTTTACATAATCCCAACAGCACTTTGCAAATTCCACGATGATTGAAGTACATCTTGAGTGGGACCAGCGTATGTCCAGACTCGCGAGCTTTGTCAGCGAATTTCCGTCTCTCAATCTTGTGCATAAGAAGTTTACGTTCGCGACGTGGATGGTGATTGAGGTGAGAGGCTTGCTTGTATTCCGGAATGTCACAGCCGACCAGATAGACATCCCTGTCTTTAACACGTGCATAGGCTTCTGCCAGTGAGACCTTGCCTTCACGCAGGCTCTTGACCTCACTCCCCTGAAGCACAATGCCACACTCCAACGTATCAATGACGTGGTACTGATGACGGGCTTTACGATTCTCAGCAATATGGCTGGTCCGTTGCTCCGGTTCGGTGTTTTGCTTGTTCTTTTTCTTACCCATCGGGGCATCAGCGTGAAAGAGGATACAATAGTCTGCTGCATTAACAATGCTTTAGACAGCATAGCTGGCATTGAGGAAAGAGGCTAGCAGGCAAGATTATTCACGCTTTAGTTGGGTTAGGAAATACGATCGTCATGTTTAGTCGTGAAGCGTCCAAAATGTCATTTCATATGCTGGGCAAAATCTCGCTAAAGAAGTACCTCGGCTTGCAGCAACGGCTGGTCGAGGACTTGAGCTATGCGTCCGACCGCATTCAAGTCATTTTGTGCGAACACCAGCCGATCATTTCGGTTGGTCGGATGGGGACGCATGCTAATATTCGCTTACAGCCAGATCGTATGCGTGCGGGCAAACTAGAGGCCCAATGGGTCGCTCGAGGCGGCGGGTGTATCCTGCATCGCCCAGGACAGCTTGCTATCTATCCATTGATCCCGATGCATTGGTATCAGATGACCCCGGGGCGAGTGGTGCGACTGGTTCAGCAGGCAATCGTAGAAGGATTGCAGGAATTGTCATTCACTCCATTGTGTTATTCAGAAGATCATCACATTTGGGGGCGGACGGGGTTGCTGGGCGTAACGGCGATGGCCGTCCGACGCGGAGTCAGTTGTTTTGGTGCCTATTTGAATGTAGAGCCGGAAATGCGAGATTACGGATTTATTGATGCAGTCACTCAATTGCCAGAGGATCAATCGCGCAGAACCATGAGTTCCCTGCTGGCCGAACGGAGGCAGGTTGTTAGAATGTCAGAAGTCCGATCTGCGATGGTGCAGGCATTTGCGGACGTATTCGAATGTCGCGACTACCACATGCATACCGGTCATCCAATGCTAAAGTCACTCAGCGATGAATGGGAATAACAATTGGAATCACAAACATCCTTTCCAGAGCTTCCGATCGTAGAAGGACCAAGTCCTTCCACCAGGCGTCAGCGTCTGCCCGAATGGTTGCGGCGTGACGTCCCTAAGGGCAACGTGAATCACTTCACTCAGGGCTTAATGGAAGAGCTTGGGCTAGAGACGGTTTGCGATAATGCAAAATGCCCTAACCGAATGGAGTGTTATTCTCAGCTAACAGCAACCTTTATGATTCTGGGCAATGTGTGCACTCGCCCTTGTGGATTCTGTGCTGTTGGCCGAGGCAAACCTGAAGCCTTGGAATCAGACGAACCACAGCGTGTCGCAGAAGCAGCTCATCGTCTGGGCCTGAAACATGTGGTGATTACCTCAGTAACCCGTGACGATTTGGAGGACGGAGGAGCTGAGCATTATTATCAGTGTGTTACCGAAACTCGACAGAAGACCGGTGCCACTATTGAAGTGCTGACTCCGGATTTTGTTGACAATTTGGCAGCGTTGGATCGAGTCATCGAGTCCGCTCCGGAAGTGTTCAATCACAATGTGGAAACGGTTCCCCGTTTGTATCGAAAAGTGCGTGGCCCGAAGTCGCGTTATAGTTGGACATTGAGTATGCTTAGCCGGATTAAAGACCTAAATCCGGAAATCAAAACCAAGAGCGGTTTGATGTTAGGCTTAGGGGAAACGCATGACGAACTATTTGACGTTCTGGCCGACCTGCGAGAACATGACGTTGACTTCCTGACGTTAGGGCAGTACCTCCAGCCGGGAGAAAAATATCTACCCGTGATCCGTTACATCCCTCCGGAAGAATTTAATTATCTTGGTGATTATGCTAAAAAACTCGGTTTCAAAAAGGTCGCCAGCGGCCCGTTTGTCCGTAGTAGTTACCATGCCAGAGACATGGCGGAAGAGTGAGACTGTGAACTATATAGGCATTTAAGCAGTTAGATAATGCGGATATTAAAGAGTATCCAATGATAAATATAGATAAGTGGCTAACTGTTTAAATCTCTTGTTTTACTTATGTGCTAAATTTGTAAGTAACTCGGTTTAGTTTTTTATCTCAGCTATTGTTCATGCTTAATATTTGGAATCTAAAGAAATCGTTTTCCCAACCCGACGGTGGGCGTCTGGAGATTCTGGATATTCCCAGTTTTGAAGTGGCCGAAGGGGAACAGGTCGTTTTGGTTGGCCGCAGTGGTGGAGGTAAAACCACACTGCTTCATAGCATCGCCGGTATCACCTCGGTGGATTCAGGGAAGATTCAATTTTTCAATCAGAATCTTGTTGAGTTTCCCGAATCGATGCGGGATCGATTTCGGGCTAGAAATATGGGTTACGTATTCCAAACGTTTAATCTATTGCCGGCTTTTACGACACTCGAAAATGTCTTGCTAGGGATGGCATTTGCCAAAGGTCGGCAGGATCGTGATTATGCCAATTTTCTACTAGATCGAGTTGGACTTTCCCATCGCTTGGATCATAAACCTGAGCAAATGAGTGTTGGTGAGCAGCAGCGTGTCGCAGTCGCTCGAGCGCTTGCTAACCGTCCGCGGTTACTATTGGCGGATGAACCAACGGCAAATATCGACCCGTCCAATCAGCAGGGGATTGTGGATCTAATAAAAGATTCGTGTGCTGAGTTTAATATTGCTCTCATACTAGTTACCCACACGATGGAAGTTGCGGAACAATTTGAACGCATTGATCGATTGGAAGATATAAATCTACTCGCCAGTCCTGCGTCAGAAAGGGAGTCTTCATGAGTCTTTTGACGATTGCCTTTCGGAGTATTAAACAAAGGCTGTTTTCCTCCACGCTCACCATGATCTCGATGGCCTTAGGTGTCACCTTGGTGGTCGGTGTGTTGGCGATTTTCGGCATTGTTCAGCAATCGTTTAATGCGAATGCAACCCTTGGCTACAATATGGTGATTGGAGCCAAGGGGGGTAAGCTTCAACTCGTTCTTAACTCGGTCTACTATCTAAGTGAACCCATCGAGAATATTCCCTACGAATATTTTCTGGAATACAAATCACAGGAAGTGCGTGAGCAGGAATACAGCGGTTCCTATTCCTATAAAGCCGTGCAGCATCAACAGGTGGCTCGAGCTACGCTTGTTGCTGCTGGAGTGGGACTCCATTCTCCGGTGACAGCGATCGCTGCCATAGCGGCTGATGCGTCAGTACAGGAGCAGATTGACACGCTCTATCCGTGGAAGCGAGTCGGTAAATATGCGGCTTTCACAGATTTTGCCATCCCCTTGTGTTTGGGAGATTACGTTGGCCCCTACCGAGTCGTCGGAACAACTCCCGATATGTTTGACCTCTTGCGCCATGGAAGTGAAGCACAATACGAATACAAAATGCGGGGAAATGGCCGCAATTTCGAACAATTCAATCAGGAGAATGGATTCTTTGAAGCCATTGTTGGCTCGGTGGTTGCTAACGATCGTGGATTAACCGTAGGAGATACCATTACTCCATCCCACGGATCGGAAGAAGGAGATCAACACACCACCAAGTTTCAGGTAGTGGGAGTGATGGAGGCGACAGGGACTCCGAATGATCGAGCGGTCTTTATTAATATGGAAGGCTTTTACCGAATGAGTGATCATGCCAAGCCCTTAGAAAATGAGGACGCATTTGGAGCGGACCAGCAGGCACACAAGATTACGGATGCAAGCTATATCCTGCCTGTCGAAAAGCGGGAAGTCACTGCGATGTTGGTACGGATGGACCCACTTTATTCGGTCGGTATTGAGAACCAGGTCAATGAAGGTAATCTCGCGCAGGCAGTTTTTCCGATTATTGAAATTCGGAAACTTTTGGATTTATTTGTCAGGCCGGTTCAAACTTTGTTAATGGTACTGACGGTGCTGATTTGTTTTGTATCAGGCGTCAGTATTCTGGTCAGTATCTACAATTCAATGAATGAGCGTCGGAGCGAGATTGCGGTATTACGCGCTTTAGGAGCAAGACGAGGAACTGTGTATGCAGTCGTTCTATTAGAATCTATGCTGCTTTCATTCATGGGAGGAATTCTGGGTTTTTTCAGTGGTCATGCTTTGATTGCAATGTGTAGCGGCGTGATCGAAGCAAAGACTGGTGTTCAAGTGGGATTCTTTGATTTCGCTCCGCCAATTCCTCTGCCAATTCCAATCGTTGGTTCGATTTCAGCAGAATTTCTGCTCATTCCCGGAATGATCCTGTTGGCAGTGTTTGTTGGGTTCATCCCGGCTACCAGTGCTTATAAGACAGATGTCTCTAAATCGCTTGGTAAATAATGGTTTGCTAACTTTGACAAGATTTGATCTTGGCAAGGTTGGTCATTGAAAGATTGATTCTTTCTAAGGTATTATTAAGGCGGCGGCATTTTGCTGCGCAGTTAGAAATCTAAGCTATCGTCCTTTGAGTCACTCAGGGTAAAAACATGAAACGTTTCACGGCTATGATGTCGGTCCTTACACTCGCTGTTATGCTGTTGGCCAATGCGTCACAAGCGATAGCTTGTCCATTCTGTGTGGCAACGACGCAAACGTTTACCGAAGAAATTGCTTCCATGGACGCTGTGGTTTTTGCCAAGCTGGTAAAGCTTCCACCACCGATCGAGCCAGGGACTCAACTCGCCGAAGGCCAGGAGATTCCTCGGGCGAAATTTCAAATTGTGACGATTGTCAAAGGAAAAGAGTTGGTGAAGCCAGCTCAGACAATCGAAGCCATTTATTTTGGAGAGGCCAAAGTAGGAACTTCGTTCCTGGTCATGGCCGTTGATCCTCCGAAACTGATGTGGTCTACACCTATGGAAATTGCCAAATCCACTCAGAATTATATTCTTAAGCTTGATTCGCTCCCTAAAGACCCAGTAGCTCGTCTGGAGTTCTTTCAGAAGTACCTGGAAAACGAAGATGAAGAACTGGCTCGGGATTCCTACGACGAATTTGCCAACAGTCCCTATGATGCCGTCAAAGCGTTAAAGCCCAAAATGGATCATGCTCAGTTGTTGAAGTGGATTCAAGATTCCGAAGTACCCGCAAGTCGTCGTCGACTATATCTGACGATGCTTGGGGTTTGTGGTTCTGCTAAAGACCTTCCGATGCTGGAAGAACTTCTTAGTTCTTCGGATCGAAAGAAGAAAGCCGGACTGGACGCATTAATTGGCTGCTACTTAACACTCAAAGGTCCCGATGGCCTGAAAC
>Ga0208624_1001706_pt1 | contig 10304 bp, 7 predicted proteins | sample Knorr_S23_td_DCM_FD_185607 | JGI IMG/M metagenome (GOLD analysis project Ga0208624, IMG submission 185607) | Marine microbial communities from Southern Atlantic Ocean transect - Knorr_S23_td_DCM_ad_71m_LV_A (SPAdes) (version 2) | ecosystem: Environmental > Aquatic > Marine > Oceanic | place...
TGAATCGATTTGATGAGTGATGAAAGTACCCTTGCCCGAGTTCTCGTACCAACGAACCCACCGACTTTCATAGCCGCAACTGGCGACATCGGGCAGGCCGTCCAGATTGTAGTCAGCCGAGGTCAGGCTGTGGGGAGAGCGGATCTCCTGGTCTATGGGATGCGCGTTCCAGTTAGGATTCTCAAACCAAAGGAGACCCACACCATGACCTCGAGAGGCGACCCAGTCGGTTTTACCATCCTGATTCACATCGATGCCGAGCACACTGGTAGCCCCAGGTTCATCTACTGCCAATACCGTTTTGGACCATGGTTGGCGCACTTCGCTGCTGCCAGGGTGTTTCCAGAATGCGAACCAGTTACCCTCCTGAAAAGGTCTTCCCTTGGCGCCCACGGCAATCTCCATCCATCCATCCCCGTTGACATCGCCCAGGCCCATGTAATGACTGCCTCCTTGCGCATCGCCACGGGCAAAGACATGTCGATTCCAGGCGTTGGCCGAGTAGGGGTTCTTGGGAACACTCAACCAGGCGATGGAGTCCGGGATGCCTCTTGCCGGTTCAAAATTGTTGATGATGACATCGTTTCTGCCGTCCTGGTCCACATCTGCCGTTAACAGGCAATGAATGCCGGTGATTGCCTCATCGATCACTCGGGCTGTCCAAGCGCCCAATCCGGCCGCAGGCCACCCGGGGTTTTCCAGCCAAAAGGGGTGACCGCTTGAAAGCGCCCCGGCCCAGTCCATGTCGCCATCGCCATCGACATCCAGGGAAGTGCTGTGAATGCAGCCAGCTCCTGGTTGCTGGAAACGATGCAGCACCACTTCCTTTTCCCAGGTGGGTGCCAGAAACAAGGAGACCTTTCCTGCATAGCTGGCGATCACGTCGGGGAGAGCATCTTCATTGACACTGAATGCCAGGGCCGTGTTGCAATGGCCTCCCTCGGCGATGAGGTGTTTTTTCCAGGTGGCAGACTCCAGGCAAAATGGGCATGCCGCCATGCAGGCTATCCAGATCATCCAGATCCGATGGGATTTCATGCTCTCAGTATCCCTCAAGGGTTGGATGGCTCAAGAAACATTTTCTGAGGTGTTATACCGGACAAATTCAGAGTAGATGAACGGGGGTATCCAGTTGTAAACTCCTCGAGGATTTATCGTGAAATCTGAAAACAAGAGAAAAAACCGCGGCGCTTTGGAATGGATGCTTTGGTGGGTGTTGATGACTGGATGGCATTGGGGCGTCCAGGGAGATTTGGCTCTCAAAGGCATTCATTCGACGCCACACCCAGCCTCCAAGGAGATGCGTTATCGCCGCCCTGCGGATCCATCCCTGGGAGCCTTGGTCAGGATGTTTGTCGTGAATGAGGGAAAGCAGCGAGTCGACTTGCACCCATCACAGGGCTTTCTCTTTCGCGGACGCACCGGTCAGGCACTGGTGGATTCAGGAGAGTGGACCTGGTTTGATACCCCCTCTCTGCACGCTGAGGACGCATACTCTCTACCACCCGGTGGCCTTGTGGTTCTTGAATGGAATGGTGCCCGATCGGATTGGGGCCCAAACACACAAGTGGCCCTGGATGCGACGCTTCTTTCGGGTGAGAAGATCCACATAGGTGATCCAGCCCTCACTCCCTCGCCGGTGAGCTTTCGCGCTATCACCTTTCTCGGACATGGGGAAGATCCTCGACCGCATGAAATGGCCCTCCATTTGCAAAACGATTCCGATCAGACTTACACACTCTCTGGTTTGCGGCTGTGGACACCCTCCGAGAATGCCTCCTCTCACATCTTTGAGCCAACTCTTCGAGTGGGATTGGATCTGTTGTCTTCCACCGATCGAATCCTTGCTCCCGGGCAGATTTGGAGTCAGAAGCTCGAAATGGGCTCTCTCGAGCTGGGCTATGCCATTGTTGAAGCTCAGTTTTCCTCTCAGGGAGAAGATGAGGTTGATTCCATCATGGCCAAGATACGAGTGCGTCGAGAAATGTTCGACATCAGCGGTGGCTGGGTTTCCTCCGAACTCGATGGCAAGAGCACGCTGACTTACGAACCCTTCTTGCAAACACTCAGGGGTATGCATCTCAATACGGCCCATATTGGAGAGATTCGTGGCTATACCGATCACCCAGAGCTCTACGCCCGATACCCACTCAAGCGTTTTCACAAGCTGGAAGATACCCAGCGGTATGGCGCATGGGACAAACTCAAGGAAGTGCATGCGGTTGAATTTTTGGGTGAACCTCAATACGGCGGCGGAAGGCCCGTGCCTCCGATGGAGGTCCACCGCGCATTGCTTCCCTATCGCAACAGCCGGCTTGCAACCACCGTGACGCACAGTGAAGAGCGCATTTGGCGCTTTTATGCGGGCCTTTCGGATTTTCCTCACTACGATGCCTATCGGGTTGTGGCCCCTGCTGCCGATTCCTGGTCGGCCTATGACCGCTGGGAAGGAGAGCGGATTCGCTGGGGAGCCCCCTTGGAAACGATCGGTACGATGACCCGTTCTCTCAGGGATCTTTACCGCCCTGTCTCCATTGGATATTGGTCTCAGGGAGCGCACAATGACTGGTCTTCCAGAAGACGCCCCCGCAGCTCGCCGACTCCCGATGAATTGAGGATGCAAGCCTGGCAGGCGATGGCCAATCGCATCACTTCCCTCTACTGGTTCAACCTTTCACTGGAGTCCCTGCTGGCCTTTCCCGACCTGATGAAGCCGATTGCCGAAGTGAACCGAATGGCTCTCATTTTGTCCCCCTGGATGCTGGAGGGAGTTGATAGTTACCATCGCAGAGTGTCCGAGGTGGATCAACCGCAGTGGGACTTCAATGCGATCCAAACCCACGACACCCTTCTCCTCTTTGTCATCAACCTGGCGTATACGGTCGATCCGGTCCATCAGGTGTTTCAATTCACCGATCGTCGTGAAACATTTGTCTTTCCTCACCTGGGCGCCACGAAACCCGATTGGCAAATGTGGCGACTCACGCGGGAGGGCATGGAAAAGTGTCAACCTCAGTGGCAGGAAAAAACCATCCGCTGGGAAGACCAGGTCCGTGTTGAAGGAGTGTATGTGCTCTCTGCTGATCCGAAACTGGCATCCATCCTCCAGGATCGGAGAAATGCCCTTGAATCAGTCGAACAGGCGATGGGTTTCGATCTTCAGGAGCCCGATGCGGCCTACCAGCATCTGAGTCGATGGCTCAAGACTCGGGTTCCTTGAATGTTTTTATCTCCAGGTGACTTTGAGTTAAGATGTTGAAAAACAACATCTTAAATTGTTTTGCGTGTTGCCTTCCTCTACGCTGGAATCACTTTATTGCAAAAAGTTCTAAGATTCTCCCCCCATCTGCGTCCTGATTAGAGTGACCTGTAAGGCAATGAATCGCCGCACAAGGTCGGATGTCGGTGAGAAGGCTTCATGACGATCGTGCCAACTTCAGAAACATCGCACGGAGGGACAGATCCAATCCGGTGTTCCATCGAGGCTCTTTTTGAGGCCTTGGAAACGCCGCTGCTGGGCTACGCCTTTCGTTGGGCGCTCTCTGGGTCGGGCTTTTGATGACAAGTGCCCTGACTCGATACGGACGCTAGGAGAAACGCAACCTCTGGTAGAGTGCGCTTAAGGCAGCCAGGGTGCCAAGGTGGGGCTTACCTGTTCAAGCACTTCTGACTGCGGTGCCAGGTTATGCCATTCGTGTGGATCGGCTATATGGTCGTAAAGCTCCTCAGACTGATCCGCATAGCGTGTGTACCGCCAACGTTTGCTGCGAATGGAGTGGTTTCCTTTACCGAAGGTCGTGATGGCGGGATAAGGCCACGGTCTTTGTGGGCTTTGGACCAGTGGCATGAGGGAGCGACCTTCCAGATGGGGAGGGTGCTTCAACTGGCAGAAGTCCAATAGCGTGGGGTAAAGGCTGAGGAGTTCGACCGGAGCCGAACAGGTGCTGTTGCGCACGGATGATTCGGGTAACGATTTGGGGGGTACGATGATCAGCGGAACCCGGGTGGCTCGCTCCCACAGAGCTTGCTTGGCCCAACGCTCCTTTTCTCCCAGAAAGAATCCATGATCTGAAAGAAGCACCACCCAGGTGTGATCGGCCATCGGCCCATCATCCAAAGATTTTATCAAGCGTCCCACACATGCATCCACAAAACTCACCGAAGCCAGATACGCCTGCACGGCCTCTTTCCAGCGATTCTTCTTCAGGAACCACGCGTGTGCAGGAGGCAGTGGGTTGTGGGCGAGTGAACGGCCGCCTTGAGGGATGTCCTCCATGTCGTCTTCAAGAACCGTCGGAAGCAAGACATCTTTCAGGGGATACAGATCAAGAAAGCGTTTCGGGGCAAAGAGAGGTACATGGGGGCGATAAAGCCCGACGGTCAGGAACAAGGGCGCTTCATGGTCCTTCTGCAACTGCTCCGCAGCCCATTGGCTGTTGATGACATCGTGGTATTGAGATTCCTCTGGGGGAAAGGTTCCCCAGTCCCAGAGCTTGCTGCGAGAGGCTTCCGGGGTAGTGGAAAGCCTTTGGTCCGGCAGTGGGCCTTGACCTCCGGAGGGACCGTAACGGGTGAAGCGCTTTTGTCCTCTCGAGGCATGGAACACTTTGCCACACCCCATGGTGAGGTAGCCTTGATGCGTGAACCACTCTGGCAAGGAGGGTATTTCCGACAAGATCGTTGCTTTTTGCAAAGAATCATCATTGTCATAGACTGAAGTCGTGGAAGGTCGTAGCCCCATCATCATGCTCACGCGTGATGGGTTGCATACGGGTGCCTGACAGTGAGCATTCTTGAAGAGAACGCCCCTTTGAGCCAATGCGTCGATGTTGGGTGTTCTGGCTTGAGGGTGTCCACCCATACATCCCACCCAATCGTTCAGGTCATCCAGTAGGATCAGCACCACGTTGGGACGATCTGCCTGCGGCACTGCCCAGAGTCGTGAAAACAGGCCCACCGATAGGGCCATTATGTGGAACCATCGCATGAATGTCTTTCCGTTGAATGATCCATCCAGTCCACTGGGAGGGTTGTCAGCCTCGATCCCATCATCGTGCCGGTCTACGATCTAGCGATAGGGTTGGTTGAGTCGCACCTTGTGGCTGCGATGACGTTTTCTGAGTTTGATGTTGATGAGCTCCACAACCAGTGAAAATGCCATCGCCGTGTAGATGTATCCTTTCTGCACCTCGACGTGAAACCCTTCGAGTGTCAGTACGAAACCAATCATGATGAGAAAGCTCAAGGCGAGGATCTTCAAACTGGGATGTGCTTCAATGAACCGACTCACGGATTGAACAAACAGCAACATAATCATCATCGAGATGATGACTGCCGTCACCATGATGGGGATTTCCTTCACCATGCCAACGGCCGTAATGACTGAATCAAGGGAGAAAACCAAATCCAACAGTGCGATTTGAATCAATACACTGGTGAAGGTGACCTTGTTTTTTGAGTCTGTTTCTCCATCAGCTCCCTCGAGCTTTTCATAGATCTCATGGGTTGCCTTGGCGATGAGGAAAAGACCTCCCAACAGAAGGATAAGATCCCTGCCGCTAAAAGATTTCCCCAAGAGGGTTAATAGAGGTTGGGTAAGGCTGGCGATCCATGCGATCCCCATCAGGAGACACAATCTGCCGACAAGTGCCATTCCTAGCCCCAACTTCCTGGCGGTGGCTTGGTCTGCCTTGGGAAGCTTGGATGCCAGGATGGAGATGAATACGATATTATCAATGCCCAGAACGATCTCCAGCAAGGTGAGCGTCATGAGGCTGATCCAGCCTTCAGGCGTGGTGAGCCATTCCATTTTTTTACCCTAAGGGGTTTAGGCCCGTCATTCAATGCCATTCCAATGAGGAAGGGATGAAGGCTTTTAGAACAAATTGCCAATGGTCATGCCGATGACGCTCATGGGGCCTTGGTCTTCGATGCTTTCGGTGGCCTTATTGATTTTCTGCAGAGTGGTGGTTGCGTTGTTCAGTAAGGCGGGATCGTTGATGATCCTTCCCAGGCTTCCCTTTCCATCATTGAGTTTGACGAGTATTTCTCGAAGCTGAGTCATGGCTTGGGTCGTCTCATCGTAAAGGGTCGGATCTACCGAGAGCTTGCCCAAGGTGCCTTGACCCTCCTGCAGTCTGCCGACGATTTCCATTGCCTGTTCCGCTGTCACTTGAATGTCGTTGCCTGCTTTTTCCAATTGCTCAACGGCTGCGAGAGCCGATTCATAGAGTGTCTGTTCCTGAACAAGCTTTCCAATGGTTCCCTCCCCAGAGGCGACTTTGCCAGATATCGATTCGAGATGAGAGAGCATGCCAGAAACCTTGTCCTTGTTCTGTTCGATCAGGTCTCCCAACGGTCGCAGGACGGCATTAAATGAATCACCCGAAAACGATGAAGTCAGGTTCTGGACGCCTTCGGCAACCGACTCCAGCTTGGACATCAGGCTGTTCAAATCAGGCTGCTCTACAGATGGGAGCATGGCGCCGCTTTCCGCGGTAAGCCCTTGCTTGCCGAAAGACAGGGAAACATAGTGCTGTCCCATGAGTCCTTCAAATTGAATGGCGGCCTCACTGTCGGTCCGAACCGATGCGTGATGCTTTTCATCGATGGCAAGGGTGACTCGTACCATGCCCTCATCCAAGGTCATCGAACCTACCTGACCAATGGTCATACCTGCCATTTTGACCGGATCTCCTTCTCTTAAATCCTTGATGTTGGCAAATCGTGCCTGGAATTCCATGGCATCAGCAAACGGAGAAAGGGATCCTGCGACTTCCAATAAAATAAAGGCGGCAAGGATACCGAAGATCACCAGTAGACCGATCTGAGCCTCGATCGATCCGGGACCTTTTCTGGGTGCGGTGCGGTTTGGTTTTGAGTCGGATGATGGTGTTGGTGCTCTCATGTTGTTTTTGATGTTAAAGATAATCTTTCTGGCTTCCGGCATGGAGAAATTGGCGGGTTTGAGGGTCACTCAATGACTTGATTTCTTCAGGTGTCTGTGGATCGGTGAGTCGTCCTTGGGCCATGAAGGTGATGGTATCTGCAATGCCAAAAGCCAGATCACGATCATGTGTGACAATGATCGATGTCGTGCCATGGTCTTTGTTGACGCGGCGTATTTCCTTCCCGATGGCGACCGCTGTGACCGGATCTAGCTCACTGGTCGGTTCGTCGTAGAAAATAATTCCCGGATCGATCGCCAGGGCGCGGGCAATGGCCACTCGCTTCTTCATGCCTCCGGAAAGATCCGACGGCATCTTGTGTTTGTCATGCGCTACATCCAGCCCTACTTGAGTGATCGCTTGATCCACCAAGGGTTCTACCTCTGCATCGTAAAGACGTTTGGTTTCCCTCAAATACAGTGCGATGTTCTCACCAACGTCCAGGGAATGAAGTAGTCCGCCCTGCTGAAAGACAATGGCCATCTCGATCTGATTCCATGTGATCGCCTCGCTGAGGGGAGACCCATTGTAGAGAATGGATCCTTCATCCGGCGTTTCAAGACCTACAAGGTGCCTGAGCAGGACGCTTTTGCCAGAGCCGCTGGCTCCCATGATGACACAGATGGATCCAGCTTCCACAGATAGGTGAACCTCACTCAGAACAGGCACGCCGCTAAAAGAACGTCCGAGTCCTGAAACTGCCAAATTCACGCCTTTGGAATGGGAGGGTGTCATTCGATCCAGACGAAAATACGGGTGATTGCGTAGTCAGAAATGAGGATGCAGACAATGGACTGAACCACCGATTGGGTCACGGACCTGCCGATGGACCTGGGACCTCCTTTGGTCTGCAGTCCGTGATGACAACTGACGATTCCAATGAGCATGGCGAAGAAAATGCTTTTGGTGATGCCCTGGGCCAGATCCTGCAAGGAAATGCCAGCCTTCAAATGCGAGAAATAGGCTTGTAGTGAGAGTCCGATTTCCTGATTCAGCCAACTGACCAAGCCACCTCCCATCCAGCCTACCAGGATGGAAAACAAGACGAGCAGGGGCAGCGCACAAAGAATGGCTGCAACTCTTGGGAGAACCAAGTAATGAATGGGGTTGATTTTCATGGTCCAGAGAGCATCGATTTCCTGATACACCTTCATGGATCCGAGTTCTGCAGTGATAGCCGAACCGATGCGTCCGGCCATTAATATGGCCATCATGACCGGAGCGAGTTCCTTGCACATGGACAGGCCTACCAGTTGCCCCACGACAAAAGAGAGACCACGTTCCACCAACACTGGGCCGGATTGGAGAGCCAGCACACCCCCAATAAAAAACGATAAGACACAGCTCATCAGTAAGGATGCATTGGCCATGTCATAAAAGCACTGGATGACCTTCCTCCGGTGGTGCCACATCTCAGGCCATGCCTGCAAGGTCTGTAGCCCAAGAGAAACTATTTCGCTGGTGTAACGAATCATGCCTCGAAGTATCCTTTCATCAAACAAGAGGGAGATGATAAAATCAAGGGGTGTTGCTCGAAGGCCCTATGGGACGGCCGAAGATGGACCAATGGCTCTTGGATGAGGATTCTTTGTGTTTGAACAATCCGAAGAGCAGAGAGGACTCATTTCCTTTCGGTGATCGATCCGAGCGCCAGACATTCCATAGGAAGGACCTGACATGCCGACCAGATACCTCGTCTTTTTGAGAACGCCAAATGGCCCAGAAGGGTGAGTAGTGGCGTTGAAGGGTCTCCTTGTCCCACAGGATGGCTTCCAAGGGAGCCAACCATTGGATGCTGGTGGTTTCATTTTTTCTCTCTTTGATGAAGAAAGGCCAAAGGCTCCAGCGCTCACGCAGGACCTCATTATTGGATCGCTGGGTTTCTTCCACGTGCTTGTAGAGATGAAAGAGTATTTGTTGACTGTTCTTGACCGACGCGGTGTTTCTTTTGTTTTGAAACCTCAGCAGGGGCCAAGCCACAAAGCCTTTTTGTTGATTGGGGCTGTTTTGGCTTCCAAACAGGGGCCAAATGCGTATGGCCCTTTTGTCGTCCCCGCGGGCCCAGGTGATGATGGGCCATGGGATTCCCCACTCGCGATAGTCCTTTTGATGATCCACTGTACGAGTCACTCCAACAGGCCAAGGGAGGGTCAGGGAAAACCTGTCGGGAGCTTTCTCCAGACTATAAAAAGGGATGAGAGCCGTGCGCGTCATGATACCGCCATGTTGCAGCTCCGATTGTTGTGTCTGAAACAAAGGCCAAGCCACGGACTTCTTGAGGTAACCTGGGACAAAGGTTTGGCTGCCATCCGCATTCGGCATGACATGAGACTTCCGCCTTTCCCAGCTACCGAAGGGAAGGAATTGCCACCCCTCCAACTGATGTCCTTTTCGCCAGTGAATGAGGGGCGTTAAAAAATTGTAGGTCGTGACATCCTTCTTTTCTGTCCGAACATACAATGGCCAAAGAAAAAAAGAGATTTCATCCCTGAGGAAATGCCGACGCATGTTCCCATAGACAGGCCATAAAGCTGTGCGATTGAGAGAAGGTTCCGCTCCTCGATCGCTGAAATAAAACGGAAAAAAAGCACTTCGAGTTCGGGGCCCTCCGGTTGCATGATCCCCACGGTCGATGGTGAAAAAGCTCATAAAATTGAGTCGTGATTCATCCCCAAATCGATCGTAGCGCAGCACCGGATAGAGAAAATCCCACTCGACTGAGTCGATGGGTTTGAAGCTTTGATAGGAAAACACCCCCGGCCACCCCCATCGCGTCCCTGCGTCGCTTGATTGGTGGTAGGTGAGTGGGCCAAACCAGTCCTGCCCTAATTTTGCATCCGCCAAAGGGTCGTCGTTCGAGAACATCGATTCATCCACCCTATCGCCCCACAAGGCGCTCGTGGGCTGAAAGACCATCAGCAGGCATTCCAGAATCAAGATCAAGTTGTTGCGTTGCATGAAAAAGCTCAAACCACGTGCATCCATCGTCTTCCATCCCATCTCCCCGGTCAAGTCCTCGGCACCGGGCGATGCGTCCTGTTTTGTTGGTATTCCCGATCGAATTGGGCTTGGAGAGACTTTTAGAGCAGATTATTCTCTCCACCATGAATTCATTGAAGGGCTTGCACCCTCGCCGATCCTTTTTGAAGCTTGGTTTGCTCGGGGGGCTTTCTTTGCCAATATCTCAAAGGGCTTCCTATGGGGCTGAGAGCCTGCCTGCGCAGGAGGTCTGTGCCTTCGTGAAATTCCTCCAGAATCTCTCTTTTGAAGACTTGGCTCGAACCATCCGAAAAATGGGCTTTGATGGCATAGAGGGAACGGTTCGCCCCGGAGGACTCATTACTCCTGAAAAAGTGG
>Ga0208624_1001709_pt1 | contig 10284 bp, 9 predicted proteins | sample Knorr_S23_td_DCM_FD_185607 | JGI IMG/M metagenome (GOLD analysis project Ga0208624, IMG submission 185607) | Marine microbial communities from Southern Atlantic Ocean transect - Knorr_S23_td_DCM_ad_71m_LV_A (SPAdes) (version 2) | ecosystem: Environmental > Aquatic > Marine > Oceanic | place...
CATGATATCCATACCGTTGCGTATGTAGACGATGGTTTTGCCATCGGGAGATATCCGGGGATCGCTCGCGTACTCGAGTTCGAAGACATCGAGGTTCTTGAAAACCAATGGGTTTTCGTCGGCGGCTAGCACGGTGATCAACGAAAGAAGCAAAAGGGGAACAAGAAGGTACTTCATTTTAGGTTGGGCATTTCATGTGGGTGCCCGAGAGGAGTCAAGTAGCCTGGCTCCAAACAGAGGTTGGGAGCAACATCCCGCGAACTGAGATGAGGCGTGAGATGTGGCTCCACTTTTCTTCGCTCCTTATGCGGCGGTGAACACGATCTTGCGAGAAAGACCATTGCCCGGCGTCACATTGCCCTTCAAGTTAGGAAGCCATGCAGGTAAAGATGTTGAGAGGAGCAGGCGTTTGGGGAAGAGACGACTTAGCGAGCCGAACAGATTGGCAAGGACGTTTTGAGGGCGCCAATCTACTGCAAATCCGCGAGGAGCTAGAATCCGGTCCGGGGGCCATGCGGTTGAGTGGATTTCCGATTGATCAGTATGATCGTGATGGAGCCTGGACTGCATTCAAGGGCTGGTGTGCACAACTCGGAACACTTCTTTCCCAGAACGAAAAGGGGGAAACAGCGTTTGATGTGTCGAATGCGGGATTTGCGGATAGCGATCCTCGTATGCGTGGTCCGAATACGAATAAGAAACTTTCGTTTCACACGGATCGCTGCGATGTCATCGTTTTTCTTTGCTGGCGGAAGGCGAAGGCGGGTGGCGAGAACGAACTAGTGAGCTCTATGCATCTTTACAACGAGATCGGCAAACGTCGCCCAGAGTTGCTGGAGATCTTGAAGCAGCCCTTCGTTTACAAAAGGCATACCGCTGATCTGGGCAACGAGCTTCCCCGTTGCGAGCAACCCATTTTTTCGTTCCAGGACGGCTTTTTTGCCTGCAGCTTCCTTCGCGTGCTGATCGACCGGGCTCATGCTGATCCAGAACTTCCCGATCTGAGTCCGACTCAGATCGAGGCTTTGGATTTCCTCGAGGAGGTGGCCAACGAACCTGGACAGTCGGTAAGGTTTCTCCAAGAGCCAGGGGACGTTCTGTTGCTGAACAATTGGACAATCCTGCATCGCCGAACCGCCTTCGAGGACCACGAAAATCCAGAGGATAGGCGACGTCTGCTCCGGATTTGGCTGAGCATGCCCAACAGTCGCCCCATCGACCCCAGGTTCGAGGCCAACTTCGGGGCCACAGGGGCCGGCGAGCTGCGCGGTGGGTTCCGAGTCGGCGGCTGATGAAGCTTTCGCAAATTGAGATGCAAAAGGATTCCGGGCTTCTCGATTTGCGAGGGCTCGAAGGTAGCCGCTCCAGTTTCTAGCATGTGGAAATCCACTCCGATGCCTTGAAGGCGCTTATTTCAATCCCGAATTTCGCGGATAAGCGATTTGGGGGATATACCTACTGGCTCCGTAGTGGACCTTATCTGCATTGTAGATCTCGCTCAATTTCTCGCGTAGAACTTCATTGTCTTATGCAAGCGCCGAATACCCGCAGTATGTTAATTGAAACATTATTACATCGCTCATTGAATAGTGGATCACTCTCTGGCACTTTTATCAGGAAATTCACTCAATGGAAAACCTCATGGGTTCGCTATCTCATGATGGTCTTGGGTGTAGTGGCTTTGGAAAAGGCGTTAGGAGCGGAAGCAAACTTATCTTGGAATGATAACTCTAGCAATGAGTCGGGTTTCCGAATTGAAAGAAGCTCGGACGGACAAAGTTTTTCCCAGATAGCTACTGTCGACGTCAATACAACTACTTATTCCGATACAGGCTTACATTCGAATACCACCTATTGGTACCGGGTGAATGCGTACAATGAGTATGGTGAATCTGGTTACACAAACGTAGTCAGTTTAACCACAGAGCCGGATATCAACGAGCCTCCAACGATAAGCGCTATTTTGGACCAGTCAGTAAAAGTGGATTCTGGCCCAAGCGGAGCGATTGCCTTTACGGTCGGCGATCCAGAGACAGATTCGAGCCAATTGTTGCTCAGTGCCTCATCTTCTGACGAGTCGCTGATACCGATTTCGGCTATCCAGCTCACGAATGATCAATCGGGCTCGAGCATATCCTTCAGTCCTGCGCCTGGGAAAAGCGGATCTTCTATCATCACGGTGTATGTTACGGATGGCGTGAATATAGTGACCGAAACCTTTCAGGTGTCCGTTGAGCCCGTGGCTTTGCTTTCCATGACAGATCCGGCTGACGGCTCGGAGTATTATTTGGGCGAGGCGATCGAGCTCTCACCCTCATTCCTTGGTGGAGTGACCCCAGTCAAAGTCTCCTACTTTATTGATGATACGCTTGTCAGCGAAACAACACAGTCACCGTATTCTAGCGTCTTGCAATTGCCACTGACGGGATCGATTCAGTTGCAGATTGTTGCGGAGCTCCCAGGTGGCTGGCAACTCGCTTCCGATAGTGTGGCCATTGAGGTGATGGGGCTCCAGGATCCGACTAACCTGATCGTTTCGGAAGCCCTGGAGTGACCACTGGCTCCTCGGAACTCTCTCCCACTTCAAGCAAGATGCCCATTTCACTCGTTGAAATGGGCATTTGGCTTGCACAGCCGAAGCGATGAGACGTAGCGAATTTGCACGATGATATTTGTAGTCCCCGGGCGCTTGCCGATTCGGTATTAGCTCTCTGGATGATCTGAATTGAGAACGCACGATTTCCATTGAGTTTTGCCAATTGCTCAAGGGCTCCCCAAACGGTATGCTTTCACCAAGATGCCGCTGCCCTTCAACGATGGAAGTATCGTGGGGACGACCGTTTTGTTTCATGTATCCGGTTCTGACATCTGCAGATAGGAAAGCCTACTTTCGCGAATTGGCTCCAGTCATATCGCACATCGAGATCCACTTTCGGTCGGAACTTTCCAGGAAGGAAATGGCGGCCATGGCGAAGCTCTACAGCACGCAATTTAATGTACGATTTCGCGAGCTTTTGCGGATTTCGCCTAGCGAGCACATGCTTAAGTTGCGGATTGAGATTGCCCAAAAGTTGTTGAACACGAGTATAACGGCAATCACTGCGGAGGCTGGCTTTTATGATCAGAGCCACCTTATAAAACGCCTCAAGAAAGCAACGAGAGTGACTCCTTTGGTTCATCGGAAGCAATTCCGTTGACCGTCAAAACGTACCAATTATAGTTTTCGTGATACAAGACACAGCCGGCCAAGGGCGCTATTGTAAGCCGCTCTCGATGAAATCTCGAATCGTACCCATTTTGATTCTCATGAATCCAGGGGCCCCCTTGCTCATGGCGGAGGAGGCCCCACTGTCGTTCAACGAGGACATCCGCCCGATTCTCTCTGACCGATGTTTTAAGTGCCACGGACCCGCCGCGGATAAACAGAAATCCGAGTTCAGACTCGACACGCTTGAACACGCTACTGCTGTTTTGGGAGATGGGTTTTTCGGCATCGTGCCGGGTAATCTAGAGGAAAGCGACTTGCATTGGCGTATTTGGGACGAAGAGGAGGAGGACCGAATGCCGCCGCCCGATTCGAATCTGACTCTTTCGGATGAGGAGCGGAAGCTATTGGACCGCTGGATCGAAGAGGGGGCGCCTTATGATATACATTGGTCGCTGAAACCTTTGCCAAAATCAGTGGAGGCGCCGTCTAGCGATTCGACCTGGGCGAGAAACGAGGTGGATCAATTCATAGAGGAAGGATTCGCTTCTGAGGGGGTTGTACCAGCGGAAGAATCCCCTCGCGAAAAATGGCTGCGCCGTGTGAGTTTTGATCTTACCGGTTTGCCCCCGAGTGTTGCCGAAATCGAAGCCCTTCTGGCTGACGAATCGGAACAGGCTTTTGAGAAAGTAGTCGACCGCTTGCTTGTATCCGATGCTTATGCGGAACGTATGACGAGCGAATGGCTCGATGTCGCTCGGTATTCAGATTCCAATGGCTATCAGCGAGATCATGAACGACGCGTTTGGCCATGGCGAGATTGGGTGATTCAGTCATTCCAGGAGAACATGCCGTATGACGAGTTCGTCACCACGCAATTAGCGGGTGATCTATTTCCTGATGCGACTCAAGACCAGGTTTTGGCGACAGCTTTTAATCGATTGCATGGGCATCTCATGGAAGGAGGAATCGTTCCAGAGGAATACCGAGCAGAGTATGTCGCTGACCGTACGCACACCTTTGGCTCAGCGTTTCTTGGTCTAACAATGGAATGCACTCGGTGCCACGATCATAAATACGATCCACTGACCATGGAGGACTACTACTCGCTAAGCTCCTTCTTCGCCAATATTGAGGAAGCTGGGTTGATCGCCTTTTTTTCCTTCGCGGCCCCGACACCCGCCTTGGCGATTTCCGACGAAAAGACGGATAAGTCTTTGGCAAAGGCTCAAAAGAAAATCGACGCGAAAGCGGCTGAGCTAGAATCAATAAAGTCGGCATCTGAAGCCAAGGCAGTATTCGAAAAATGGGTGGCGGGGAAACCGAGACTCCATTGGCCAGGGCGAGAAGCCTGGATTTCCTTTGACGAACGAGAAGGGGAGAACTTTGCCAACGCCGTCGCCCCGGACGTTCCTGCCGTTTCGCCGGAAATCAACAAACTTGTGCCGGGCGTATTTGGACAAGCGCTGCAATTTACGGGAGATGACAAAATGGAAGTATTTGATGTGGGTCACTTCCCACGCGAGCATCCCTTTTCAGCATCAGTTTGGGTTCGCCCGAATCAGCATGCTCCTCGCGAGAGCATCTTTAGCCGCGGCGGCGGGGCCGATGATGCCGCGAGTATGGGCTATGAATTCATGTTGATGGATGGGAAGCCGACCGCCTCTTGGATTCATTTTTGGCCAGGCAACGCTATGCGCGTGCAAGCGAAGGAGCAGATACCTGCTGGTGAATGGTCGCATCTGGTAGTCAGCTATGACGGTTCGGCGATCGCCTCAGGTGTAAAAATTTTCCTGAACGGCAAACCGATGGAGCTGGAGACCATTAAGGATCACCTGACCAAGGAGATCACTAGTTGGCAAACCCCCGACCGTCAAAAAGTCCGCGAGCACCTGGTTCTGGGCGAGCGCTACAGGGATCGAGGCTTTGTTAAAGGGCGAATGGATGAGTTCCAGATGTTCGACCGGGAGCTTTCCGATTTGGAGGCCCGCATGCTTTTCCAAATGAATCCAACCTCCCCACCTTTGGGAACGTCTGTCGAAGAGATCGCCGATTTACGGTCTGGGGAACTATATAACCATTTTTTGGCTACAGCATACCTGCCAGCCATGAAGGCGAGGGCGGAATTGCAATCAGCTCGAGCGGAACGAAACCGTATTATGGATGGGTTGGAAGCGATCAGCGTGATGCGGGAAACGGCGGAGCCAAGACCAGCCTACATACTCAATCGAGGCGCCTATGACGCTCGCGGGCAAGAGGTCTCGGCAAATACGCCTTCGGCACTCCCGGCATTTCCGGAGGACCAGCCCCGCAATCGACTTGGCCTGGCTCGTTGGCTGACTGATCCCGATCACCCCCTCACGGCCCGGGTGGCAGTAAATCGTTACTGGCAAATGATCTTTGGAGTAGGGTTGGTTCGGACTCCTGAAGACTTTGGCAGCCAGGGCAGCAATCCAACTCATCCCGAGTTGCTGGATTGGCTGGCCCGCGACTTCGTCAACCATGGCTGGGATCTGCAGCGTTTGTTGCGGCAAATGGTACTTTCCGCGACTTATCGTCAAAGCACCTTTGGCGATCTAGCTAGTATGGAGAAGGACCCTGAGAATCTGACCTTTTGCCGGAGCAACCCGAACCGACTGGCGGCGGAGATGATTCGAGACAATGCATTGGCGGTAAGCGGATTGCTCGTCGACGAAATTGGAGGACCGCCCGTTAAGCCTTATGAAGTCGCGGTTTCCTTCAAACCCATGGAGCCGGACGAGGGTGAAGGATTGTACCGAAGAAGCTTATACACCCTTTGGAAGCGAAATTCTCCCGCCCCGATGATGGTGGCCTTTGATGCCCCGAAGCGGGATGTGTGCAGCTTGAAACGCGAGCCAACAGCGTCACCTCTACAACCACTCGTGATACTAAACGGCCCGCAGTTTGTTGAAGCAGCCCGGGTGTTTGGAGAAAAGCTATTGGCCAAGCATCGCGGCGATAGAACAGCGGTTGTTGAAGATGCTTTTTTTCAGCTTACGAGCAGAAAGCCCGATCCTGAAGAAATGAAGATTTTGGCCGATCTCTACGAGGCCCAACGCCAGGAATTCGATGCCAATCCGGCAGATGCGAATGCCCTGTTGAAAGTGGGATTCGCCCCGGTTTCACTTTATGAAAACCCGAGGGAACATGCCGCCGCTGCGGTTGTAATCAATGCGATAATGAACATGAACGAATCGTTGATAGAACGATGAATAATCCGCTTTGCACAGGCTACGAAAGCCCGTTTGGAATGTCCCGCCGCTTATTCCTCAATCAGTTGGGAATGGGACTAGGAGGCTTGGCTTTGGGCAGTATGGTGAATCCCTTGAGAGCCATGACTGGCAGTGGTCCTGCATTGGCGGGTACGCACTTCCCGGGCACGGCGAAACGCATCATCTATTTGTTTCAGTCGGGCGGGCCGTCCCAGATGGATCTGTTTGACTACAAACCGCGGCTGAACCAGGAGCATGGCGAAGAACTCCCGGACTCTGTTCGACGTGGCCAGCGTCTGACCGGGATGTCGACTAGCCAGGCTAGTTTTCCACTGGCAGGAACGCCATTCGAATTTAAGCAGCATGGCGAGAGTGGAGCTTGGTTCAGCGAGACCTTGCCGCACATGGCTTCAACCGCCGACAAGATGTGCTTCGTCAAAACCATGTACACGGAGGCTATCAATCATGGCCCTGGTGTGACCATGATGATGTCCGGTTCTCAGATTCCAGGTCGTCCTACAGCGGGATCCTGGCTCTCTTATGGACTGGGTAGCCCAAACAAGAATCTGCCCTCCTACGTCGTATTGACTCCAAAGGTACAAAAGGGACAGCCATTGACCTCACGCTATTGGGGAAGTGGGTTTCTTCCCGGACGCCATGATGGAGTCCGGTTCCGTCCAGAAAAGGATGCAGTACTCTATTTAAATAATCCAGATGGCATCAGTCGGTCAAGTCGGAGCAAGACCATCGATCATCTGAAAGAACTGCACGAGTACCAGGTGAGCAAGCAGAGTGATCCGGTTTTGGAAAGCCAGATTGAGCAATATGAAATGGCTTTTCGCATGCAGGCCTCAGTCCCCGAGGTTTCCGACATCAGCGGGGAATCCAAGGCGACTCTGGAATTGTACGGAGACGACGTTACGGAGCCTGGTACCTTTGCAGCTAATTGTCTCTTGGCCCGTAGACTAGCGGAAAGGGAAGTGCCCTTCGTCCAAGTTTTTCATATGGGTTGGGATGCCCATAGCAATTGCCCGGGCAATGTGCGATCGAACTCGCAAAAGACAGATCAGGCGTCCGCTGCCCTGATCAAAGACTTGGAGTCTCGCGGAATGCTGGACGACACGCTCGTGATTTGGGGCGGGGAATTCGGTCGGACAAATTATTGCCAAGGCAAGATGACCGAAACGAATTTCGGGCGCGATCACCATCCGCGCTGCTTCACGATTTGGATGGCCGGCGGTGGTGTGAATCCTGGATACACTCATGGAGCTACGGATGAATACTGCTACAACATCGAGGCTGACGGCGTGCACGTTCACGACTTCCACGCGACGATGATGCATCTCCTAGGCATCGACCACGAGCGCCTTACCTACAAGTATCAAGGCCGCTACTTCCGCCTGACTGACGTGCACGGCCACGTAGTCAAGGAACTGCTCGCCTAGGCGCTGCCATATGCTGAACCTTTTCCCAGTCGAACCCCAGCTGAATGGCCACTTAGCTCTTCCTCTTGATGCGGCTTATTCTTATTTAGTATCGCATTATTAAAACAAATACCTTCATCACATTAAGAACATCAGCTGCCCCCGAAAAAATTGTCGTCCTATGGGGCAACATCTGTTTTAGTAAAACCATGAAAACACTCCCCACACTACTCGCTCTCTGTTGCTTCTTTTTTGCAGGCTGTCAGACTGTACAGAAAGTAGCTGAGACTCAATCAGCTCAAATACCTGAAGTGGATCAAGAACTGCTCGGCGGCAATTTTCTAATTAAATATGTTAACCCTTTGCGAGGAGCGGAAGAGAGTACGGAAATACGGCTCAATGAAGCGAGTGAAGGCTTTTCGGGTGCGTTTATTTCTCCACGAGGCGAGACACCACTCAAAAACGTAGTCCTTGAATCTGATGGCTCGGTAACTGCTAATTTTACAATTAGAGATTATTATTTTGATCTCAACGCTGTTATCGATGGGGATGACATCGCGGGGGATTTTAGTGGTCCGCGGGATATCAGCTTTAGTGGATCGCGATTAGATTAGTGTTAGTGGGTGTCTCGGATTTACCCTCCCAGTATCTCTAGAGGCTGCTTTTATTTATGACCAAAAACACGGCATTTTAGTCCAAAAACAGCCTAAAAACGTTAATTTTGGCTCATTTTATGCCATTTCTGGCCTATTTCAGGTGTTTTTCTATCTTAGGCGATAGCCCATGAAAGTGCTGTTTTCCCCATCAAAAGATGTGTTGAGAGCATCAACTGCCCCCAGAAAAAATTGTCACAATAAGAGCTTCTAAAGATTACATTTTATCGTAGTTTTAGCCGAACAGCGGCTAGTACAATGACCTTAATTCCACAACACGGTTCTTAGCATTCGTATCCAATCCAATTTATTGTTGAGTAATCTGTTGGGCATAGAAACCTACTATATAAGAATGATTCTTAAACTCTATTTCCAATATAATTGGAATGAACAAACCTAACAGAGGCCTGCTATTGGAAAAGTTGAATACGACATGCGCATTTTCAATCGCTTTCTCAATTTTCGTTACACTAATCACGAACAACTCGCATGCGGCGAAAGTCGCACGCGTCTTCATAGACTCGGAAGCTTCTTCATCTTATAAAGAACATAAGGAATCGGAAAACGGAGCGACTTACGAAACCTACGTATTCATTAAGGGCAATTTCTACGGTGGCGATATCAGCGACAAAAGTCTCAGAAATGTAACATTCGAGGAATTAGTGGGAACCATTGGCGATTCCATGAAACAGCGAAACTTCTACCCCGCGGCTTCCGCTGACCAGGGTGATTTACTGGTAGTGGTGCACTATGGTTTAATGAGTGTCCCCCAGGATTTGGGAGACCTCTTTCAGCTCGATATGGACGATCCTTATGGCGAACAGCCATTCGACGAAGACGGCGAAGAGGGTGATGAAGAGCAAATCGACGAGGATCCCCTAATCAACGATACCTATTTCAATGATCTAAAACGATTGAGCGAACTTAGCCACAACAACCAAGCAGGTATGAGCAATATCAAATTGGGGATCGGGCGTGCCTTGAACCGCAGGAACATCACAGTGACTGAAGAATTTGATCTTCGCACGGAACTAGAAGCCGAGCGCTACTTCATCATTCTGATGGCCTACGATTACAAAAAGCTTCGTAGCAAAAAAAAACAAGAACTCCTCTGGACGACGCGTTTCAGCGTACCCTCGCAAGGCACAAACTTCGAAGATGCCTACCCGGCCCTCGCACGAGCTGCCAGTTCCTACTACGGATCGAGTTTGGATAAATACGCCAAAACCAGCACCCATTTCGGGACTGGAAGCGTTGATATTCGGACGCTTGAAACTGTCGGAATCGAAGAAACCGAAGCAATTGAATTTCCTAGCAACAAATAAGCTCCTTCAGTCAGCTTGGTAGTGTTGCCCTGCGGGCCGATGGATAAAGACTGCTACGCAATTTTAGGGGTTCACCCCTCCGCTTAAGAAGCAGTGATTAGCGCTGCCTATCGGGCGTTAGCTGAGGCTGTATCATCAAGACCTATACAAAGGTGCTGATGCGGCTGAAAGGATGGCCAAAATAAACCAGGCGCATGAGATGCTCTCTGACAAGGAAAAGCGTAAGGAGTATGACGCCACTAGGAGCAACAACTTGCCTGAAGACGATCCCATCTTTGACAGCACTGAGTTCAATGATGAGGAGTTCTTTGGGGCGAGTCAGTCGCTTGCTGGAGACATAGTCGCAATTCATCAACTGCCCCCAGGAAAAAATGTTCCCCAAAGGGGGTCTGAAGCTGTTCTTACCCCAGTTTCCGTCTAGCAAAGGCTAGAGCCACTACCCCA
>Ga0208624_1001710_pt1 | contig 10278 bp, 9 predicted proteins | sample Knorr_S23_td_DCM_FD_185607 | JGI IMG/M metagenome (GOLD analysis project Ga0208624, IMG submission 185607) | Marine microbial communities from Southern Atlantic Ocean transect - Knorr_S23_td_DCM_ad_71m_LV_A (SPAdes) (version 2) | ecosystem: Environmental > Aquatic > Marine > Oceanic | place...
ATTTGCATATCAAGAAAGTGAGTGCCTTGCACCTCAATGTTTATACACAAACGGGAACTTTTATCTAACTCTTGCACTAAAGAGCTCAGCTGCTCAGTGTCTGTAACAACCGAATAATCGACCTCAGATACAGAAATTGCATCACTCCCAGTCGCAACTACCTGACTTTGTGCCTTTCCCATATCCTCAGATCGGTCGTTTAAATCAGAAATGTCGTAACTTTCCTCTAACTCGCGTATCCAAGATTTAAATTCCAACTCAGAGAACAACTCGTATAGTTTTTGATAGTCATCCTCCCTCTTAGACAGTTCAGAAATCGAGACATCCATATTTACATCTAATTTTATAGTCGCGAGTTCGTAGGAAAGCCTCAATTGCTCGATGTTTTCACGTAGCCGCTCACCGACCTTTCCAGCAATTGCCGACGCATTCGAAATTATTCCTTCCATTGAGTCATGTTCGACAAGCCATTTAACTGCTGTTTTAGGCCCCACGCCAGGTACCCCAGGTATATTGTCGGATTTATCACCCATTAGCGCGAGGTAATCAATAATTCGGTCAGGTTTCACTCCAAACTTTTTGAGAACACCCGCTTCATCAAGAATCTCACTTGTCATAGTGTTCATCAGAGTCACTCTAGAGTTAACAAGTTGGGCTAAATCTTTATCCCCAGTCGAGATTAGAGTATTGATTTTTTTCTTTGATGCCTGAAGAGAGAGGGTGCCGATTACGTCGTCCGCTTCAACCCCTTCTACAACAATCAGAGGAAGGCCCATTGCTAAAATAATTTCATGAATTGGCGCAATTTGACTACGTAAGTCGTCTGGCATAGGCGGACGATTTGATTTGTAATCAGCATAAAGATCGTTTCGAAAAGTTTTGCCTTTAGCATCGAATACAATCGCCACGTTACTGTGAGAACAATCCTTTAGTAGCGCTCGAATCATATTAATAACACCCTTCACAGCGCCTGTTGACTGACCTTTACTGTTGATCAAGGGAGGCAGTGCATGAAATGCCCTAAACAAGTAGGAAGATCCATCCACTAATATGAGCTCTTTAATTTTGTTTCCCTCCAATGCTGGGGAATAGAGATTTTGTTTTCAAAATAATTTAAAAAAATTTTCTAGGTTATTCGCAAACTACAACAAGGCATCAAAGTCGATCACGACCTCAACATACTCCCAAACAATAATAACTTTCTTAATCAGGAGATGACTAGTCTGCAGCTAATTCGCGATGACAATCTTAAGTACTTTAACAAGGTCTCTTGATCTGTGAGGAGGACGCATCACCGCAACTAATTTGCCTTCCGGGTCAACGACAGATAAATGACTACTGTGGTCAATTGGCCTGCCTCCCGACTTGCTATGGCCAGCATGCAACCGCTCTGTCTCGTTTTCAGGACCAACAGAGCGGTCACCAAAACCAACGAAAAAATTCCTGGCAAATTTTGTGAGCGCTTCAGGTCTGCCTGTTAAACCAATGAAATTGCGGTTGTATTTCGAAAGGTACTTTTTCATTTCTCGAAAGTCATCAACAGCTGGATCTACGGTTGTCATAATGACTTGTGGAGCGGGACCTAAATCTTCCGTCGACCAAAGCGAAGCAAATCTATCTAGTTCTGCCATTGTCAGCGGGCAGATGTCTGGGCAGGAAGTGAAACCAAAAAAAACGATGCTCCACCGACCCTTCATATTTTCCAAGGTAAATCGGTTTGAGTACTGATCTAGCAGTTCAAAATCGTTTACCACGAAGGAATCTCTGAAATAAGTCGTACCAATCTCATCCAGCCGAGTAATGAGCTTTTGTTCAGAGCGCAAAACAAAGAGAGAACCAAGAATGATCGCAAGTGCAAGATAGACCCCTACGAAAGAAAAGAGGGCCAGCTTTGTTGAAGGTGAAAATTTCACGAATGTAAGCTGTTTAAACCAGGTAGTGGTCCATCAATAGGGCTACAAACAAAAACGCTAAATACACGATTGAATAACGGAACGTATTCATTGCTGTCCGTGGTCCAGGCTTCATTAGTAACATCCATGAGAAGAATTGAAAGCCCGCACCCAGCAACATGGCCACAGCCAAGTAGAAGCTTCCGCTCATACCAATAAAATAGGGCATGGAGCTGACTACAATTAAAAACCCCGTGTAAAAGATAATGTGCAGTTTAGTCACTTGCTCGCCATGAGTGACCGGTAGCATAGGCACTCCGCTCTTCTCGTACTCGTCTTTCCTGTGTATAGCGAGAGCCCAAAAATGCGGTGGCGTCCAAGCAAATATGATAATGACCAAAATCACAGCACCTGGATCAATGGTCCCCGTAACGGCAGACCACCCAAGTAGAGGCGGCATCGCACCGGCAAGCCCACCTATTACAATGTTTTGGGGCGTTGCATGTTTAAGATATCCGGTGTAGATAAACGCATATCCAACGAATGATGCGAGCGTTAACCATGCACACAATGGGTTGATCCACACCAGCAGAATGCCCATCCCTGAGAGGCCGATAGCCGAGGCGAAGATAATGGTTTGTTTGGGTCCAACTCTACCTTGGGGTAGCGGTCTGTTGTGAGTCCGCTTCATCTTCAGGTCTATATTGCGATCGATCAAGTGATTACAAACCGCCCCTGCCGCTGCGACTAATGCGATTCCAAGATTCCCCAATAGAAGTGTGCTTATCGGAACCATTCCAGGAACAGCCAAAAACATTCCAACAACGGAGGTCAAGACCATTAGGAACACTACCCGAGGCTTGCACATCTCGTAGTAGTCTCGCCAGCTGGCCCGTAAGTTAAGTATTAGTTCGGTCACAAGTAAATTGATCTACGCAATTATAGAAATATCTCGCCAAATTTCACGTTCTGCGACTCTCAGCTTCTTTCACGAATTAAAGCGCGGGCATTCAAACATGAAACTTCATTAATCTCAAGTAACGTCATTGCTTTTGACTCGGTTCATCCGAACGTAAGTCGGGAATAATTAACTAGACGTGTCAACGCAAATTACACCTGACAAAAGGCTGTCAGAATTGCAGTTTTAAAGGCTGTAAATGCCACAATTACTTGCGATATAAGGGATTTTTCTATAGGATTCCGGTGCGTTTGAAATACCGTAATGATGCTGAAGTTAGAAAGTTCAATTACGAGTCAACTTTCATAACCTTTAAGACTAAATGATGTAAACTGAAAACACACTTCGACTGGACGCGAGAGAACTCTCGATGCAAAGTCCACACGGTTTGTGTTCCAAATTTTTAAGAGGAAACTAGAATTATGGCTTTAGCGGTCGTGGTTGTTCTCCTAGTGGTAGGAACAGTAATTTTCCATTTCTCTCAGGCCTTCGACGGCCCTTGGTATTTCACCGAAATTGCAACAAATTGGGGTCTTATTGATTTCACGATCAATGTTACTTTCTGGGTGACCGGTGCCGCCTTCATAATTCTGAATCTTTTTATGGCTTGGTGCGTGTATAAATATCGGCATAGGCCTGGTCACAAAGCGGTATATGAGCCGGAAAATCACAAGTTGGAAATGAATTTAACCGTAATCACTACAATAGGTGTGGTTGCGATGCTCGCCCCTGGGCTTTTTGTTTGGGCCAATTTTGTTACTGTTCCCGAAGAAGCATTGCAATACGAAGTTTTGGGATCACAGTGGCAATGGCAATTCCGTTATCCTGGCGCAGATGGGCAACTGGGTGCTGCTGATGTATCGAACGTTACCGAGCAAAACCCGTTCGGCATTAATCCGCAAGATCCATATGGGCAAGACGACGTGGTAGTTAATGATCCGAACATGCGTTTAGCCGTAAATCAGCCCGTTCAAGCATTGCTGCGCTCTCATGACGTACTTCATAACTACACAGTGCCTCAATTTCGAGTAAAAATGGACCTAGTTCCCGGAATGGTTTCATACCTATGGTTTGATCCAACTAGGGAAGGGACTTATGACCTATTATGTGAAGAACTTTGCGGAATAGGCCACTACATTATGCGCGGATCAGTTACTGTCCAATCTCAAGAAGACTACGATGCCTGGATAGCCGCACAACCCACATTTGCAGAAACTCAAAACATCCCCGAACCAGACTTGGCCGCAGGGCAGGCCGCCTATGCGATTTGCGCGACCTGTCATGGAGCGCAGGGCGAGGGCAACCCGCAATTAAACTCTCCAAAGATAGCCGGCCAGCAAGCTTGGTATCTGGAAAGGCAATTGAAACATTTTAAGGAAGGCGCACGCGGTGGTGACGGTGATACAAACGGTGCTGCCATGGTGCCCATGGCGATGACTCTTGTGGATGATGAGGCGATTCGAAACGTTTCGGCTTACATTACCACATTCCCGGACGAGCCGAGCGAGCAAACAATAGCCGGAGATATTGCCAATGGCGCAGACATTTACGACCGCAACTGTGCTGCTTGCCACCTAGATAATGGCGCTGGGACTTGGTACACAGATGCTCCGGCGCTTGCTGGAATGAGCGATTGGTATTTCGTAACCCAAATTAGTAATTTCATGGCCGGAATAAGAGGACTGCACCCCGCCGATGTTTACGGAGAGCAGATGGTCTCGATGGCTACCGCCATGTCTGATCTAGAGGAAATTAACGACGTAGCGGCCTACATCAATACATTAAGATAGAATCGTGAATGGCTTTAAAGATTTGTTTCTTTGTGGTCATGTAATAACGTTTGAAAAACGAGTTTAGGAGGAAATAATGGCGTACGTACCATTAGCGGATCAAGATCATGAAATGGAGATGCACCACCCACACAGTTTCGTGGAGAAGTATGTGTGGAGTCAAGATCATAAAGTCATCGCCATACAGTACGGAGGCCTTGCTGTATTCACAGGTATCGTGGGTCTAGTACTTTCACTACTTTTTCGGATGCAGCTTGGATTTCCAGATACAGCGTCGTTTATCGATCCAAATTTCTACTATCAGGCCGTAACTATGCACGGCATGATTATGGTCGTATATCTCCTAACAGCGCTGTTTCTTGGGGGCTTCGGTAACTATATGATCCCGCTCATGTGCGGAGCTCGGGATATGGTCTTTCCATTCCTAAATATGCTGTCTGTTTGGGTTTTCCTACTCTCCGTTATTATCCTCATGGCTAGTTTTTTTGTAAGCGGCGGTCCGACAGGGGGAGGTTGGACACTTTACCCACCACAAACAAATTTAGCCGGAACGCCCGGTCATGATATGGGCATTGTTTTGATGCTTGTCTCACTTGCGGTATTCATCGTAGCAGCGACGATGGGTGGGTTAAACTACGTGGTTACTGTCTTGCAGTATCGCTGCCGCGGTCTGACTATGATGAGACTGCCATTAACGGTGTGGGGCATTTTTGTTGCCACACTATTAGCCCTATTCGCGTTTCCAGCACTTCTAGTATCCGCAATTATGATGCTTTTTGATATCTTGCTGGGAACCAGCTTTTTTATGCCAGCCATTATCGAGTCCGGTTCCCCTCTGGATCATAACGGCGGATCCCCGATTCTTTTCCAACATCTATTTTGGTTTTTTGGTCATCCTGAGGTCTATATAGTTGCGCTTCCTGCCTTCGGTCTGGTATCCGATGTACTGAGCGTCCATGCCCGAAAAAATATTTTTGGTTACCGCATGATGGTTTGGGCAATAATTGCAATAGGCGGATTGAGCTTTATTGTATGGGCTCATCATATGTATGTAAGTGGGATGCACCCCTATTTTGGTTTCTTTTTTGCGACAACAACTCTAATAATTGCAGTGCCAACCGCTCTGAAAGTGTATAACTGGATCCTAACTCTCTGGGAAGGTGATATTCGACTGAATGCGCCAATGTATTTCGCGATAGGTTTTATTTTCACCTTTATCCATGGCGGAATAACCGGGCTGTTTTTGGGAAATGTAGTAATCGACTTACCACTTTCCGATTCCTACTTTGTTGTGGCTCATTTCCATATGGTGATGGGAGTTTCTCCAGTGCTTGTGGTCTTCGCCGCAATTTATCACTGGTATCCTAAAATAACTGGGCGCATGTTCCATGAAGGCATGGCCAAACTCCATTTTTGGTGCACTTTCCTAGGAACCTATGCTATTTACTTACCCATGCACTATCTGGGATTCTTAGGCGTGCCGCGACGCTATTATGCATTGGGTACTACCGACTTCATTCCAGCTTCTGCACAGGACTTGAATACAACAATCACAATAGCTGCGCTATTTGTCGGAGCATCTCAATTGTTGTTCTTCATAAATGTCTTTTGGAGCCTGCGTAACGGACCTAAAGCCGATCCTAACCCATGGGGAGCTGCCTCGCTCGAATGGCAAACGCCAGATACACCGCCAGTTCATGGGAATTGGGGCGATTCTCTGCCAACAGTATACCGCTGGGCTTACGACTACAGCGTGCCGGGCGCAGAACAAGACTTTATTCCTCAGAACACTCCAGAGGAAGAAGGACCCACCATGAACGATGATGGTACGGACAAGGAGGCGTAGTCGGTTAGCTAATGAGTTTATTTAAGAACGTCACAGCTAAGCCCTGGGAGCGCAAAGGAGTAATCGGTGGACTTGAGCCGGAAGGTGCCTTCGAGTCTCCGAACGAGAAAGTGGCATTGTCCATTTTCCTCGTGGTCGCGTCCGTTGTTTTCTCGCTGTTCACTGTTGGATACATTTTACGAATGGAGTTGCCAGACTGGCGCCCATTATCTGAACCTACCCAGCTATGGTTCAATACCGCTTTGCTAGTATTGAGCAGTATATTGTTTCAGTGGGCGAGAAACATTACGAAAAACGATCAGGAAAAAAACATCCGAGTTGCTTTTTTTGGCGCCGGAGCTTTTGCGATATTGTTCATTGTCGGGCAGCTCATCACATGGGATAACCTGCAGAATGCGGGATATTTCTTAACTTCGAATCCTGCAAACTCTTTTTATTATCTTATGACCGGTTTGCATGCAATACATTTGCTAGGAGGACTTTGGGTTTGGAGTAAAAGTTCGATCAGATTGCTCTCGGGGGGAGAACCAAAAGATATTAAACTCAGCATAGAACTATGCACGCTTTACTGGCATTTCTTGCTGATTGTGTGGCTAGTGCTTTTTGCGCTTTTATCGAATACATAGAAGAATAACAGGAAATATTAATGAGCGAAGCAGAAGCAATGAATGACAGTCCTGAAGGAATGACGGGATTAGTAGACGACTGGTCAGCTGACAGACAGGCTTACCAGGTGCCTTGGGGAAAGGCCATGATGTGGATTTTCCTTGTGAGTGACACGTTTATTTTTTCTTGTTTTTTGGTGGGCTACTTAAATGTTAGATTAACAACTACAGCGCCCTGGCCCCCTCAAAGCGAAATCTTTGCCCTGTCTTTCGGTGGTTCCCCGATACCGCTTATCCTGATAGCTATCATGACGTTCATACTGATCACGAGTTCTGGAACGATGGCGCTTGCGGTTAACATGGGATATCGAAAAGATAAAGTAAAGGCATTCTGGCTAATCTGCATAACGGCAGCCTTTGGTGCTTCGTTTGTTGGTATGCAAATGTTCGAGTGGTCTAAGCTAATCTTAGATGAGGGTGTTAGGCCATGGGGTAATCCATTCGGAGCCCCTCAATTTGGATCTATATTTTTTATGGTGACCGGTTTTCATGGGCTTCATGTAACCGGCGGTGTAATTTATTTACTCTGGGTTGCCTTCAGGGTTAAACGCGGATACTACGACAACAAGGGTTTTGAAATAATTGAAATTGCCGGTTTATACTGGCACTTCGTTGACTTGGTGTGGGTATTCATATTTGCATTTTTCTATCTACTTTAGAGGTAATTACTAATGAGTTCTGCTGAAGGACAACAGCATCCGCTGGGCATTTATTATAAGATTTGGATACTCCTCTTCGTACTTAGTGGTTTCTCTTATGCGGTAGACTACTTTAATGTACAGGGCGGTATGAGATGGGCTCTAGTAATTTTATTTATGTTCCTAAAAGCCGGATTCATTGTGGCTATTTTTATGCATGTAGTTTGGGAGCGCCTAGCCTTAGTTCTCACCATACTCGGCCCACCCAGCGTTTTGCTAGTTTTGATTGGACTGATGACTGTCGAGGGAAAGTATGCTGAGGAAGCCCGCTTCAACTATATGGGGCATGACCGAAATGCTGTTGCACTAGGCCCTTCCGACATTCATGGTGAAGGCGGTGAACACGGAAGCGTTGATCATCAAGGCGATGGACATTAGCTTTTAGTTTATTTAGATAGAAAAGGGCGCTCAATTAGAGTGCCCTTTTTTTATTTTAGAGAAAAATATAGGCTATCCAGCCAGTTTTTTAATAATTTCCTTTGTATTCGGTCTCACACCTCGCCATAAAAAGAAAGATTCCGCGGCTTGCTCCACCAACATCCCAAGCCCATCGGAAACATGAGCCGCACCGTTAGCTTTTGCCCAACGAACGAACGCAGTGTCACCACTTGAATAATACATGTCATAACAGAATGAGCCTTTCCTAAGATTGGATGCTCTTAACGGTGGAACATCATCGATAAGGCCTGTTGATGTGCCGTTAATAATGAGATCAAAGTCACCTTCTAAATTTTGATATGAGCAGGCATTTATTTTTAAAACTTTATCAAATTTCTGCTTTAAAGCTTCCGCTTTAGAAACTGAGCGGTTCGCAATAGTAATTGACGCAGGCTCTTCATCAATAAGTGAAATTAGAGCACCTCGGATAGCTCCTCCTGCACCGAGCAATAGAAGGTCTTTTCCCTTAATCTGAGTGTTTTTGTTTAATTTAATATCTGCAATCAGGCCGGGACCGTCAGTGTTTGCTGCGCAAATCTCCCGGTCACCATTTAAATAAAGCGTATTAGATGCCTCTGCACTCTTGGAAACGGTGTCAAGATGTTTGGCAATTTTGCATGCCCTTTGTTTATGGGGCAAGGTGACATTTAAACCAGATCCACCCTTCTCAAAAAATTCGTTTACAAAATCATCAAAGTTTTCAGAACTCACTTTGTGAGCAACATATTTAATGTCCTCTCCAGTCTCAGCAGCGAAATCAGAGTGGATCAAAGGAGATTTACTGTGAGAAATAGGATCGCCGATAACTGCATATAAGGACATGAGTTCCTCATTAGAGAAATAGTTGTTTCACTTAACCCAATCGCGAGAAGTCAGGTAATGAGTATAAAGTTTTTCTTCCTCGCTGCTTGGCGCTGGACTCCAATCATAGGTCCATCTTACCTTCGGAGGCAGTGACATTAAAATTGATTCAATTCTACCTACACCTGACTGCAGTCCAAACACTGTACCTCTATCATAAACCAGATTAAATTCAGCGTAACGGCCTCGCCTATACTCTTGAAATTCTTTTTGTTCGACCGTGTATTCTGTGTTTTTTCTTCTATTGACAATGGGGAGATAGGCTTTGATATAACTCCTCGCGAGAACCTCGACAAAATTTTGAGATTCCTCAAACCCAAGTTCATTGAAATCATCAAAAAATAAGCCCCCTATACCTCTTGGTTCCTTCCTGTGTTTTATTTGAAAGTATTCATCGCATTGTCTTTTAAAATTAGGATAGTACTGCTTGCCAAATCCTTCACATGCCGACTTTGCTGTCTGGTGCCAGTGAATGCAGTCCTCATCAAATCCGTAGTAGGGAGTTAAATCGTAACCCCCACCAAACCACCAAACACTTTCCTCTTCATCATTTTGTGCAAGGAATAAGCGAAAGTTAGCATGAGAAGTCGGAATAAAAGGATTTTTTGGGTGAATCACCAGCGATAATCCCATAGCTTCGAATGCCTTTCCTGCCAATTCTGGTCTTTGAGCAGAAGCTGAAGCAGGCATTGCCTTGCCATAAACGTGAGAAAAATTAACTCCTCCTTTTTCAAAAACCCCATCACCGCTAATTACTCGCGAAAGCCCGGACCCACCGGCTGAACGATCCCAGTTATCGGATTTGAATTTCCCAACAGGGTCTATCTGCTGAAGATGATCACAAATATCAGTCTGTAGTTGGAGAAGAAAATCTTTGAATTTGCTGGGGTCGATTTTTTGCAATATGTTAATGCCTGCCTTTATATTTAACGCAACCTTTTACCCGTAATAATATCCCTTATCTCTGACGTGGAATGCTTATCACCGAGTTCTCCGTCTACAACATAATCGATACTATCACCAAACACATCCTCAATCTTTTCGCGTTCCCTAATTTCAGGTTCTCCTGCAACGTTTGCAGAAGTCGAAACTATCGGTCCTCCAAATTTCAAACAGAGATCTCTTACCAA
>Ga0208624_1001717_pt1 | contig 10258 bp, 7 predicted proteins | sample Knorr_S23_td_DCM_FD_185607 | JGI IMG/M metagenome (GOLD analysis project Ga0208624, IMG submission 185607) | Marine microbial communities from Southern Atlantic Ocean transect - Knorr_S23_td_DCM_ad_71m_LV_A (SPAdes) (version 2) | ecosystem: Environmental > Aquatic > Marine > Oceanic | place...
GATTTTGACCATGGTTCCTGGCTGAATGCCACTTCCAACCGCTCCCATATGGGCATCCAGAGCGCCGGTTGAAACGGGGATGCCAGAGGGAAGCCCACATTCCAGCGCCCATGACGGACTGAGTCGCCCTGCCATCTGCCCCACGACCTGTACCTGACACCCTTCCAGTGTATTCCAGATTCTGGCACATTCAGGATGTAGCCCTTCCCAGAAGGACCTCTCAGGATAACCACCCCACCGGGCATGATAAAGCCCCTTGTGACCCGCGGCGCATATGCCTCTTACCGGACGATCTGTGTTTCCTGTCAAAACGGCTGGAATCCAATCACAAATTTCGATCCAGCCATGGGTTTGCTCCACCACTTCGGGATGCTCCCTTGCCATTTTGAGTAGCTTGGCCCAAAACCATTCGGAGGAATAGGAACCACCACAACTTTCAAGGTATTCAGGATGTCGTTTTCGTGCGTGATCGGAAATCTCTTGAGCTTCCTCTGCCGCGGTATGATCCTTCCATAGCCAGGCTTGGGCACCGATGTGATCCGCAAAGGCAGGAGTCAAGGCAAGTGCTTGGCCTTTGCGATCCACCGGGATGGGAGTGCTGCCCGTGGTATCCACTCCTAATCCCACGATCTGAGATACATCAAAGGAAGGATCCTTGGCTTCTGCGTGGGCGATCGATTCCCGAATGGCTTGTTTGGCACCTGTTAAATAATCCGAGGGTGCTTGTCTGGCCAAGTCAGGCTTGTTCGAATCCAACAAGATGCCGTCTTCGCCGTGAGCGTAACCGCAGACCGCACTGCTTAGGGCGTTTGCCGAATGGTTGCTGGTAATGAGCGCGCGGACTGAGGAAGTTCCATAGTCCAGGCCAAGGCTGTAGGTTGGTGAATTTGCGCTGGGTGTTTCCATCACATGAGTATGTCAGAAGGGTTTACCAGTAGCCTATGATACTGCCAAACGGGATCGTTGCATTGCGGGGACGCATTTGAGTTTGTTTCCTGAATTGGACGGACCCATCGACCAGGCCCACATGACCACCCTGCGAGCGCAATTCGCTGGGTTCAGGAAAAACGCGCTCGGCGCTTTTTACGGGCCCGGTTGGCCCATGCGGAGCCGAGGTGATGGGTGGGTTGACCGTGCCTTTTTCGATGACATCGCCAATCATGGGCAAGACGGATCGTCAGTGGCCTTTTGGGGAGAATCCCAGGGCCAGGGTTCATTCCCATAATCGGCGTCGCGACGATGCTTGTCCTGATGGGTTCGATGCCCCCAGAGAAAATAGTAGCCAAGTCGATAGCCGACCCCGGGTTGAGCCCGGAACCAATCCTTCTTGTTGGGGCAGTTAAAGGAGTTGGTTGCCATCCCACCCTGGGTTTGCATGTAGTCAAAAACCCTGGAGTGGATGAAGGAGAAATGTTCAATACCATTGTCTCGGAGACCTTCAGGAAATCGTTGATTGTTGTCATTGGCATACATGAGCATCGTGAGCACGATCTGGCGTTGATTGGATTTGCAGACGGCACGCTTGCTTTGTTCCTTTGCCTTGCTCAATGCTGGGAGCAGCATCGAAGCGAGTATCGCTATGATGGCAATGACAACAAGCAATTCAATCAAAGTGAATCCTCGATGGCCGAATCTTTTTTGAACGCTTCGCATGAGGGTCGTTTTGCTACGTAGGTGTATGAATGTTAGACTAGAAAATATGGCTTCAATTGCAACCTATGATCCGATGTCCTGGCGTGTGATTCCATGCGGTTTATACTTAGTGTTTCTTCTGTTCTGTGAAGTCCTTTTGGCCGAAGAGAAAGCACTGGATGCATCCGCAGAAAGTAACGTGGAAATCTTATGGCGTGGATGCCAGCTATGCCACTCGACGATTGAAATGCAACGAGGGCCTATGATTGAGGGGCTTCCTCAGTGGTATTTGCATCAACAGCTCGAAAAGTTCAGTACAGGTATTCGAGGGAAGCTTTCGGAAAATAAAAGTGAATGGTTGATGGGCTCGGCTATCAAGCAATTCGGTGACTCCGAGGATTGGCCTCGACTAGCTGCTTACATTGCCAATCTACCTGCTTTGAAGCCTCTTCGGACCGTGCGAGGCAATCATGAAAAAGGTAAGGCCCTTTATGCGATGTGTGCCTCCTGTCATGGGCCGATGGCCAAAGGCAACCAGGTTTTGGGTGCCCCTCCACTCAACGTTCAAGAAGATTGGTATCTCAGAGAGCAGCTCATGAAATTTCGATCCTCCATGCGAGGATATCACCCTCAAGACTTGGGGGGAGCCACCATGCGCGCAGTAGCCTCATCCCTGACCAACGAGCAAATTAAGAATATTGTCTTCTACCTGTTTTCGCTCCAAAAACCCCCCAAAGGAAGGGTCCCTTCAAAGGGGCAATCCCATAGTAGGGATTAAAGCAAGGAGTCTTGGATGTCCCCGGAGACACCTTGCATGTGAGTGCCATAGGAGGAAGCTTCGCTGCATGCTTTTCGCAGTGCCCTTACGGCAAACTTCATGTTTCTTTGGCGAAAAAGATGTGAGCCGCTCACAAATGTGTCCGCACCTTCTTGAGCGCAAAGACCACCGGTTCTTTGGTTGATGCCGCCATCCACTTGAATACGAAAAGACAGACCCTGTTCTTGTTTCCATCTGTAGGCTTGCTGGATTTTGGGCAATGTTTCTTCGATGAAAGACTGCCCTCCAAATCCTGGGTTGACCGTCATGATGAGGAGCAAGTCAATCTTATCGAGGTAGGGTTGAACATCGTCGATGGATGTCGGTGGGTTCACCGCCAGCCCAACGTTTTTTTTCAAGGATCGGATTTGCCAAATGAGATCTTCCACTCGTCTTCCCAGCTCCACATGAATGGTAATCGCATCGGCTCCAGCAATCGCAAAAGGTTGGAGCAGGATGTCTGGCTTGGAGCACATGAGATGGACATCAAAGAAGAGACTGCTCCTTGGGCGCAGGGCCTCGACCACATCAGGTCCAAAACTCAGGTTAGGGACAAAATGACCGTCCATGATATCGAGATGCAGCCATTCCGCATCGGACCTCGCGACCCGTTCAGTTTCCCTTTGAAAGAAACCAAAATCAGCAGCCAGAAGGGATGGAGCGATAATGACCTGGGTTTCCGATGTCGACGGAGGCCTCATGGTGTGTAGTGAGAATCAAGCCGTGGCGGGCGACGCCCCCCCAAATCCGGGGTCCAATTCTGGACCATCCTTTTCGGTGTCGCTTTGAGGCAACGTTTGACTTACATCGGAAGCATCTGCTGTAGAGGATTCTTGAGGTGGCTGAGGTGGATCCCAGCGACCGGTTTTGACGATATCCTCGACCTGGCTTCCATCCAGCGTTTCAACCTCCAGCAGGCTTGTGGCGATGAGGTCAAGTTTCTCCCGGTTTTCCCTGATGAGCGTCTCAGCGGTCTGGTAGCCTTCATCTATCAAGCGCTTGACCTCTACGTCAATCTCCTGAGATGTATGCTCACTGTAGGCTTTGCTGCGGGCCATGTCCTTGCCCAGAAATACGTAATCGTTGTCATCCCCATACTGCACCATGCCCAAGCGATCGCTCATGCCATATTGGCATACCATGGCCTTGGCGAGCTGCGTTGCCTGTTGAATGTCCCCAGCAGCCCCGGTTGAAATATCCTCGGTGACAATTTGCTCAGCGATTCTTCCGGCCATCATGACCGCAATCATGTCTTCCATCTCCCGTTTCTGTCGGTTGAGAATGTCCTGTTTGGGTAAAGACATGGTGGAGCCCAGAGATTGCCCTCGCGGAATAATGGTTACTTTGTGGAGCGGGTGGGTGTGATCCAACATGACATTGACCAATGCGTGACCCGCTTCATGCCAGGCAGTGATCTTCTTGTCTTCATCCGTCATCGCCAAACTGCGACGCTCGCGACCCCACCTCACCTTGTCACGCGCTTCCTCCAATTCGAGCATTCCGATGGATTTCTTGTTGGCTCTGGCTGCAATAAGAGCGGCTTCGTTGAGTAGATTGGCGAGCTCAGCCCCAGAGTATCCTGGGGTTCCTCGCGCAATCACGCTCAAATCCACTTCAGGCCCGAGTTTCACGTTTTTGGCGTGCACTTTGAGAATTTGCTCCCTGCCATTGATGTCGGGTAGATTGACGGTGATCTGTCGGTCAAAGCGACCTGGTCGGAGAAGGGCTGGATCCAGCACATCCGGCCGATTGGTTGCGGCTATGATGATGATCCCATCCTGGGTGTCAAAGCCGTCCATTTCTACCAGTAGGGCATTGAGTGTCTGTTCACGCTCGTCATTTCCTCCGCCCAACCCATGGCCTCGGCTCCGTCCTACGGCATCAATTTCATCGATGAAGATGAGGCATGGAGTGCTTTTTCGCGCTTGATCAAACATATCCCTCACGCGACTGGCTCCCACACCCACAAACATTTCGACAAAATCCGATCCGCTGATGCTGAAAAACGAAGCGTCAGCCTCTCCAGCGATGGCCTTAGCTAGCAGAGTTTTTCCGGTTCCGGGAGATCCGATCATGAGGATGCCTTTGGGAATGCGCCCTCCCAGTTTCTGAAATTTCTTTGGATCTTTGAGGAACTCAACCAATTCGGAGACTTCTTCCTTGGCCTCGTCCACCCCGGCAACGTCCTTGAAGGTCGTACGATTTTTCTCCTTGCTGAGCATACGAGCCTTACTTTTGCCAAAACTTAACGCTCCCTTTCCAGCCATCCGAATCTGTCGGATGAGGAAAAAGTAAATCAATGCGGCGATGATCAGGAAAGGAAGGATGGAGAACAGGAAGCTTGTCAGCATGGTGTTAGGCTGTGTGGTCTTAAACTTCCCACTTTCCAGCATTTGCACCTGCAATCCTTCCATGATCACTGTCTTGATGGTAAAGGGCTGTGGGATGGGTTCGTTGGATTCGTCGACTTTGAGACTGATCTCACCATTGCTGGCAATGTCGTAACCTTGATAGATACCATTGACCTCCTGCAGGTGGCTCTGAGGATCGTAATTGATGACACCTTTTTCAACTAAATCGTTCTCGCTGATGAATTTAAGCTTGGCGTAATCGATGGTCTCAGGATTGCCGGCTGGGGTCTGCCGCTGAAGGAACATGATGAGGGGAATGAGGCCCAGTATGGCCATCCATACCAAGAGGGTTTTGGGGGGCACTTTCATGTCCCCTCCGCCCTGAGGCTCCCCATTCTTTCGGTTGTTTTGTGCGTTTTTAGACATCTCTACTGGCCCCACACTACACTTGCCCTTGCAGCGATGCAACTATGTATCCGCATGCCAATCACTGCGGTATTTGGGGCGTTTTCTCAAGATTCCAGTGGATCAATGGCCGGATTGGACTTTACTCTTGGTCAGGGTCATGCGTCCCCAATCCTTTCCATGCAAGGCTACCGGCAAGCACAAGAAGAAGACCTTGAAACTCTCTATGATATTTGTCTGCAAACCGCGTGGGCTGGTCGTGACGCGTCCGGGGAGGTTTTTTATTCTGAACTGCTGGGGGATTTGTTTGTAGGTCCCTATCATGCATCGCAGCATTCCATGGCGGAAGTTTTGTGCGATGATGATGGTATCGTCGGGTATTTGTTGATGACCAGCGATACCCGAAGCTTCCAGAAATGGTTCAGGATGGATTGGTTGCCTAAGATGAGAAAAAAATGGCCCGCATCCGAACTGAACAAACCCTTCACAGACATGGATGTAGCCTTGTGGGAATCTCTCGGGGAGGACCAGACCTACCACCCCCCCTGGATGCGCCAATATCCAGCTCATCTCCATCTATCCCTTTTACCTCAGTATCAAGGTCGGGGCATGGGGTCGCGGTGGGTCTCGCGAGCCGAACAAATACTTTCACATCAAGCATGCTTGGGTGTTCACGTGAGCGTGCATCCTGACAATTGCCGAGCGCAGAATTTTTTCTCAAAAGCTGGCTACGCTTTCATTGAGCATGCCGACTTACCTTGGGAAGAGGTTTATTTTATGGGAAAAAGCTTGATACATCCCAGGCAACCCTAACGATGAGCGAAATGGAATCTATCATGACCCAGGCAGAGCGTTACGTGACAACCGTTTCTGATCAGTTGAACGCCATCAGGAAGACGCAATGGGACTCATTACGCGTCGGCGCCGAGTGGATCGGTGAAGCACTGCTCAACGACCGTTGGTTTTACACCTTCGGAACAGGTCATTCCAGACTATTAGCAGAGGAGGTGTTTCACCGAGCTGGCGGGTTGGCGCGGGCAGTTCCTATTCTGGATGATCGCATTTATTTTTCTGCGGGCGCTCAGCAAGCAACGGATTTTGAACGCCAACAGGGGACCGCTCTCGAGTTGATGAGTGATTATCCGCTGCAAGAGGGAGATGTCATCCTGGTGGCTTCTAATTCGGGGCGAAACGCCTTGCCCATAGAAATGGCCATGCATGCACGAGAGAAGGGGCTCAAAGTGATTGCCTTGATCAATGTCAACCACGCCAAAGCCTGGCCCTCTCGTCATCCTTCAGGAAAGCATTTGAGCGATGTCTCCGACCTGGTATTGGATAATTGTGGGGTTCAGGGAGACGCTGCCATTGAAATGACAGGCATTCCCGGGCGAGTGGCAGCGACCTCTACGATCACCGGAGCCTATCTTGTCAATTTGTTGATCGTCGCCGCGGTGGCACACATTCAGTCCAAGGGTGGCCATCCGGAGGTCTACATCAGCAGTAATAGTGATGGTGATGATCACAATGCTGCCCTTGCCAGCAAATACCGGCATCATATTAAGCACCTCTAAAGAGCCTTTTCCCAGCGGCTTTGCTTTTTGCAGGGAGAGAACTTCATCTTGAGGTTCTAGCCATTGGGGCTTAGCTTTGGAACATGCCCGAGCGACCCGTCCGCACCCTTCGATTCTGTGTGGCCCTGTTGCTGCCACCCATTCTTTGGTCGCTTCACTCCTTGTCTGCAGACGTCCCGACAGGGGACATCCATGATCTTTCTTTTACCAAACGCGCCGCTGAATGGTTTAATACCTATTGTCTGGAGTGTCATTCTGAGGAGGTGCAGAAGGGTGATGTGGATTTGAGTTCCATGCTTACAAGGGATTCCTTCGCACGAGATTATTCCACCTGGCTAACTGTTCTGGAAGTGTTGAGGGAAGAGGAGATGCCTCCATCCAAGGCCACACAGCCCATCGAAGCTGAGCGGAGTGAGATGATGTCTCTCATTGAGGAGGAAATGGAAGAGCGATCGCAAGACAAAAAGGGCGCACCAGGCGCTGTGCCGATGCGTCGACTCACGCGAGGAGAATATCACTATGCCATCGAAGACTTGACGGGACTGCGTATGGATCTTTGGGATGTCCTTCCCGCGGATGCGGTGGGTGGTGAAGGGTTCGCCAACCAAGGCCAGGTACAGTTCACGCAAGCTTCGGATATCGAGCGCTATCTGGAAGCGGCAAAAGGGGTGGCAGCCAGAGCGGTTGTGGGGTCTGGCGACCTTTACTTTTTCAATGACCCCGGGCAAAGCGGTCAGGAATTGTCTGCAATTGCCCGGATCAAAAAACTCTATCGGGCCCGGGGTTTCCGCACGGGAGCCGGTGAGGGGGCTGAACCCTATGGTTTGGATCAATATCCCAAAGCCTTTTATGCCTGCTGGCTTTTTCGGCATCGCGACATCTTGGGTTTGAAGGGGAGCATCCTGACAGAGGTGGCTCAATCACAAGGATTGGCGCCTTCCTTTGTGGAGCTTATCCATGACGCACTGCATGTAGAGGGTGCGCATCCAGCCTTGCAGTCTGTCATCGATGCCTGGCAACGATTACCTGCACCGCCCCCGGAAGGCTCTTTCTCGTGGACGCAGCTGCAACCCTCGATGGAAGAGCTCTTTGGTGTGGTTGTCGCTCGGCAAAAGGAGCTAGCCAAGAGAAAGGGGGATCAGGAGGAAAGCGAATTGCTTGACGCTTTGTCCTTGCAAGAGCTCGGACAAATCTCCCCAGAGGCACTCGAGTTTGCCCTGGTCTTCCCGACGGTGTCTCATCGGGAGCCTGCACCCTCGGATCGTGATCCCATTCCGCTGCCCTTTACAAGCCAGTACAACCATCCTGAGCGCAACGCGTATCACACGCTTATCAAATACCATCGTGAGGATGCTTTCCTGGTGACCTATCTCCTCAATGACAACGAGCGACATCAACTGGATGAAGCCTGGAATGATTTGTTCGGTGCCTTTGACTATCACCAAGCCAACCTTCGATTGTTGTACGAACATTTCGAATGCCGAGACACAATAATGCCCGATATCGAACGCTGGCCTGAACATGTCAAAGATGGCTTACCGGAGCCTCTCATTCACTGGGTGGATCGACTTCATGAGCATTGGGTGGGAGTGCAGGAGGCCTTCAGATTGAAAGAGGCGTCGCAAGTGGAACAATGCATGCAGTGGGCCTCCATGGCATGGCGCGGCCCATTGCAGGCAAGTGATATCGCTCGACTGAGGTCTTTCTATCAAGAATGCCTTGAAGCCAACGATAGAAAGCACAAGCCAGCCATACGGATGCTGCTGGCCCGCATCCTGAGCTCTCCGCACTTTTTGTATCGGATGGAACCTCCCTCGGCTCAGGTAGGTTCTCAGTGGCGTCTACCAGACCTCGCGTTGGCCTCAAGACTCAGTTTTTTTCTATGGAGCTCCATTCCAGATCTCGAATTGCTTCAGGTTGCCTCATCAGGGGGATTTCGAGACGATGAAGTCATTGAGGCTCAGGTGAACCGGATGCTCGCAAATCCTAAATCCCGGCGCATGGCAGATGAGTTTTTCGGGCAGTGGTTTGGTTTTTATCGATTGGAAGATTATCAAGGAGTCGATCCAACCGTTTTCCCTGAGTGGGATGTCCAACTCAAAGCCGACCTTCTCAAGGAGGCACAGTTGATGATGCAGGATATTCTGACCAGTCATCGACCGGTGAGCGACCTTCTTCTTGCAGAACATGGTTTTCTCAATGAGCGACTTGCGGCTCATTATGAGATCCCTTGGCACGGGGATCACTCTCCGGAGATCTTTCTGAAAGTCAGTGGCCTGAACGCATATGACAGGGGAGGGCTCCTTGCTCTCGGGGCGATTCACGCACTGACTTCAGCGCCTCAGCGCACGAGTGTTGTCAAAAGAGGCGATTGGGTTCTGCGGCGCGTGCTGGGTACCCCGGTTCCACCTCCTCCTGCTGATGCGGGGAGTCTTCAGGAATCGGACCCAGCCAGTCATCCTGCCTCGATAAAGGAATTGCTTGAAAGACATCAGCGCGAGGCCTCCTGCGTGAGTTGCCACGTTCGGATGGATCCTTTTGGTTTTGCCCTGGAGGGTTTTGATGTCATTGGGAAAAAACGAACGCGTTATGCCAATGGATTGCCTGTTGAAGAGGATGGGATCTTGCGCGATGGCACACCCATTGTCGGCTATCCCGGTATCCGGCAATATTTCAAAGGACATATTGATCTTTTCTACCGAAACTACTGCCGGAAATTGATCGGTTACGCTTTGGGCCGCGGTGAATTACTCTCGGATCGTGCGTTGGTGCAATCTATGATGCAGTCTCTTCAGCGCGAGGATCCCATGGCTCGCCAAATCCGAATCATAGCCTTAAGTTCCCAATTCAGACACCAAAAAGCGCTCCCATAACCTTCCTTTGACAGCAACGATGAAGAATATGCCCAAACGGACATTGCCCGATACTGGATGCAGGCCGTCCATGCCTCGACGTCATTTTTTGAGTGGGCTTGGAGTGAGTTTGACGCTTCCCTGGATGGCCTCGCTTGGACAGCGGAATGAAACATCCGGGAAGCGCTTTTTTGACGAATCCCCCGCGCAACCACCCACCCGCTTTGCTTGTATTTATTTTAGCAATGGTGTGGAGCCAGAACATTGGTGGGCCAAGAAGGAGTCTGGCATCATGACTTTGGGGCAAGGGCTTTCGCCCCTTCAAGCGTATCAAGAAGACATGGTCTTCCTCAAAGGACTTTTCAATCAACAAGCCGTTGATCATCCAAGCCCGCACCTTGGCAAGGTGCCGAACTTGCTTTCGGGCGCCTGGGTCAGTTCGGATCAAAATGTGATCCGAGTGGGGCAATCCATGGACCAGCGATTGGCCAAAACGATTGGGCGCCATACGGCGATTCCGAGTCTTGTGCTGGGCATCGAACCCACTGAAATGCGGTTGGAGGATGGTCTCTCCATGCTTTATGGATCATGCATCTCATGGGAGACCGATATCAAGCCTGCGATGAAGGA
>Ga0208624_1001725_pt1 | contig 10216 bp, 11 predicted proteins | sample Knorr_S23_td_DCM_FD_185607 | JGI IMG/M metagenome (GOLD analysis project Ga0208624, IMG submission 185607) | Marine microbial communities from Southern Atlantic Ocean transect - Knorr_S23_td_DCM_ad_71m_LV_A (SPAdes) (version 2) | ecosystem: Environmental > Aquatic > Marine > Oceanic | place...
GGAAATGGTAACATTTTCTGAACCTCTGAGCTTGATCCAACCGTAGAAAAACTCACTCAGGCACTTGCAAATGTAGAGCAAGTGATGGATGAACAGGCAGAAGCGCTACAAAGAGCGCCTTTTTCAAATCTCATCCAGCATCCTGAGGTGCCACATTTCTTTAAAACAAAAGCCCAAGACCCTCTTTGTCGGTTCAAGGTCTTTATTCGACTTCATCCAGACTAACCCATTGGTCCGACGCCATGGCTTGGAGGCATGCAACCTGAGTTTTGCCCTCCAAGTTTGATTGAAGGTGTGGATGTTCCCTTCCGACCAGCATTCCTTTACTTAATGCTGCCAGAGTTGATATGCTTGGGGAATTGATCTCTAAGATCATTCAACACAATGTGGTTCCAGCGGTCATTTTTCATACTGTTCCTCTACATCAATGGGTTGCCTGTCATTACCGGACAGACGCCATGGCACTCCATCCTTCCCAACACAAACCTGCGATTTCCGGATCAACCCAAATGGTTGGATTATGCCACCAAAGTTCGCTTCCCAGGCTTGAAATTCAATCAACCCGTTCAACTTGTTTTTCAAAAATCTTTTGCCACTGGGTTTTTTGTTGTGGAAAAACCAGGCACGGTTCGACTGATTCCCAACAGAAATCGGAACGAATCAATCGCCTTTCTTGATCTGACCGATCGCGTCTACAGTGATTCTGAGTCAGGCATGCTTTCTCTTGCCTTTCATCCCCATTTTGAAACAAATCGGCGCCTATTTGTTTACTATTGCGCCAAAGAAAACATCGGTGGGAAGCTAAAACGCTTCAATAGGCTTTCAGAATTCAAGACTAGCTCCAGCGATCCTTCAAAAGTACTCACGTCCTCAGAAATCATTCTTCTCAACCAGGTTGATCAACATGCTGACCACAATGGTGGAGGCATGCTTTTTGGCGAGGATGGTTATCTTTATCTCTCCTTAGGAGATGAGGGGAGTTTCTATGATCAATTTGGCAACGGTCAGCAGTTGACAAAAGATTTCTTCGCAGGGATCCTTCGACTGGATGTCGACCAGAAACCTGGAAACCTGCTGCCTCCATCCCATCCAGCTGCATCCGCCCACTATGCGGTCCCTGCAGACAATCCATTTGTCGGCATCCAAAGCTACCTTAATCAACCACTTAAGGCCTCCAAGTTACGTTCGGAGTTTTATGCCATAGGCATGCGAAACCCTTGGCGCTTTGCCTTCGATCCTTTAACCGGCAAACTCTATTCTGGTGATACAGGGGATCATACGCGGGAAGAAATCAATGAAATCTTTCCCGGTGGCAATTATGGTTGGCCACATCGAGAGGGAAGTCTTCCAGGTCCTCCCGATCATGCCATTAGGAACACCGATCATGGCTTTATCGATCCCATCGCTGAGTATGGTCGAGAAGATGGCAATGATATCGCTGGCCTGACCGTTTACAGAGGCACCCGATTTTCCGAATTGGACGGATGTGTTCTTTTTTCGGATTATTACGGTGGCTGGCTGGGTAAAGTGAGGCTCTCCAGTGCTGAGAGATCCCCGATCGAATGGTTTGCCCGCGACACACATGTAGCTGATATCGTTACGGACCCTATGGATGGAAACATCTTGCTGGTCGATTTGTTTGAAGGATTGATCAAGTGTTTGGTTCCACCATCGGAGAACCGCTTGGATGCCTTCCCTAAATACTTATCTCAAACCGGTGCCTTCCTCGACACCCCATCCTTTACGGTTGACCCAAGCTTTATCCCCTACGAGCTCAACGTGCCGTTTTGGTCAGACCATGCTACTAAATCAAGGTGGGTCAGCTTTCCTAGTGCCGATTCCAAGATTCAATTTCGCGAAGAAGACCCCTGGAAGTTCCCTGTCGGCACGGTGTTCATGAAACATTTCGACCTAGAGTTGGAGCGTGGCAATCCCATGACCAGGAAGAGACTCGAAACACGATTCCTCATCTTGAACACATTGAATCAATTTTTTGGTGTCACTTATCGCTGGAATGAAGCCCAAGATGATGCCCAGCTAGTTTCCCCAAATGGCATGGAATTGGACATTTCAATCCGGGAGGACGATCTCGATCGCTCTCAGAAGTGGCATTTTCCTGGACGCCATGAATGCATGGCCTGTCACAACGGGGGGCCAAATTTTTTGGCACCCACCCGCTTTGGAAGATATGCACTCGGATTCAACACCGCACAGCTAAACCGAGAAATCGGTTCCGGTGAATCTGGCTTCAATCAAATCGAGGCCATGAACCGCGCAGGTATCCTTGAACCGCCACTGACAGGACCTATTACACGTCTTCCAAAACTAGTCTCAGCAGACAATGAAGCTGCCAGCCTTGGCTATCGCGTTCGTTCCTACCTTGCGGCTAATTGTGAAGCCTGCCACGAAGGCAAAGCCAGTGTAGCTCGACTTTCTTGGAACGCCACCTTCAAGGCCACAAGCGAACAAACCAAACTGATCGGCCACCCCGCCTACAACAAGATGAGCACCACCGAAGGACGATTAATCGACCGTTGGGATCCCACCAAATCCGTACTGCTCCAGCGATTGAGTCATAGCGGAATCGAACGAATGCCGCCCATCGGAAGCTCTGAAATCGACGAAAGTGCCATTGATTTAATCAAACGATGGATCCTGGAAGATCTCAAAAAACCACAGTCATACGAGGGTTGGGCCAAGCTGTATTTCGCCGACTCAGAAGAACCAGATGCTTTTCTCTTTGCCGATCCGGACCACGATGGTGTCTTGAATTTTTTTGAAGCAATCACATTGACCAATCCTCTGGATGGAGACGATTTCTACACCATCAAAATAAGGAAAACAGAAACCGGAGTCACCCTCGAAGTACCCGGGCTTACCAATCGTTATGTTTGGATCGAATGGACAGAGACACCTAATGATGAATCTTCTTGGAAATTCCTGAACCTACCGGAAAACGCTTTCTTTATGCCTGCCTCCCCGGACTCCCGCTTTATCGAGTGGGAGATACCCCATCACCACAACGCTTTTTTCCGGTTAAAAATCCGGCTATGAACCATGGGAAAATATCCAATGCAACAGACGATTCAAGGCATCGACCGGGATCATCGGAATTTTTCAAAGGATGGATCCGAACCTAGAAGAGAGCCGTGAGGAAAATTCCGGACATTACAACTAAACAGATGCTTGAACGTCTCGACGATGTTTTGGCTACTGGTTGATACGCTTTTATTCAATCTATCACAAGTGAGAGACCCTATTTCAGATGATCGCTATTTATAAGCATGGATGGCAATGCGATCATAATGTATCCCTTGCCAAAAAGAATGACCTTTCTTCAACTTGTGATAAGCAGACTTTAGTATCCGCCAAAAAATGTTTCGGCTGCTAGCGACGATTTCGATTCGCTTGAACCCAACCACCTTTAACATGCCAATGACCGCTGCTGGATTGGGCCCACACCAGTTGGTCGGATCGCACCCAACCTCCGAACCCGGGTAGAAAGCCATCGCAGGTCGACGACTCCACAATGCATCCACCGCAGTTTCGAGTATGAGCATTTTCTTGGTCACAGAAGAAACACGTTCCAGGGCGAGCAAGGGGTGTTTCATGTGGTAAAGCACCCCCAGAAAAAAGGTGACATCAAACTCACCCACTTCCTCTGGCGAAAGGTCCAATACATCGATATTCTTTTCCTCCACCTTTGAACCCAGGGTTTTTTTCGCAAGATCGTAACCGGCTTTGCCAGCCCATTGCGCCCCACCATTCCAGATAAAACTATCGGTGGATAACACTCGAGAAGCACCCCTACGTTCCGCTTCAAATGAAAAAAAACCATCCCACGCACCGATATCAAGAACCGACAGACCATCGAATGATTCAGGAAACTTCAAACGAGATAGTTTGTTGGCACTATTATCAATACCCTTGGTCACCACGCCGTTTCCAAGATCAATGCTGTGATACCAATTTATGGCATCGACTTGATCAATCAATTGTTGTTTATCGTGGTCTGAGAGCATGGTCGGATTTTTATTTGAGTTAGTCAGTTCAATGCCTGTCGAAGTAGGATAGTAATGGGCATTGACTCAGCGCAGCTGGAAATCTAAGGCCAAAGCAACTTGCATTGCAATCCCTGTTCCGATGATTTGATCACCAAGGAGCCTGTGCGCAGAATTGTTTTAGCGCCACTTTTTCGAAGCCTCGGATTTCTAGTTTCACACTCTCCACAAGAGACTCAAACGACCCATGGTCCAAGGAAAATAGTCCTTTCTGGCAATAGCTTGGGCACTCGGTAAGGTGCTTGGCATAAGGGATTGAGCCGCCATCCAATGGAAGGTCGACTGATCGGTTTCTTGTGGAAGGATGCACCCATTGAGTGTTATTCCCTTCGGCAACAAGTTCATCATGCATAGTAACGAACCCAAAAACACAGACGACGTTTTGTCCTCGGAACAAATCCGTGAATTGCGCTCGGGCATCCAACAGCATTTTGCCGATTCCAATTACGAAGTTACTTTTTTACCGCTGAAAAAGGATACCGTCACCACCACCGAGTTTGGGTTTCACCTGTATCGAAAGTGGAAGGATGGAACCCAATGGATGGTGCCATGCCCCATTTTTTTGAATCTGCAAATGTATGCTCAGCTTCTTCAATCGGGAGAGTTTGCTTTTTTTCTCGAGACCATGGAGGAGATGATGTGGGGGATCGGTCAATACAACCAAAAGCTTTCGCATATCATTTGTGATTCGATTTTCGGCGGTAAGGAAAAGTCTTGGTTCGAAGCCTACAAATCGAAGTGCATGCCGGCTCTGGACTACTCCTACTTGATTTTGGATGAGGATTTGGACCGACTCCACACCATGGATGAGATCGAGATCTATAACAAACGGCTGAAAGCCTTTTTTGCCGGGATGTTCGGCCTCCAGACAATCAACTTACACAAGCCGACCAAGGAAGAGCATCTCGAGGAAATTGTTTTCGACTGCACCTTGAAGAACAAGCACCTGAAGTATACCTATCGAGAGTTTCTCGGTCAGATGCTGAAAAAGGAATCCTTTCATCAATGGATTGTTCAGGCGCAAGCAGATTGCTGACCCCACAAAGGAGAACCTCCAGAGATTGACCATCCACCAAGTCCTGCAGATGGAAGTGTGCACCTGAGTGGATGAATTTAGCTTGGCTTTTGCGCAGAAAGTTCCCCATTTTAAGCCCACTCAAACTCCTCCTATGCTAGAAGATACACCAACGAGGCTACCATCGATTCCAAGGCGGAAAGCCTTTCCAATCGCAGCACTCATCCTGTGTTTTATGGCGCTCTTTTCCTCTGGCTGCGGCGGATTCCATCGCGCGTGGAACCAGCAGCAGGTAAGGAACAGCGCCGTGAATTATCCACAGGAAGCCTCCATCGCTGGCGCCTGGACAGGGCACTGGGAAAGTACGGCCAATGGACATCATGGGGCTCTTCGTTGCCTGATCACAGCCAAGGAAAACCATCGTTACCAAGCCTGGTACCATGCCAAGTATTTGAAGTGGTTCAGCTACAGCTACAAGGTAGAGATGGTCGTCGATCCGCTGGACCCTCTTCTCACTTTCCACGGCCAAGCCGACTTGGGCACCCTGGCTGGAGGTGAGTATCAATATAAAGGGTCAGTCTCCAATCAGGTCTTTCGAGCTACCTATCAGGCTCGTAAGGACCATGGCATCTTTCAAATGGAACGGCCCGGGAAGAAATGATTTGGAGCACCCTCACCTCTATTTTCTTCTTGCTGAAACTCAAGAGACTTCAACTCGAGTCTTCGGCACTCGGGTCCACCCTGTGAATTGAGTGGTTGCCCTGCATTTCCGAATCCAGCTAGTCTTTGGGAGGTGAATCTATCGGTCAAAAGCGATTATGCGGCCAGAGCGGTGCTTGGGCTCGCAAAGCAGTACCCGAGCGGGAAAGCTGTTCGTGTAGAAGACTTGGCCAAGGATCAGCAGATTCCCCAGAATTACCTGGTCCAAATCCTCATCGAACTCAAGTCCAAGCAAATCGTCAAAAGTGTTCGGGGTAAGGAAGGAGGCTACCTCCTGGACAAGGCACCGGAAGACATTTCTCTTGCCGAGGTCCTGCGTTGCATTCATGGCAATGTGTTCGAGCCGGCAGCTCTTCACAACCAGGCTTGCCCTCAAGCCCTCAAGGATGCCTGGTCCCGCCTTCAGCAAATCCTTGATGCAACTGCCGAAGACATCCGCTTTCACGAGATCCTCGATGAGGACAATCGCTCAAGGGAAATGTATTACATCTAGGGACTTGTCGCGTCGAAGGCCGCCCTTCACGGGAGCTCACGAATACGCAGCTTGCGAAAGAGGATGGGAGATCCTTCGCTTTCCAGGCATAGGTACCCTGTGCTTGGGTCACAACCCGTACCTCCTGAAACCTCTTCTCCGTTAACCCAGAGACGCACTTCTCCATTGATGGCCCGAATGTAGTAATGGTTCCATTCGCCATGCCCTTTGGCCAAATGCTTGCGCGGAAAGCTTCGCTGGCCGTTGGGGGAAACCGGCGGAAAGGGCGTCATCTTCACTCTCACAGGAAACACATCGCCGTTGGTGCCAAACCAGTCAGTCTTTCCGCCACTGGCCTTGACACGATCGGTGTAAGCGTGGTCGAGAATCTGCACTTCGATCCCATCAGGAAGCCCCGGCTTACCCGCTTGGGTCAGACGCTGGATGGACTCCGGGGTGACCCAGACGAAGACCCCTGAGTTACCCGCTGGTTTTTGGTGGCTCCACTCCACCACCATTTCAAAGTTCTCGTAGGTTTGAGTCGTGCGGAGCACGCTCAGAGGCTGCCCTGTGCAATGCAGCACACCCTTTTTCCAGGACCACGTGTCCGACGCACTATTGACATCAGCAAAGTCTTCAGCACCCAGAGCTCGCCACCCCGGTTGGGTGTCATCGATGAATGGTTTGATTGCAGGATCCTGTGCGACGAGGCTCATCATTCCAGCGAAGGCCATCAGTAGCCCAGCCCATCTTTTTGTATTTGGATAGCATTTCATGAATCAAAAGGTTTTGTTGAGGAGCTAGCGGGCTATGGATGCCAGCGCATGTGCAAGGCGTGAAAACCAACTGCGCGCCGATAAGGTTCTTCCTCTTCCATAGCAGGCACTGCTTCCAGAATATCTAAGGAGGTAATCTTTTGGACACAGGCCTCCAGCAGGGAGCGAATCACCAGTCTGGCGTGAGCAGCTCCAATGCACAAATGATGCCCGAAACCAAAAGCGACATGGGGATTGGGCTTGCGATCCAATTGCACTTCCTCTGGGTCATGGAAAACTTCGGGATCATAATTGGCAGCAGCCCAGCAGATGGAGACACGACCTCCGGCGGGGACCCTCTGTCCATGGACCTCCGTTTCCACAGGACAGACCCTGCCAATATGGGTCAAAGGTGTGATCGCGCGAAACAATTCTTCGGTCGCATGCGTAATTCTTGAAACGTCCTCCTTCAGGAAGGCGAGGCTTTCAGGTTGGCTGGCGAGATAGTGAAGGGTGGAGGAGATACTGTGGATCACCGTATCTCGTCCACCAGCAAAGGTCAGGTTGGCAAACCCCAGTTGTTCTTCCCGCGTCAATTGACGCCCATTGATTTTGGCTCGAACCAGGGCTCCAAAAAAACTCTCATCCTGTGGGTCTGTCATTGCCTCGTCCAACTTTTGGTTCAGATAAGCCTCCAGACCGGCTCCCCGCTGAGCACCGTCTTCCCCATCCTTGAAAACGTGGGTTCCCCACTGAATCCATACCTGAGCCTCTTCTTCCGGCATGGCCAGCAAGTAAGTCATCGCGCGCGATTGAATCGGCAAGGCAAAGGCGCGAACCACTTCCACCGATTCCTGAGCCAACGCCCACTCCACCATTTCTCCCATCAATTGAGCCACCTGACACATCATCTGCGGCGATTTGGGGCGCTGGAAGAAAGGATCCATGATCTTGCGATAGGCGCCATGTTCCGGTGGGTCGGTCTCTACCGGAAGCTGACGAATGGATCGGACTTCCTCCTCTGAGGGAATGGGAACCCTGAAGGGGGCATCCGAACTGAAGCGTTGCCAATCTCGGGCTGCCTCACGCACATCGGCGTGCCTCAGGATCATGGGCAATGTCTCGCCCTGAAAGGTGCCCTTCAGCACTTTGGATTGGCTTCGGCATGCCTTGAAGGCGTCGGGTTGTTCATTGAGAGGGCCAGCCATGATGGAGAGATGATCGTCTTTGGCTCTCTCAAAGCTGTCAACCGGATTCATTCCCTTTCACGGTTCAATTTCCAGTTGCACCACCTGCCCCTGGTCCATCACCAGATGGACTGAAAAAGGACGACAACAATTTTCGCAGTCTGTCACAAGATGCACCGAACCCTCCCACTGATCTGGCCAAACCATCGATTCACATCCACAAAAAGGACAGGCACATGACTCAGCTTCCATGGAAAGACCTTAAGGCACGCACACTGAGTTGCCAAATCAGCGATGGTCAGAAAGTCAGAGGCGCTGTTTGACGGATTGAAGAGGGTCCGACATTGACGGGTGAGCGAGGTCTTGATAACCATGTTTGGCCTGAAGATGGATCCAACCCACTCAAGGCATCCAGAGACTTCCCGATGAAAAAAAAGAAAGTTGCCAAAAAACCTGCCTACCGTCGCGTCCTCATCAAAATGAGTGGTGAGGTCATGGGTGGTGAACAGGGGTATGGCATTTGTCCGGAGGCAGTGCATGGCCTTGCCGATCAAATCGTTGCCGTTCACAAGCTGGGAGTGGATGTGGCCGTGGTCATTGGTGGCGGAAACATTTTTCGAGGTCTCCAGGGAAGCCAGAAGGGCATTGAACGCGCCACAGGCGACTACATGGGCATGTTGGCCACCGTGATCAACTCACTGGCCATGCAGGACGCGCTCGAAAAAAAAGGTGTCGACACACGCGTCCAGACGGCGATCTCCACCGAGGCGGTCGCCGAGCCTTTCATTCGTCGCAAGGCGATGAGACACATGGAACTCGGACGTGTTGTCATCTTCGGAGGTGGCACAGGCAATCCCTTCTTCTCCACCGACACGGCGGCCGCACTAAGAGCCAATGAGATCGGCGCAGAAGTCATCCTCAAGGCAACCAAAGTGGATGGTATCTATAACAAGGATCCGATGAAATATGCCCGCGCTGTCAAATATGACCGCATCCAGTATCAAGAGGCACTGGCAAAGCGGCTCAAGGTCATGGATTCCACTGCCTTTTCCTTGTGCTTGGACAATGAGATGCCCATTATCGTGTTCGATATCTTCAAGCCCAACAACCTGAAGAAAGTCGTCATGGGTCAGAAAGTAGGCACTTTGGTGTGCTCTTGACCCTCAAACATGAATCAACATTCATTCAACCTTTCACGAAACATAATTTTATGCCCGTTGATGACATTTTACTGATGGCCGAAGACAAGATGCAGAAAACTGAGGAAGTCGTCGTGCGCGATTTCACCGGGGTGCGCACCGGCAAGGCCTCTCCAGCATTGGTGGAAAACGTTCAAGTGGATGTCTACGGCTCCATGATGCGACTCAAGGAAGTCGCAGGGATCACCACCCCTGAATCCAGAACCCTGGTGATTCAACCATGGGATGCTTCCACCGTTGGGCCGATCGAAAAAGGCATTCAAAAAGCCAATCTTGGCCTCAATCCAGCAGTAGACGGAAAAATCATTCGTATCAGCATGCCTGAGCTGAGTGAGGAGCGACGCATCGAATTTACCAAGATCGTCAAGAAAATGACTGAGGATGGACGAGTGGCCATTCGCCACGTGCGTCGTGAAGCCATGGACGCCATCAAAAAAGACGTGAAGTCAGGCGTCATCACCGAAGACGAAGGGTCCAGCGCCGAAAAAGAGGTCCAGAACTTGACGGACAAATACATTGCCCACCTGGACGCTCACCTGGAAAAAAAGGAGAAGGAAATCCTGACAGTGTGAAGCGGTTCACAAGCTCGGATGATGTGCCGGGTTTTTCATTCGGATCATACCTCTCATCCTATTTGAGAGGATAGGTCTCCAGATAGCGTTCGCTTTCCTTTCCATGCTAACCCTTCAGCGCCTGAGCAAGGCATTCGGAGATAAGGTTCTCTTTGAGCAGATCAGCCTCCAGATCAATGAGGGCGATCGCCTGGCGCTCATTGGGCCCAATGGGGCCGGGAAAACCACAACCATG
>Ga0208624_1001726_pt1 | contig 10214 bp, 9 predicted proteins | sample Knorr_S23_td_DCM_FD_185607 | JGI IMG/M metagenome (GOLD analysis project Ga0208624, IMG submission 185607) | Marine microbial communities from Southern Atlantic Ocean transect - Knorr_S23_td_DCM_ad_71m_LV_A (SPAdes) (version 2) | ecosystem: Environmental > Aquatic > Marine > Oceanic | place...
TTTTTAGATCATTTTTTCCAATTAATGTATATTCCATACTTAATATATAAATCATTTGGAGAATTTATGAAAGTATATGCACAGGCATTAGATTTAATTGATGATAAAAAATTAATCAAAGAATATGAAAATTACCATAAGAATGTTTGGCCCGAAGTATTAGATGGTATTAAATCTACTGGAATTATAAGAATGAGGATATGGAGAATAAATAATAGATTATTTATGCTGATAGAAACTTCAGATGAATTCGACGTAACAAAATTCCAAAATTATACCCAATCAAATCCCAAGGCTAAAGAATGGGATCAATTAATGAAAAAGTACCAGAAAAAGGTACCAAATTCTAATGGTGATTGGTGGAGTGAAATGAAATTAGCATTTGATTCAGATTGGGATGTTTAGAATAAATTACTACTTTGCCCACCATCAATATTTATACAAGCACCAGTAATTGTGAAAGAACGTGGTGAAGAAAGAAAACTAACCATGTCACCTACTGGCTCAGGTGAACCAAAATCTTTCATTGGCAAATTTTGATTAATAAATTCCTTTACTTCTTCTGGAGAAGAATTATTTACAAACTTCTCCCAAGAACCGCCCTCGTGCTTTATTGAACCTGGAGCGATTGAATTTACCGTTACACCTTTATCTGCAAGTTCAATAGATAGATGCTTTGTAGCAGCAATTAAGCTTGCTTTGGATGACATATAGCTAGAACTTTTGCCCCCATATTCTCTTCCAAAAATTGAAGCTATGTTTATAACTCTCCCCCATCCATTTAAGACCATTCTTTCAGAATATACTTTCATTAATTTTATTGAAGACCAGAAATTAATATTAAAAACATTCATATATGTTTCAATATCATTTTCCAAAAGAGACGAAGATCCTAATGAACCTCCGACGTTATTTACGAGAATATCAATATTTCCAAAATTTTCATCAATTTTTTTAACTAGTTCATTTATATTTTTATCATTACTATCAATCTCATGAACGAAACCAAAATTTTTTACATCAAAATTTGATAAATATTCTTTTACCTTTTTGATACCCTCTTCAGACCTAGAGCAAAAAGCAATATTTACTCCCTCTGATGCTAATGATTTTAAACTTGCGAGTCCTAATCCCCTAGTCCCGCCAGTTATAAATGCATTCTTTCCTTTAATTTTTAAATCCATTTAAATTAAGTCCTTTATTAATCCTGATATAAACAATTGAAATATAATAGTTGAAGGGAAATATGTAAACAGCACAATTAAAAATGATTTAATATATCTGACCTGTTTTGATGTATTAATATCTATTTCAAATCCATAACTTATATATATTGACTTTGTGTATAAAGAAATTAATAAAATTGTGTTTATAAATATAAAAAATCCAATAGACCCTGGAAAAGTATTAATACCTATAAAAGTAAAAATTAATCCAAAAATTACTGGCAATTGAGAAAATGAAATAAGTTGAAAAATCCTTCTAATTGTTAAAATTTTATAGTTTTCGTCATTAATAATCTCATTATTTGAAGATAGGCCAACTCTTTTATTGCTTGCAAAAAAAGTAATACCTAAAAAATAAAATCCAGAAATTATAAAGGCTCCTTGCATCAACAGAACTATAAATTTAATTAGGAGTTCAGAATATGAAAAATTTAAATTTGGGTCGTTTATAAAAGGTTGATAAGCACCAGCTAAATAAGATAATAAAATTACAAAAATTGATAATTTTAAAATTTTATTTGAATCAAAAAAGTAAATAAAAGATTCGTTTTTTAAAAGCAAGAATCCTTTTATTTCAGATAGCATTAAATATGATTTTCAACTTTTGATGAAATTACTTCTTTGCTAACTGCTCCAACAATTTGATCAACAGGTGCACCATTTTTAAAAATCAATAATGTCGGTATAGATCTTATTCCAAAAGTAGATGAAATGTTTGGGTTTGAATCAACATCTAACTTGCCTACTTTTAATTTATCAGAATATTCTTCACTAATTTTTTCAACTGAAGGAGCTATCATTTTACAAGGTCCACACCACTCAGCCCAAAAATCAACTAAAACAGGTTTATCGGATTTCACAACTTCATCATCAAAGTTAGAATCATTTAATTCAATTACATTACTCATAATAATCCTTTCATTTTTTTATTTTTACATATTCATAATCTAGTACTGGAATGTCCATAGACCAATCTTTGTTTACAGATTCCTGCATCTTTGTAGCCATTTCACCAAAAAGCCCAGTAATAGATACTGAGTTGTCTAAATTAATTTCAGAACTTACTGTACCACTTACCTCAATATTGTCAGTTTTATAAATTAATTTTATTTGGTCACCTGTTTTTAGCTTATATTGATTTAGAAGATTTTTGCTAAGACCAAAATTTATCTCTTCTTTAATGATATTATTGTCACCTTCTTTTTTGATTTCAAAGGAATCATTATCTTTAATCAATACCCTTCCTTCATATATCCTTACTGAATCACTAATTAAATCATTTGAGTCATTTTTATAAACGAATTGAGGTTTATATTCACTGATAATTAAATATGATTCATTAGATAAGTTATGATTTGCAAGCCCAGAAAAAGACTCAACATTATTTATCATTTTTGAATACACATCTTCATAGTTAATAAAGTTGATATTTGATCCATCAAAATTATTTGATAATTTTGATATTAGTGCCCAAGCATCATAATAATTTGAATTAGTTTCAATAGGATTATTCGATATTTGCACTCTATTTTCAATATTTACATATGTTCCTTTTCTATTAGAAAAATCAGTTGATGGAATAACAAAGTCAAACCCGCAATTTAAAAATTTTTTCTTAGATGTAAATATTATTTTGTGCTTGTAACTTTTTGATTTAGTAATTATTTCATCATAACTTAAACCATCTTCAAAAATTATACACAGCCCATCTCTTGGATTATTGTTTATCTCGGAATATTTACTATTAGGGCTGTCAAAATATTTATTTGCTCCAATATGTAAAGCACCTATTTGATTTGCGCCATCTAAAAGAGGAAAAATTGTAGATAGTTCAGAATTATCGTTACCTGTAAGAAGAATTAGATTTAATAAGCTTGAAGTATAATTTTCAATTTGGGAATCATCCTTAAGCATATCGCTGCCAAACAGAAATGATGTTACTCCAGAGCTTAAAATTTTAGATAAAAATTTAATGTCTTCATCGTTAATGTTTAATTCTTTTGCAATTTTCAGTGAATCATAATTTGATAATTCTGAAATCATAAAGTCTAAATTTTTAAAATTAATTGTATGAGGTGATTCAGAAGCTTTATCAATTATTAATTTTGATACAGCTTTAAAAAGTTTTGATACTTTTTCAGGATGAACTCTAATCCATTTAGTTGAGTACCTTGTCATTTCAGTTTCTCTTGGATCAATAACAATAACATTTTTTCCAGCCCTGTAAGCCTGCTTTGCATACATAGCTATAATGTTCTGTTTTTCTGAAGGATTGCCTAATGTGATAACAACATTATCTGAATTAGGAATATTGTTTAGTTTTCCTTTGCCAAGAGAAGAATTAAATCCTTCAAATAATGATTTAAATGTCTGATTAAAATTATTTGAACCAACGTCTATGTCTTCAATCTTCAAAAAATCTTTAAAGAAAAGTTTTGAAGTATATAAATCTTCGTTCGACATTCTTGGGCCTAAAATAACAGAAATGTTGTTGGCATCATTATTCTTTATCATATCTGAAATACTGTTTAATCCATCATTAAAGTCGACTTCTTTATCTTTAAAATAAATAGATTTTATTTTTTTCTCATTTACGTAATCATAAGCAAATTTACCTCTCATACATGTTTGACCTTGATTTGCTTCCCCTGCAAGATCACCAATTTGTCTAATAACTTTATTAAATTTATTTGTTTCTGTTATTAGTTCACATCCAACAGGACAGTTTGAACATACTGTTTTCGTTTTCTTTTCATATTTTTCCCATTTATAATCTCTTTCAACAAGTGCACCTGTTGGGCACATATCTATACAGGCACCACAGAATTCACAACCAGATTCTAATAGAGAATTTCCTGAAGCTGTTCCGACAATAGCAATGCCAGATCTTTGTTTAAGAGTCAAAGCATTATCAACTCTAACTTCATCACAAACTCTTACGCACCTAACACAAACTATACAAAGGTTATAATCTCTGTCGTAAAAAGGGTCGTCCTGATGAATAGGTAAATCTCTTCTATTATATGTAAGTGGAGTTCTCATCTCGAGCTCAGTACTTCTGATAGTGTCCTTAAGCTCACATCTTTCATTTTTTGGGCAAGTTGTACAACGATCAGTAACAGAAACATGCCTTTGGCATACATCCTGAGGCCCACAAAGTTCAATTCTATGACATGTTAAGCAGCCGTGAGGATGCTCAGTTATCAATAGATCCATAATTCCTTGCCTTAGGTCTTTAATTTCACTTTGTGTTGAGTTAACAGTCATTCCCTCCAAGGCAGGAGTTGTACAGGAAGCCTGAATTGATTTTCGCCCATTAACTTCTGTTTCAACAACACACATCCTGCATGCCCCATATGGTTCTAATCCTGGATGGTAACAAAGGTAAGGAATATACATTCCGTGATCCATTGCAGCTTGAATAATAGTTTGACCTGGTTTTGCATTTATCAACTTCCCATTAAAATTAAATGTAGTCAGCTTATTGTTGTTATCTGTTGTAGTCATTACGGTCTTGTCCTAGTTGGAAGTATCATTGTATCAATTTGTTTATCATCTATTGGATGGTTTGCGTTTAATGCGTTATCAAATTCATCTTTAAAATATTTAACTGCTGAAGAAATTGGGTTGTACCCTAATTGACCATGGCCACATAGTGAACCCGTTTTCATACTGTTTCCAATTTTTTTGATGACTTCCATGTCATTATCATTAGGTCTAGAATTGCAAATTCTATTTAATATATCAAGCATATGAGTATTTCCTAATCTACAAGGGAAGCATTTACCACAACTTTCAAATTGATTAAATGCAACTAAATTCCTAACCAAATCAACGACATCAGTTGATTCATCTCCAACAATTATTCCGCCAGACCCTAAAATTGCTCCAGCCTTAGCCATATCATCAAAATCTATCTTTACATCAAATTCACTCGAACCTAATACACCACCTAAAGGACCTCCTGTTTGAAGAAGTTTTATTTCTTTATCTGTTGATGAACCACCACCTATATTTAGTAATAAATCATTAATTGTCATTCCCATTTCAATTTCATACATTCCTGGTCTTTTGATGTGACCTGAAAGACAAACAATTGCTGTTCCAGAACTAGTTTCTGACCCAATATTTTTGTAACTTTCACTACCATTTTTCACTATGAAAGGAACGTATGAGAGAGTTTTGACATTATTAATATTACTTGGCTTACCCCATAAACCTGAAACAGCTGGAAATGGTGGTTTAAATCTTGGCATTGATCTTTTGCCTTCAATAGCTTCCATTAATGCAGTTTCTTCACCAGCAACATAAGAATCTCCAGTAAGAGAAACTTCTACATCAAAATTAAATCCAGTTCCCAAAATATTATTCCCTAAAAGGTTAAGGTCATAAGCTTGTTGAATTGCTTTCCTGGAATTTTCAATAGGAATTTCATGTCCGTCTCTAATAAATATATGACCATTGCTTGAGCCAGTTGCATAACCACATAATATTAAACCTTCAAGCAACATATGGGGGTCGTTTTCAAGAATTCCTTTGTCATTGAATGCACCGGGATCACCTTCTTCACAATTAACTAAAACATACTTTTTATCACTGGAATTATTTGCTAGGAAACTCCACTTTACTCCAGTAGAAAATGCTGCGCCACCTCTTCCCCTTAAACCAGAATCTTTAACCATATTTAATGTCTTTTCTGGGTCAAGATCATTCAATGCTCTATTAAGAGCTTCATATCCGCCATTTGCAATGTATTGGTTTATGTCAGTTGGAGATATGTTCCCACAATTTTCTGTTGCTATTCTTTTAGTAAGGGATAAGGGTTTTTCTTTGTCAATTTGAGGAACACCTGAAATGGGTTGTGAATTATTAGTGACAATTTGTCCAAAAACAAGATCATTATTAATTTGATTGTTATTTACATGTGAGTCGTAAATTAATTTAGCTTTTTCTTTATCAACGTTATTATAAAAAATTCTTAATCCGTTTGCATATGTAAAATCAACAAGTGGTTCAGCATAACTAAGGCCCATTGATCCAACAAAACTAACAGAAATGTTCTTATTATTGTTAGCTAATTTATTAAATTCATTAAAAACATCATCTGCACCAGCTGCCTGCCCAGAAGCACCATAGCCTATTCTTATCCAAATGTTGCTAGATGAATTTAATTCATTCCATTTTTGATTTGCATTATTTAAAATTTGTTCAAACATTTATATTTCAGAAATTTCCTTTTCAATTTTTTTTATATTAGCTTTGCCATATAGTTTATGATCAATAGCGAAAACAGGTCCTTGAGAACATGCGCCAAGGCAAGTGCTATACCTTAGTGTTATTTTACCATCTGCAGTTTCACCTTCATGATCAATTCCTAGCAAATCATGAACATTTTTTAACAAGTCTTGTGAACCTTGTAGATGACATGAAGGACCCCAACATACATCCAGTGTTGCTTTACCTGGAGGAGTAAATCTAAAATTTGTATAGAAAGATGCAACTCCCCAAACGTCATTGGTTGTTTTTCCAGTGTAATTAGCAATTTCTTCAACTGCAATTTTTGGAATATAATGATACTTAGAATTTACAGCTAATAAACATGATAACACTGTTATTTTGCTTATTTTTGGCTGATTTTCTATAGCCTCTAAAATGTCTTCTTTTGTTGGATGCTTTTTCATATATTTTAATTATAACTTTTTTTTTAATAATAGGAGATTAATTTGTTTTTTCTCTAGCTGCTTTCAAGTCGTCTGAGACATCTCTTTTATAAGTAGCATTAACAACAATAGTTTCAATATTGGTTCTGTTATTTAAATTTGCTGTTAAGAAAACTATTTCTGCTAAGTCTTCAGGTTTCATCATTGTTTCTCTTTCATCAATATTTGGGATCTTTGCTCTATTGTTAAGAATGGGTGTATCAACTTCCCCTGGCATAATTGCAGTGGCTCTAATACCATCATTAGAAAATTCTGAATTAATGGCTCCCATCAAATTTGTTACACCTGCTTTTGCTGCACCATAAGGAGCTCCACCTAACAAACCAGGCTTCAATGCTGCCATTGATGAAATTGTAATTATAGTTCCATCTTTATTTTTTATCATGTCATTTAAAAATTTCTGACAAAGCAAATAAACAGAATTTAAATTAATATTTATAACTTCGTCCCATTGATTTTTAGGAATATGTGCGACACTTCTTATCTTGCTACTTGATCCAGCATTATTTACTAAAATATTTACATTATTATCAAAGTTTTTTTTCACATAGTTAAATAAATCATTTATCCCATTTTCTGTAGATAAATCAGCTTTTACTGGTTTTAAAAAATCTGAATTTTCATCAGCTAATGAAACTGTTTCTTCCAGAGCATCATTTCTTCGCCCAACGATAATTGTATTAATTTTATTTTGAGCAAATTTTATTGCTGTTGCTCTACCAATTCCACTCCCGCCTCCAGTGATTAAACATAACTTTTCATTCATTTAGACTCCTTAATAATTAAAGATACAATTTCTCCAGCAATTTTTACACTATAATTAGTCCCCCTGTCTTCTGGATAAATTTGTGATGTATTTCCTATGTATAAATTTCTAATTGGGGACATAAAGCTAGGTTTTAAAGAAGAATAATTAACAGGCAAAAGAGGTTGGGCTGCACTAACCGAATTATATACATAATTTTTTATCCAGTTTTCATTGAATTCTGGATTAATAATTTTTAAATGCTTTATATATTCATTTAACAATTCTTCTTTGTCTTTTGAAAAAACATTATCTTTATAATGAAGGTAATTAGTTATGTAGAGAATATGTTCGTTATCATAATATTTTTTATCAACTAAATTGGTATGTTCTATTAATCCTAAAAATGGAACGTCTTTATCAATTATGTTTATCCAGTAATACTTTGAAAATCTTTTCTTTAATTTTAAAATAAAAACACTCGCACCTAAATATTCTGCAGTATCTAATTTATTTTGATAATTTGAATCAAAATTAATTAATTTTTTTAATTCATAATTTGGTATTGTGGCTACAACAATATCTGTTTTAATTTTTTTTTCAATATTTGAATTTTCATATTTAATATAATCAATTTTATTTGACACTTCAGTTATTGATACTACTTTAGAATTAAGTAATATTTTGCCACCATTTTTTTCAATTCTTTTAACTAATTCTTCAATTAATTCGTCAAATGAATTAATTAAATAACCTAAAATTTCCTCTCCTTTTTTATTTCTCGAGGCAAACCTCGTTATCATTTTTGACCAAAACCATGACATATTCACTTTTTTATAAAAAAAGCCAAATTTTGCTTTAAGAAGTGGTCCCCAAACTTTGTAGTAAATTTCATTACCTGCATATTTTTTAATCCAATTTTGGGCAGTAATATTTTCATATTTCTTCCACTTTGTCTGCCTTTTTAAATATAAACTTATTAAACCTAACTTAAATCTATTTAATAAACTTATCGGTTTATAATTTAAAAGATCTTTTGGTGTTGAAAAGGGGAGCAATTTCTTATCAGAATACATTCCAACTGAAGATTTATACCATTTGAGAGAATTAGATAAGTTTAGTTCATCAATTAATTCAATAATATCAATGTCGTTTCTAAATAAATGATGATAGCCTCGTTCGATTTTAGAGCCATCTAAGTTTATTACAGAAGCTTGGCCTCCTAAAAAGTAGGATGACTCAAAAACAGTTACTTTATAACCTTTTTTTGAGAGTTTATAAGCTGTAACAAGACCAGTTACACCACCTCCAATTATAGATACTTTCATAATTTTCTCACCTTTAAATCATATAAAAAACAAATTAAACCAATTATTGAAATTGGCAACCAAAGTATTAAATGAACTATTATTGTGAAAGCAGCAGCACTTTCTCTATCAGCACCAAATGAAATCAAAACTATTGTTCCTATAAGTTCAAATGGTCCCCATCCACCAGAAGTAGATGGAACTATCCCGCTTAAATTAGCAAAAACACCAAAAAAAATGATTGCAAGAAAAGTATTGTTCAAATTTAAATTAATTTGGGTTTCAACTACATAAAACATTGAAAATTCAATAATCCAAATTATTATTGCAAGGAAAATTATTGTAATTATTTTATTTTTTTCTAAGTTAAATAAACCTTTAAAAAAACTATCTACAATATTTAAAATTTTATCATTTATAAAATTAAATTTTGGTATAAAGGTAGTCATAATTTTTCTGTATTTTTCTAATTGCATGATTAAAAAAAATATAATAGACAAACCTATTAAAATTAGAAATATATAAATTAAATTAATGTTTACATTGAGTTCATCTGACAAATTAATTAATAGATCTGTTGGCACAAAGAAAATGCCCACCCCAATAAAAACAAATAATGCAATTACATCTGTAATTCTTTCAGCTAAAATTGTTCCAAACAAATATGACTTATCTATTTTTTTTACAATATTAAAATGATAAATTCTTGCTAGTTCGCCTAACCTTGCGGGAAGTAAATTATTAAACATGTAACCTGAGATTACAATTCTTGAAAGGGAAGTAAGTTTAATTTTAATTCTGTTCTCAAATATAGAATTCCATCTTATAGTACGAAAATATATAGAAATAAAATAAACAAGGAAGCCCAGCAATATAACAAATAAATTTACAGACATAACTATCTCAATAACCTTTCCTAAATCATCGATCTTATTAAAAAAAATAAAGAAACAAATTAATGAAATTGTAGTACCAAAAATTCCTTTAAAAATATTATTATTAAATATACTCATTTTAAAATTGTTAAACTTACATTCCCCATATTTTGCGAAAATTCTTTTTTAAAAACATGCCCAAACAAATAAGATATATTTTCAAATTTACTTAAATGACTTGTAAAGTCTTTTATTGAATTAAATCTGTAATTTTCAGGAAACCACATTCTAAATGGAATTTGTGAAATACTATTATATTTAATTTCATTTTCTTTAGAGTC